>Ga0134124_10003391_pt1 | contig 12811 bp, 20 predicted proteins | sample KB304_FD_96880 | JGI IMG/M metagenome (GOLD analysis project Ga0134124, IMG submission 96880) | Terrestrial soil microbial communities without Nitrogen fertilizer from Kellogg Biological Station, Michigan, USA - KB3-0-4 | ecosystem: Environmental > Terrestrial > Soil > Unclassified ... | reverse complement strand
CTTGGCGAATTCGATGACGCGGGCGGAGTCCTTTTCATCCTTCGTCGCGCCCGAACCGGTCGAGCCTTCCGCTGGCGTCGGATTCACCATTTCGATGTAACGGGCAATGACCTCGGATTCCGGGAGCTTGTCCGTGGATTGCAACTCGGCCAGCACAGCGAGGTCGGGCATGGGAATGCGCGGGTAGACCTTATCCGCGGGCAGGCCGGGCAGTGGGGAAGCGTTTCCGTTGCGCCAGTGCTGCAAGACCGCGGCCGGAAGCGTCGCGACTTTGAGCAACTTGGAAACGAAGCCTTGCGTTACGCCGATGGCTTCCGCAATGGCAACTTGGCTCATGCCCTCTTTGGCCAGGGTACGAACCTGGATAACGAGGTCGGGCGTCTTGAGATTGTTGCGAGCCGTGTTCTCGCGAATGTTGAGCACGCGCGCCGCACGCTCGTTTGCGAATGTCCGAACGACCGCGCGAAACGTGCCGTTCGGCTGAGTCGGAACGTAAAGCTTGCCGGCCTTGTCCGCGGCCGCTACGAGGTCTTTATCCTCATTGCAGAGCTTGACCGCAGTCAAGCGGCGGAAGCCTGCCACAAGCTCATACTTGGCTTTCGTGGCCTTGCCTGACAGGGACTTCCCGCCCTGGACTTCGCGCACGATTGCGGCCGTGTCTTGACCGACCTCTGCGAAGTTTTTGGCAAACTCGGCCATGCCTGCCCCTTCCGAGGCGCCCCCTTTAACCGTGGTATCGCGCACGGCGTCAGAAACGTCGGAGATATCCGACTGTGAGCGGACGTTCCAATCGTAATCGGCGAATATCTCGCTGAAAGGAATGTTCAGAACGGTTTCGTTTGCGAATTCAGTGGCTTTTTTGGTCGCGGTGTTTGCAGTGGTCATTGGTATCTCCTAGATAATGCCTACACAATGTAGGGGAAACGGGTATCTCATGCCTAACGTAACGCTGTCAATCTAAAAACGGTATTCCTTAGAATAATGTCGAATTGTTACGATTCGTACTGTCGCCCACCTATGCCCACATGTCCGACAGATACATATGGTCAATTCAGGTTCGGGGAGAGACATATAGCGGCCGTGTGTGCAACTCGGCCGCCCGTATGTGAAAGTAACGCCTAGAAACGGCCTACTTTTTGCCTTTGAACTGTTCAGCTTCGGCCCGGTCATTGGCTTCTTTAAGCCGCTGGACGGCTCGCGCTAGGGACTCGCGATTGACGTCTAACACGCCTAGATACTTGTCTAGGCGCGGGTTATGACCTCGAAGCTTGACTTTTCTAGGCTCATGCCAGGCCGGAGGAATCGAGCTAGTGCGGCTCATGATTCGGCCTTATGACGCTTAGCGACGGGTCCGCATTCATTGCGGAACCAATCAGCATCGAAACCCGGATTAGGGGCGAACAGACAGACGAAAGCCTCGCGAACCGTCCAAGCGTGCGAGGCTTCGAGCTTGAGTTGCGCTTCGGCCTTGCGCAAGGTTACGAGACAGCGGCCCTGGAAAAGCCCGATAACGTCGGTTTCTTCCTTTGAGCCGATACCTTGCACAATCTTAATAGCGGCGTGAAAGTCGCGAATTGTGGCCATGGCTCAGCCCTCCGTCAATAGGTTGACGGTTTCTTGCCATAGTTCCGCCTCGCGAGTATGCCGGGCGTTATCAGCTTCGGACCATGGCTCTTTTACACCGTTAATGTAAAAGCCAATCTCATTGTTCGCACACTTGCGAGCATAAAGAGCCTTTTTGAAGGCCCATGTACGCAAGTTGTCGACACCTAGACAGGTCTTTGCGAATTCTTGTGCGAATGCAAGCGCGACGGGCGCATCAGTTAACGCGCTAACGCCGGTCCACTGCACGTGATTGTTTTCGTCCAGATACAGGGACGCGGCAATCTCGGTGTAAGTGGACTTGTGAGGCGCATTCCAGCGGCCGTTTTTGGGATTCTCAGTTTGAGAAACGAACCGAAAACCGCGCTTAGGGTCCGATTCTAACCAGACTCGACGCTTGCAGCGGAGCCGGCCGTATGGGTAATCGTCAATCATGTAGGCAGTTTCTAGGCTTGTGTGCCCAGATATGCCGGTTCTAATTGCCATGGTCTATCTTCCCTCTTATCCGTTGCGGTATTCCGTGGAATACCGCGGTTATTCGGGGATAATTCCCCGCTTGACTAGCTCGGCTCGCCCCCTAGCAATCGCGTCAGTTTCGCGATTCCCGGGTAACTTGCCATAGCCATTAACTTTAGCCCAGTTTTGGGGCTCGTGTCTATCCTCAGGCCGAAACACGTAGAACACTGTTACAGTGCTACCGCCATATTGGCGCCGTTCCGCGGCCGTTGCGCGGTAGCGTTCTGTAGAGTGTGCCTCTAACTTAGTTTGCATATTCTGGCTCGAAGTTAGCAACGAAGTCCAGAAAAGCGTCTTTTTGGGCGCGAGTCCACTTAGGCTCGAAACCGCCAGCGCCTAGCCAAACGGCTAAAGCGTCAGCGGCATCTTGCGCGCCTAATGTGTCCTTTTCCATACACGCAACCAAAAACGCTTGATATGTAGCGTTTGGGTCCACTGTTCTTTCTCCTTTCGAGTAGTGGCGGAAACCGCCAGTTTGGGGTATTCCGTGGAATACTGCGGTAGGGAGTGCTTCACCTACCTTACAGTACCTTTCGTCCGGTTCTCGCGTACCCTTTAGGAGTCCTGCCTAACTTCTCTGCTAGGTCTCACGGGCTTTGGGTTGTTTGAGTCGGAGCGGCCAGACTGTTTGCCTGGCCCTAAGCGCTTTCGGAGCCGCTTAGTTAGTCTTACTGGCTTTGCGGTTTTTTCTTCCCTTCTTTTCGGGAACCGTTCAGCCTGTTACGGTTAGAAGTAACTGCAACGGCCGTGCCAAGGGGTGTTTTCCGCCTACAGTAGAAAAAGACCCCCTCTTTTCTACCGTAGACGGAAACTTTCGAGCTAGACTGGACGTAACAGCCTGCAAAGCTTGCGTAACAGTTACACTCTTTGCGTTACGCCCGCCACGCGCGCGGTTAGACGCGGTTCTTAACGTGGGTCCCTGTAAGTTCCAGGGGGTTACTGTCGTTTGACGGGGTGCCGGTCCGTACCTTGTAAGTCTTGTGCCACACGTGACGGCGTTTCTTGTGTACTAGACAGTAAGCCCCGACTTTGCTAACGCGACTAGGGGCCGCTGGTTCGCCACACCAGATACACAAGCCTTTAGCCCGTCTATCGCGGACTTTTGCGTTTTGCTTGTCCTTTTGACGTTGCCAGCATGCCGCACAATACTCGTATGGCGGGCAGTTTGGGCACCGGTGAGTGCTCCCCTTGCGTCGACCGGTCATGGTTCGTTATCCCATTGATTGAAGAGTTTTAGTTTGGCCTGCCAACGGTCAAGAATTGCCGTATGGTCAAGCTCAAGCTTTCCCCGAACGAAGTCCAGAGCGGCCATTACGTCGCCCATTTCGACTTGCATGCACTCCCTTAGATTCGTCCCGTCCGGATGCTGATGCGGCGGGCCCGCTGTCTGCAACTCCGGATATTGCAGCATCTTTCCGATTGTCTGCTGGAGTTTGCCCAGTACCAGCTGCAATTCGCCGGATTCTTCGCTCAGTTTCGCTAAGCCCATGTGTAGCATTGGCATTCGAACGTTCCTTATCCTCTTTGAGTATCTGGTCTAGGACGATTGATGTTTCAGAGCGTGGCTTTGGCTCAGGTTCTTTGACCTCTCTGAAAGTCATGCACTTGCAACCTACCTTTGCGCAACTTGCGAGTAGGTTAGTTTGCCAGTGGTATCCCTGGCTATGTCCACACATGCAATTAGGCATCTTCACAATCCATAGTTGGAGCCCTTATCGTGTCGCGTATCTCTGGCTCGCACTTTCGAACAGTGCCTTTGAGCAATGTGTATTCCGTGGAATACTTTTCGAGTATAGCTTCGGCTAACAGAATCGATTCACGGGGCGTCAACTTCCCCGTGTAAACGTCATCGTCCGCCTGAAACTGCACGCCATTGTGATGCAGTGTCACGTATCCGATGCTGTCCCCTACGCTGGTACGGACGATGAAAAAGTCAGCCATTGGTTTACCTTGTTATTGAGCTGCGGATTAGGTCTACGATTGCACTTGTGTTAGGAATGATTGGCACTTCGTAGCGAGTGCCGGGGAAACGATTGTAAAAGTTCTGAGCTTTAGTTCGCCTGCCAGCGACCCAATGCTCTTGCTGGTGAGTTGCGCGGGCAGCACGTTGACGGCGCGCTGTCTGTTCACCAATGAAGTGGAAACACATGAGTCTGCATTCGACCTCAGTTGCAAACTCAACTGCACTTTGACTAGCTAGCTTGTCGCCGTCGAGTATTGCGACCTCGGCGGGGATGACATTGACGAAAAACGGTAACGCTAGCTTAATCTGAGAGATTGGCAGTGTGTCAGCGCCATCGAACTTGGTGCCGCGCCAGTGACCAGCGCCCGCTGCCACTCCAAAGCAGGTCCACTTGGGAGTTTGGTATTCATGACCGCGAGTGCCATAACTGAGGAGTAATTCACGGGCAATGGTCGTCTTTCCAATGCCCGGCTCGCCGACAAGCCAGATTATCAGTTGAGTCATATCGATTATTCCGTGGAATAGTCAGTCAGCAACTTTGCGTTTATCGTTGGCAATCTGCCAGTTCTCCATAGCATTGGCAATGCGCCGAGCCCCGTCGACTTTTTCGATAGGAGAGCCGAGTTTGAGCGAACGGAAAGCCCATTCGCGTACAATCTCAGGGGCAACCAAGTCTTGGCCGCGCAACGTAAAGAGCGGCTCGGTATCGTCGGCCGGGTCTGGCGGGTCTAACGCTTCCAGACCATAGGGATAGGCTGATACAGTGTCTTTGACGATTGGAATCGCGCACGAGTGACTTGAAGTTGTCGAGCCAGTGAATGCAGTATCGGCACAAGCCGGACAAGTGGTGTCGATTCCCGAGTTTTGAAGAATCCTGATGACTTGTTCGAGAGTGAATGTTTGATTAGACAAGACGTATCCTAACGTAGAATTGTTTGACTTGAGGCGGAGTGAGCGTTTCGAAGCACTCTTGGCATACATGACAGAGTGACGGAATGTTATTGATTGCAACCCAACGTGCCTGTCGAGTGCAATTGGGAGTAAGACATGGTTTAACGCCAGTCATTGGGCATTCGATGGGTCATCTGAGTGATTGGGATTCTGAATAGCCGGCAGTAGAGCGTGAGTAGCCAGCAGATTCGGTTAGCGTGAGTGTCACCTACTCGCCATGAGAATTCACGCCATAACTCTGTCCGCGAGTAGTTGTTACCGCCTACGTTAGTTGGCGGCTTATGAGCGAGGTTTTCATGTTTGGCGCAGAGCTTTGCCATCAAAACTGCCTCTTTTCGCGGTCGCGAAGCTCTGCTTGAGTCGGGTATTCCGTGGAATAATCTCGTGCCTGAACTAGGGTATCAAGTCGAGTGCCGTTAAGCGTATCGGTTTCTAGTTGGTCACTGCCGCAATTGCCGCAGTTAGTGAGTTTGACTCCCTTGAGCCATAAACGTAACTGCTTGCATGCGCGGCAAAAGTATTGGCAGTCATGTTCACTCGATATCACAATCAGTATTGGTTCCATATCTCCTCCTATCCGCTAACTAGACCAAAGTCGCCACCTTGAATCCATTCTGAATAATCGCCTCCGTCGGGCTGTTCTGCCATTTCCTCAGCGAGTGCAATGAGGTCTTTCGCTTCCTTAGAAACTACACCTTTGCGATATGGCGCACTTTCTCCTTCGACTTTTCGAAGTTGCAGCGTGTTATCTGAGTTGACGCCGCACCGTTTTGGATAAGGCGAAAACCCCATCTTCACAGGGCGCATAATCCATTGACCGTAATCGTCAGAACGGCGGTACTTGAATTGACCGTCACGTCCAGTTACTCGACCAATGGCGCTCTTTGCGCCAATGAATCGAGATAGGTCTTTGATATGCACCATGTCTTTGCCAGACTCATAAGCATTGACGATAGTTTCCCACTGCTCGAAAACTGAGCCGCGACCGATGCCGCGCGCTCGCACTTTCATAATCTCCTCTTTAGTAGGACGTAGCGGGAAGTAGATTCCAGGTCGTGCAAGAAAGAGTCCCTTTTTCAGCTCTTTTTCTTCCCATCCGCCCAGCGGCTTGTTAGCTAACTGACCTTTTTCATCGAGACAATCGAAGGTGTCAGTATTCCGTGGAATAGGCATCGTCAAACGTTCACGGCTGGCAATGCCGTCCGTGGCAATCATCAAAAGGTTATTCAAGTCCTTGTGTAATGCCATGGCATCAAGTATCTGAGCGCGACATCCGCTCGTAATCATCCCTGCCCATATCCACGAAGTAAAAAGTCCCGGCTCGCCACCAATGAACTGTGCCGTTTTGCCGTAACATGAATTGGTGCCAAGCTTGAGTACAATTCCCGGTCCCTCTTTACCTATCGCTAACCGCTGCCTGTAATACTTCGGAATATCTTTGAACGGTTGACAGTCACACTCACAATGATAAACCCAAGCATGCAGGAATTCGGCGTTCGGGAAGAGTCTCTCTCCTGCGAGAAACTCTTCCCTCCAGACCCAGCCAGTCTGGCCACTTTCCGGGAAAGCTATACTTCCCTTTTCCCTCCCTTCTCCAAAGCGATAGGGAAACGGTCCCCATCCTAAGCTTCGTTCCGGTTCATGCAGCTTGTAATAGACTATGGCTGTACGCGCACACTCCATTACACGCCGATTAGCTGTTAGTTCCCACTTCCCATGTATCAGACAAGGAAGGAACGTTGTCTGGTAGGGATATGCACTCGATATGTCATATGACCAGAGCGGACCATCTACAGCCCCAATAATCGAGTTTTCAAAACGGCCGCCGGTGAATCCGCAAGCGATGGCACGCTCTAACTCTTTCGAGACGACCATTATCTTGCGCGACTGTTCGATATGGTCGCGAATGCCCATCTTCTTGAGCATTGCCGAAGCGCTAGAGCCGGCTCCGTAGTAACTTGTGAGCGGAATGCCAGCATCGATATGCGCCTGAGTGAGCTTTTCGGCAAGCTCGGCCATGTATCGACATTCCTCGAAGCAATAAGCCTCGACTTGTTCGGATTCCATCTTGTCGAAGGATGACCGTTTATCCTTCATATCGCGCATATTCTTTAGAATAAGCGCACGTTCCTCGACTGTAACGTTTCCGGGAACCTTCCAATCTTCAAGGGCGCCAGTGAACTTCCCTTGAAAGAAGCGCCAGATATCGTATATGACTACCGCTTTCTCGAATTCAGGCGTGCCATAGAATATCTTGATACACTTCTTAACCTTGAGTTGGCCGTTCAGATAATCAAAAGACCAGCGGGGACGAGTCCCGGCTGGCCAATAGACTGGATTCGTGATGTTTCCGCCTCGTGCGCGTGGAGAACGGCGCAACTCGGGGCGTAGCAGTCGATACAGCGGCTGGTCTTCGATGTCTTGCAGTATCTTGGTTAAGTCGTATCCGAATGAGTAAGCAAAGAGGCGATAAGTTTGCGGGATACTAGCGATGAATTGGAGACACTCTTCAGTGCTGAGTCCCTTTGGGTTCTTAACGTATCGTTGGAAGCTGCCATCGGCGCTAGAGCACGCAAGAAACGTGTAGATGTGGCGACCCGTAAGCGGATTCGTCTGCCCTTCGCCATCTATTCCAAGGAATATTTTCGGGACCTTGGGGTGATGACGTTGGCGCGCAGTACGAGTGTCAACGCGCTTTCGATTCTTACGAGTGTCAACACGCTTACGATTCGTGCGCGTATCTATCCGACGTGCCCAGTCGGGAAGCATGCCAGTACGCTGCCACCAAGCGTACTCCTCAGGAGTAAGCTTAGGTATCATGCAACTTCGGGAGAGAAGTATATCTCGTAAATATCGTGGACTTCCTCTTCAAACATGTCAGCGAGGTCGCCCACTACAGACTCAATATCTTCGTCTTGTTCTATGGCATGCAAAAACCGCGTTCGAATATGTTCGTTCGCGGTCGGTTTCTTCTGTTCCTCAATCACGACTTGCCGTTCGAGGTCGGCATATGCAGTCGCTTTATCTAATGCAGCTTTGACTCGTGGATATCTTGATGCGCGCTCTAAAAGCCCTTCGGCAAAACCTTTGATTCGCTCAGGCGGGATAAACTGTTCAGCGTCTTGGAGTAGCTCTCTATCACGCTCGGCTTTTTCAGCTCTGAACTTCAGTTCGGCTTCAAGTTCAGCTCTATACTTCAGCTCTGCTTCACGTTCAGCTTTCGCGTACGGAAAGAGCAGCGCTTCGTCTTCGTCGACCCATTCTTCAGGCTGCCAATCGTAGTCAGAGAGTTTATTCCGTGGAATACTTGCTTGCTGGTTTTTCCACTCTTGATTGGGAATATCCCATACGTCGAAAATATTCCGTGGAATACTGACCGGCTGAGCGGTCCGTTCGAGTAAGGCACGCTCGCGCGCCTCAACTGCAAGCCTGAATATACGGTCTTGCTTAGAAGTCTTTGGCGCGGATTGCTTCTCACGCGCTTTACGCAACTTCGCACGCTCACGTTCCCACAACTCATTGGAAACGCGCGTGCCAGTGGTCTTATCGATAGTATATCGCCGACCTAATGAGTCGACTTTTTGCGTGTAGCGGGCCGGTTTTTTCCCCTTGACCGGCTTGACATTGCCACGCTTTTTAGGTATACTTCTTGACAAGTGTTGAACCTTTAGTCGGGAGTAGGCACTTAGACGCGACTGGTCATCGCGTCGCCCTAATCGCATAGAAAGCCCCGTTGGATGTCCAGTCCAACGGGGTTTTCGCTTTTTTATGCCACTAGCTCTGAGTCAGAGAGCTAGTCAACGGCTCCGTATCAGTTCAGAACGGAGAATCGTTGTCGCCTGCCGTCAATTGCGGCAAGTCCTGCCCGAGCACCGCGGCCAAACCGAACGTACTACGCTTGCGCGGATTCGGTTTCGCTGCGAGGGAATACTCCCACATTTCTTGTCCGCCCCCGATGTCAATCTTGTTCGTAGGCTGGATTCGCACTTCGTAGCAGGCATCGGGGTTCTGCGATGCTTTGCTCATGACGCTGTGAAGCGTGAACGTCGCTGGAATGAGCACTTCGCGGCCGACGGCGACCTCGACGACATTGCCATCGCGGTCAACGGCTTTGGTCGGACGAGTGACACGGACGAGAAACGCATCCCAGTTGCGGTTTTTGATGGGAGGCATCGGCAAACGATTGAGCAGATACCCCGTCAACGGCACTTCTTTGCACAACTCAGCGTTGTACATGTACCGCTGAGTGATAATTTCGACGAATTCAGCATCGTCTTTGGCCATTGCGGCGGCGCGAATCTCTGCATCAGTCGGGGCGTTTTTGGTATCGGTCTTGGTATCCATATTGGTCAGTTTCTCCTACTATTCCGTGGAATACTTGCTTCTGTTAGCAAGTCTCATGATAGTAGCAGACTTCGAGAATTATGTCAACAGTGTAATCTGCTAACGAGACAGCAATGTCGCCACAGTTACCGTCTTGTAACTCGGAGAAATTTCAGGTATACTGTAAACGTATGACTGCGAGGAAAGAGCCAGTTAAGGCGGGGTGCGTGGCAGCTTTCGTGCTATGGGCGGCCTTTTGGTGTTACGTATTCTACATAACGATTCGATGGCTCGTAAGTTAAACCATGACCAAGCCTGCATTACGCGGCCTAGAGCTCCAATTCCGCACTAGGTCTAAGATACGGAAAACCGCGGCTGGCGAAGCGCTAGTGTTCGGTTTTTCAATTGGCCCCTTGGGGTTCTTTTGCATTGTCAATCTACCGGAGGGAGAAGCCGACGATATACAGCCGTTAGTTTATGTGAAACTCACTCTCAAGGCTGAGGGGGAGTGGGAACTGTTCAAAGAGCACGGATGACTATTCCACGGAATACTCTTTGGTGGATACGGCACGGATACCATGGGTGGGTCGCAGTTTACACGGACACTCGACGTAATGCGATAAAAAAGTTCCGCAATAGGGGTTATCTAAACCCCAAGCCGATAAAGGACAAGGAATTGCATGAATTCCAGTATGGGGGCCGATAGGTGTTATGTCTGCTCTAGCATCTTGCAGCCAGGCATGCGCCAATGCAAGAAGTGCAAAGCCTGGAACAATGTAGCGCCCATTGCCGCGCTCGACGACTCAACCGTTTTACTTGGCGAAGCCGTTGGCATGCCATTGGAGCGGATTAAGACCAAGTTAGTTGACCTTGTGTTCGGAGGGGGCATAGTCCGGACATCTTGTAACCTACTTGGCGGCGAGCCGGGCGCAGGTAAGACAACTCTGAGTCTACAACTCGCCGATATCTTCTGCGATAGGTATCCTGGCAGGGAAGCACTCTATATCGCGAATGAACAGTCGCCCGAGGAGTTAACCGAGACTGCGCGACGGCTTAAGCTTCGAAACATGAAGCGAATCCGCATTGTCAAGGCAATGGGAGGCTTTGCACATGACATTGGAGATCTGTTACTCCGATTCATGCCCTGTTTCATTGTTTTGGACTCGGTTACGAAGTGGGCCGGCGAGGACAATAACCTTGCAGTCGTTATCTGCCAGCGATTGAAGGATTATTGCGTCAAGTTGAACTGTCCTGCTCTAGTCATCAATCAAGTAACGAAGTCTGGTGACCATGCCGGCCTGAATAAGATGCAACATGCCGTCGACATGACTGGCATGTTCGATATTCTACTCGACGACGGGGAAAGCCTGAGTCCAGACACGCCGCGACGGCTATCATCCCTGAAAAACCGCTTTGGCCCGGCTCCAGTCGAGCAATTCTTCGAGATGACGGCCAGCGGACTCGAAGAGATTGAGTTAGACGATTAGATATTCCATGGAATAGCCATTGACGCGAGGTCATTGCAAATTTGCAATGCCCGTTTCAAATGTGAAATGACCAAAAAATAACACAACTGAAACATTACTGTAACAATAGTGTGTTATACTAAACCGTGGCGACATTGTTGCCACACTCCTATTGACAGTAGCACTGGAATGGTGTATACTCATAGGAATGCTCGCACTACGTCCTGCGCGATTCATTGCTCCTTCGTCTACGTTCAGCGGTTACGGCCAGATTGCGCCGTGGGCCTCGCCCCCTCCCCCTGAGCCAGTCCAAGCGAAACCCTCGCTATGGGACTGGTATAAGACGTTACAGGAGCCCAAACCGGCCGGACCGGTCGAATCGGCCGTTACAGGACTTCGCCACAATGCCGAGGGCATGGCTGTAGGCGGAGTTTTGGGCTTTATCGATGGCGAATTCGGCCTAGACTTCAAGGGCAAGTATCCAATTGACGGGATACTCGCCCTTTTCTTTTACTTGTGGAGCATTCGCGACGCTGGCAAGCCTGAGGGCTTTGCGGCGGACCTGCGAGCCATATCTCAGTCTTGTTCTACGGTTCTCACCTTCCGTAAGACCAAGGATTGGCGCGAAACCGCCAATGGCAAGCAAGACGCGAAAAGTATTCCACGGAATACTGACCCGATTATCGCGGCTGGCGAAGCCATCGGCGTCAAAGTGCCCAAGTGAAAGGGCGTACTGTGCAGATAACGTGTGAAGTTGCGATACAAGCCCTTGGGGCAACCAAAGATACCCGCGTTCTTACTCTGATGCAGAACACTGACAACGATAACGTAGGAGACCCCGTTACTTTCGAGAATATCGTTGTCGGATGCTCTGCTGAAGATGCTAAGCAGTTCCAAGTCGGTCAACTCGTGACGGTTACAATCTCAAACAAGACCTAATTGGTCGTTCACAAAGGAAAAGGAAACGATGGCACACAGTCTGTCTCATTACTACGGTTCGGCCAAAAAGGGTATCGCCGGAATCAACCCCGTCGAAGCCACTGAATTGGGCGAGGACATGTTGATTGCGACGGGCACCGGCGCTTTGCTCGGCTTGATTGCCGCGGCCAAGAGCGGTTCCCTCGACGTCAAACTCGCGGGCGTGACGTTGCCCGTCGACGGCTTGGTATCGTTCGGTCTGGGCCTGGGCGGCCTGACCTTGCGTTCCAAGGAGTTGAAAACCGCCGCGATTGCTGCGGGCGGCGCTGCATCGACTCGCGTGTTCACCAAGTTTTTCGCGAAGGGCTTGGCCGCTCATGGTGAGCTCGAAGATGCCGTGCACGGGGAATTCGGCGCTTCCGATGAATACGGATGGGGCGCGGACGCGGGCCACGACAAGTTGGTCGAGGCCGCGAAGTTCCTCTAAAGTATTCCACGGAATACTTGAGTGTCTTGCCCCGACGGCTTAACGGCCCGAGGGGCTAAGGCATTGCTAGGGTCCACGTTGGACCTTTTCTCTAACCAAAGGAAACAATCATGAACGCTCGTCAACTCGCAATGCGCGACCCCGCTCGCGCTGCTCTCATGGGTGCAATCTCGGGCGCGTCGTTCGGCTTCGGTGCCGATTACGGTGCGTCTCGCGTCGCCAATTCCAATGCTCGTCCGCCGCGGGACTTCTCGCGTCCGGCCGTTGGTTTCGGCGACGATTACGGTTTCGGCGACGAATACGGTTTCGGCGACGAATACGGCGACGATTACGGTTTCGGCGACGAATACGGTTTCGGCGCTGCCGCCCGTCGTCCCGCTCGCAAGCCGCATGCGCCCGCCGCTCGTCGTCCGGCTCCACACCCGGCCAATGCGCAACGCGCGTGGGCCAGCTCGCCGCAGAATCCGTCGAGCACTGCATCGCGAACGCGCCTCTTGGACCCGAACCGTGATTCCACGGTCAAGGTCACGGGGTATTCGTTCTCGTTCAGCCCGACCAGCACGCTCGTGCTGGGCACGGCTTCGT
>Ga0134124_10003389_pt1 | contig 12813 bp, 7 predicted proteins | sample KB304_FD_96880 | JGI IMG/M metagenome (GOLD analysis project Ga0134124, IMG submission 96880) | Terrestrial soil microbial communities without Nitrogen fertilizer from Kellogg Biological Station, Michigan, USA - KB3-0-4 | ecosystem: Environmental > Terrestrial > Soil > Unclassified ... | reverse complement strand
CCCAGATTCAATTTCAAACTTACCACGTCGCGCGCTCGGCAGAGCGCTTTTTGCGCGCGGAGAATACGAACGGATCGGCGGGTCAGGCATTGAGCCCGAACGGCGTTTATCGGTCTCGATCGGTCTCGATCGGCTTCGACCGCGCGCGTTTCGTCTGACTCGGTTTTCTCGTGTTGGGTCTCGGGTCGGGCCCCGCGTGTCGCGCGCTGTCCAAATCTCGTCTCGACTTCGATCTTCCGCTCAGGTTTCGGTCTCGCATCCATCTGGTGGTCTCGATGCGGGTCAGCGCGTCGAGCAACTGACTCAAATAGAGACCAGGCGGGAAGCGGCGCTTCCCGCCTGGCGGAATCCGCCAGCTGCAGTAGGCCATCAAGAGTGGATATCGGGCCAGTTGGGATATCGAGTCGTCGTAAAAAGATTCGATAACTGGTCGTGCGCGCGGGAAATGATTCAGTCACAAATTTAGGTCATAAACCTCGATTGCGTTGTCCAAGAAGCGCGGTACGAGCAGACGCTTCCTCTTGGTGTCGACGCCGAAATCCGCGGCGCCGCCAAGTGCGGAAAAGGCAACTTCGAACTTGCCTCCCAAGCGGCCGCGATAGATCGCCGAGCCTTTCCAGCTCGAAACGAGCAGGCTGTCCCCGACCTGGGCCATACCGTCGAGCCCGCCGGTGGTGACTTTCGTCACATCTTGCTTTTCGCCTTTTTCGTTCAGGCGGTAGACCTCATCGGCATTGAAGGTGTTGACCAGGACGCCGTTGTCCACGACCAAGAGCCCGTTGGGCCCGCCGAGGTCTTTGCCTTTGGCGACGGTCTTGAGCTTTCCCTTCTCGATGACGTAGACCGCGTCGCTCCCCGTGGGTTCGAAGCCACCCGCACCGGCTTTGATACCCGAGTCCGAGACGAACACTCGTCCATCTTTGCTGACGGCAATGTCGTTGAGGAACGTCGCGCCCGGCACCGCGATTTCGCCTTTGGGCGTTCCCGTTTTGAGATCGAACATGCGGACGACGCTGATGTCCGACACGTACAGCACGCCGCCGTTGATTCCGGAACCTTTGGGAGCGTCGAGCTTGGTCTTGCCCACTCCGCCGGCGATGAACTTCTCTTTCAGCACCTTGCCGTCCGGCGAAAGCTCGCTGATGTAGCCGTTATTGTCGACGCCGTCCGGCTTACCATTGATGTTGGACACCAAGTAGCGGTCGTTGACTTCGTCGTAGAGCACGCTCTCGGGAGTCGCGATGCCTTCAGTCACGCGGAAGATCGGGGTTGCGGCCGCGGGCTTCACGGGTTCGGCAGGGGGCGTCGCGGGCTTCGCGGGTTCCGGCGATTTGCTGACTTCAATGGCAGCGGGGGGCACGGAAGCCGGAGTGGGCGCCGGGGCCGGCTCGGGCGGAGGCGTGGACCCCGCGCAGCCCAACGTGACGACCAGAAGTCCCAGACTCAGAATCGATTGGCGATGAAGCATGCTCAGCGCAATAGCATTGCTCCGAAGCTGCGAGAAAGTGCCTCTTGCGCGGAAGCGCAGAGCGGCGCAAATGAAAGCGCGCAGCGCATGCGCTCACTCGGCGGGAATCGCCGGGACGTGAGTAACAAACTGTAAACTAAGACGCAGCGAGGGCGAGCGCGGTGGCCTCGCCGGAGCGGATGGCTGCGTCGATGCCCGAGCCATGAAATGCGGCTCCAGCGAGCCAAATTTGGCTCGCGTCGGCCCGCAACGCGCTTTCCAGCGCGCTCACGCGGGCACGCTGAGCCGCGTCGAACACGGGTAGCGCATGGGGCCAGCGCGAAACGAACCGGTGCAATGCGGGCTGCCGCACGGACAGCGCGGTTGCGAGTGCGCGCTCTGCGCGCTCACTCCAAGCGTCGTCGGAAAGCGCCATTAGGTCTTCATCGCTCGGTCGAAAGAACACGCGGAGCAGGACATGCTCGGGCGGTGCCCGATGGGGCAACTTGCTCGAGCTGAAGGTGACCGCGCGCGCACCAGCGAGCTGCTCGGGCTCGGGTACGATGAACCCGGTTCCGTCCAGCGGGTGTGCGATGGCTTCGCGCTGGTAGGCGAGTGAAACGGTCAAACTCGACACCAGCGGCGACTCTCGCAGCGCGCGCGCGACATCGCCGAACGCGTCGCCGAGCAAGCTCGCCGCACTGCGAGCGGTGGTCGCCACCACGGCGGCGTCGAAATCCGACGATTCCCCCTCGGAATCGAGCAGCGTGACGCCTATGTGACGGGGGGTGACTCGCTCGATGGCGTGCTGCACGTGGAGGTCGATGCGCGGCTCCAGCGCGAGCGCGAGTCGAGCCGGGAGCTCCGCCATGCCTTGCCGAAACGAGCGAATGCCGCGACCCAGATCGTCGGGGGATACTTGGAATCCGAGCAATCGGCCGGCCTCGCCGGGTTCCAGTTCGACCAGGCCGCGACCATCGAAACGAAAGGAGCGCTGCTCTTGCTGTTCGACGATGTGCTCGCCAATGCCGGCATCGACTGAAAGTCGCGGTACGACTTCGCTGCGCGCGACGAAGCCCTCCGCGCCGTGCTCGACGACGAAGCCGTCGCGTGCCTCACTCCGCAATTGACCCCCCACGTGCGTGCTCGCCTCGAACAGACTCACTCGGTCGCCGAGTTGTGCTCGGCGCAAGGCCACGGTGAGTCCGGCAATACCTCCGCCGATGACGGCAATCCGTTGCATGCTCATGGCGTAGCACGTTCCGGCGGGCTTCCACCGAGCACGGCGCGAGTGACGGTATCGGTCATCAAGCTGACTCCGCTCGGGCTGAGGTGGATCAGGTCTTTGGTGAGGTTCGGCTGATTTGCCACGGCTTGCCAGTCGGCAATCGTGAGCTCGGGGTGACGCTCGGCGAGTGCACGAATGCGCTCGTTCACGTAGGGAAAGAACCACGCGTAGCGCTCGTATTGGTCGCGCCCCGCGTCGGTGACGAGCTCTTCGGAAGGCTCGCGCAGCGTGATCCAGATCAGCTTTTTTGCGCCGCACGCCTTCAAGTCCGAGAGCAAGCGTTCTGCGCTGCGATCCCAGATCCCGCTCCAGCGCTCGTAGTTCTTGCGATCCCGCTCGAACAGTGAATTGTAGGCAAGAGCGATCACCACCACCGAGCCGACCGCTCGCGCGTTCAGAAATTCGGGCACGACTTGCTTCACCATCAGCGCCGGACGCCCCAAGATTTCCACCTTCCATCCAGGCAGAGCGGCAGGCAGGGCTTGACTCAGCCCGAGGCCGACCGAGTCACTCAAGAAGGTGAGCGTTTTGGGCCAACTGGGGTCCAGAGGCAGGGCGGGCCGCGGCGCTGGCGTTTCGAACGCACCGGCCGCTGGTTGCAGCGCGATCGTCGCGTTGCCGAGCGCGGCGGCGGGAGGGGGCAGGGAAGCCGCGCGTGGCGGGCCGTGCGGGGCGACACGCGCGGCAGCCAGGCGAGCGCCAGACACGCTGATCAAAGCCAGCGAGAGTGCGGCCAGTGACGCGCCGGACGCGCCGAGCAGCCACGGCCGTGTCCGCAGCCGTCCGAGCGCACCGGCGCGAATTGGCTGCTCCACGAAGCGATAGCAAAGCTCGGCAGCCACGAAGGTGAGCGCCAGACGCAGGCCGAGCAGCGACGCGCCGTGCAGCGGTGAGTCGAACTCCGGCCGGGTCACGGCAAAGATCGGCCAATGCCACAGGTACAAGCCATATGAGCGCCGTCCGAGCCAGGCCCAAGGCCGCGCGCCCAAAACTCGCGAAAGTGCGGTCGGCGCGACCAACCCGACGATCAACGCGGCACTCGCCAAATCGACCAACAAAAGGCCGCCGCGATAGAGCATCGGATCGTGGCTGGTCGACCGACACACGAACCAGGCGAGCGTCGCCAAGCCGACCACGGGCAGTGCTTCACGAACGACCCGCGCCGCTTGCCCGAGGGGCTTCGGCGCCGCGAATGCCGGCACGAGCGCCGACAGCGCGGCGCCCAGCAACAAGCCCGACAAGCGCGTGTCACTGCCGACGTAGACACGGGTGGGGTCCTGGCTCGGATCGTAGAGACACGCCATCCAGAACGCCGAGGCCACGCCGCCCAGAAGCGCCAAGCGTGGCACCCAGCGCGGCGCCGCGCGACCGAAGAGAGCCACCACGAGCGGCCAAACCAAATAGAACTGCTCTTCCACCGCCAGCGACCACAGATGCAAGAGCAACGGGGGGCGATCGACATCCATGAAGTACGAGTGATGGTGGATCACTTGCCACCAATTGCTCACGTACAACAACGCCGCTGCGCAATCGCTGCGCGTGCCGGCGAGGCTATCGGGTGCAACGGTCAGCGAGAGCAGCAGCGCGGCCAGCAGCAGGGCGAACAACGCGGGTAGCAGGCGACGCGCGCGGCGTAGCCAAAAGCGCGGCAACGAAATCGCGCCGCTCGCGCGTTGCTCGTCGAGCAAGAGCGAGGTGATCAAATAGCCGCTGACCACGAAAAACACTTCCACTCCGACGAACCCGCCGCGGAACCACGGGAGCTCGGCGTGGTACGCGATCACCGACAGCACCGAGAAGGCGCGCAGGCCGTCGAGCGCGGGCAGGTAACGCGCTGCCGCGGTGCCGTGTTTGCGGCGGCTCGGCTGGAGGACGTCCATCAGCGCCCGAAAATATCACGGCGGGCGCGCTGCCGGGTTCAAGATTCGAACCGAAACGCGCCCTGCACCTGCTCTTCTGCCGAGATTTCTCGCCCCGTTTCCAAAGCCGTTTCGCGGCTCGCCCCCGGCGAGCGTTCGGGCATGGCGGCGCGCCGCCCACTCACGATCACCTCCTCGCGGCCGCTCTCGCCGATCGTCCGTACCAGGCGATAGGTCGTGTTTCCGTCGGCGCGAGCGACTTCAGGGGCTGCGATCAACAGCTGCAGTTCCAGTGATTGGCAGAGGTCGAAGAGCACGCCCAGGTTGTCCGGGGAGAGACGATTGGCTTCGTCCAAGAACAGAAAGCGCAATGAACCGTGCTCACGCTTGCCGCGCAGAAGGTTGGCGTCGCGTTCCCACTCGCTGAGCACGACCATCATCAAAGCCGCGCCGACGCCGATCGCTTCGCCGGTCGACAGCCGAGTCGGGTTGGCCAGCTCCCAGGTGTCGCTGGCTTGACGCAGGATCTCGACCGAAAGCTCGACGTACTCGCGGTAGTCGAGGATGCGGTGCCCGCCGGCGCGACCCCCGGCATAGCGACGGAATACTTCGTTCAATGCATCTTCGATGGGCAAGGTTGGTTGGAACAGCAGCTCCTGGGCGTCACCCTCGCGCAATGCCCGCAGCACCTGCGCCATGCGTTCGACGCGCTCTGCGCGCACGCGAATGCCCTGAATACTGCCGAAGTGGATGGAGGTCAGGCTTTGGTTCAGCCGCCTGACTTGGCTCCCAGCGCGCCGCAGCTGCACTTCGATGCTGCGCGCGATGTCCTCGGAAGCGCCGCGGAGATCGCTTTCCTGGCGAGCCAAGCGGCGTTCCAAGCCGAACAATTGGTCGCGCAGGCGTTCCAATGCCTCGAGCGGATCCAGAACGTCCGCGACTTGGGTGGGGACGCGATTGCCGAGCCACTCACGGACCAGCAGCCACGCTTGCAGGTAGGCGTCGCCGCGCGCGTTCCGCGCGTCGTCGCCCAGGACGTTCTTCAGGACCGCGACTTGCTCGGCACCACCGTGCGCGGAACCGAGCCGGTCCAGCAAGAGTTCGCATTTGCTGCGCGCGTCCGCCCACAGCTCGCTGCTCGTTCGCGGCGCGGGGGCTTCGAGCAGCCCCGCGGTGGCGAGTGAGGGGAGAACGCCGCGAGTGACGGTGTCGCGCAAGGTCCGCCACGACTCGCGGCTCGGTTGAGCTTGCTGTTCAGCCGCTTTGATCGCGCGAAAGGCTGCGTCGCACTCGCGCGAAAGCTCACGGCGACGCTCCGCCATCAGGCCCAGGTTCATGCTGAGGTCGCGCTCTTCGCGGTCACAGGCGTCGGCTTCGGCGCTCAGCTCCGCCAGCGCGTGGTCGTGGGAACGCAGATCGAACGCCGCAAAATCGCTGACTCCGACGCGCGCCAGCTCCGTGTCGAGGCGCACGCACTGCGCCACCAGGGCGGCGCGCTCGGCTTCGACCTGTTGCCAAGCCAAAGTGGCTCGTTCGCGCGCCGCTTCCGCTTCCTCGAGCACGCGCTCACTTTCGGCCAACGTGCGACTGGCCACGGCGTATTGCTCTTCGAGCGCCGGGACCAGCGCGACGGATTCGGTCGCGCGTCGTTCCGCGTTGGACTCGAAGGCGCTGAAAAGTTCGCGGATCTCCGCCAGCGCTTCGTCGATCTTGAACCAGCGATCGCGTTCCAGATCGAGCGCCTGGCGCTGCTCTTGGAGCGCCGAAAGCGCCTGCTTTTCCCCCGGAGGAAAGCGCAGCGACTGCAGCGTTGCTTCCAGGGTCTGGCGAGCCTCGGCGACGCGATCGAGCTCGCGCCGCGCCAGTTCACCTTCGGCAATGCCCGCGGTGAGCGCCGCGTAAGCTTCGGCGTGGTCACGACCGTCGAGCAAGAAAGCATCCACGAGCAGCGCTCGAAGACTCGCAATGCGGGGTTCGAGTTCCGCGAGCTGGCCATCGGCTCGGCTTTGGTTGAGCTCGAACTCGCGGCGTTGCTCGCGCAGCCGCGTGAGGCGCTCGAGGCAGGCTTCGCGCAGCGGTCCCAGACGCTCACCGCCGATCAGCGTCGGATCTGCGATGATCGGGCGAAGTTCGCGCAGAGTGGCTTCGAGCCTACGGCTGCGACGTTCGCCGGCGTCCAAGCGAGTGGCCAGGTTTTCGGCTTCTTGGCGCAGACTTTGCGCACGCGCCAAGCGCGCGCGCCGCCCGAGCATCGGTTTAGCGGGCACGCGCGTGATCCGTGAACCAAGCCCATGCACCACCACCACGTCGTGAACGGCCGGGGTTTGGCCGGGTTCGAGGAACTGCGCGTCGGCCGAGACCAGCCAAATGCTCTCGAGCTCGCGCGGGCGACCGCTGAGCTTTTGCGCTACGGCCTCGGGATCGCTCACGACCAACGCGTTCAGCAGTGGGCCGAGGCGCGCTTCCAGCTCGGCCGCGTACTCCGGCTCGATGTCGTCGAAGCGTTGCACCAACAGCTCGGCGTCGAATTCGTCGCGCAAGCGCAAGAGTTCCGGGTGAAATGCGCCGCCTTGCGCTTCGAACTCCGCGGCTTCCCGCAGCGCGGCTTCGCGTTCTGCCGCCAGCTTTCGCCCGTCTTCGCGCAGCTCTACGAACTCGGACTCCAGACGCAGACACAGCTCCTGCGCTGCCTCCCAAGTCCACGGTTCGCTGTTCGCTTCGACGTTGGACAACACGGCGTAAGCGGCGCTCCGTCGGGCGAAGCGCGCTTCCAGATCGCGCAGCTCGGCCTCGGTCGCTGTCTGTTCCAGTCCGGAGCGATCGAGTGCGGCGCGCGCCTCTCGACCCGTTTCGCGCGCGGTCGCGAGCTCGAGCTCGGCCTCGCTCAGCGCCCGAGCGATGTCCTCGCCGCTCGGGTTTCGTTCTTCGCCGAAGCCCAGCGCACGCGCCCGGCGGCGCGCGCTGGCCTGACGCGCGGCCAGACCTTCGGTCTCGCGCAGCGCGCTCGCGAGCGCGGGAGCTCGTGTCGCCAGTTCGTCGAGTCGCGTCAAGCGCGCGAGCTCGCGCTGCGCCCGCTCGTAGCCGAGATCGCTGGTGGGCTGTGCGATGATCGACGATAGCGCGCGCACCGCCGCCGCGTGCTCGCTGTGGCGAAGCTCGATCAGCTCCGCGTCGCGCGCAAAGCGCAGGCGCTCGGCGTCGATGCGCTCGATTTCACGGGCCGCCCTCTCGCACAGTGGCGCGATCTCGGTGAGCGGGAAGCTCGGCTCGGCGAGCAACTCGCGCAGCTCTTGCAAGCGCGCCTTGGCCCTGCGCTCGCGATTCGCGTTGCGATGTAGCTCGTCCAGTCCCTTCTGAACGTCAGCCAACCCTTGGGCGCTGCGCTCGTACGCCTTTCGAGCGTCATCGCGGGTCGCGAGTCGCTGGGCGCGCTCGCTGGCTGCTCGTTCCCGCTCGGAACGCGACAGCAATTCGGCGCGGTCGCGCGTCTGGCGTTCGGCTTCCAGCGCCCGCCGCTCCACGACCAGCGCTCGCGCGTGCCCGAGCTGGGCCTGGTTTTCCAGCGACTTCTTGAGTTCGGTGCGCTTCTCGTGCAGCCGCTGAGCGAGTGCTGCGTGGCGCGCGGTGCGCTCTTCCGACGTCGCGTCGAGCGCGCGCAGTTCTTCTGAAAGACGCGCCTCGACGCTGCGCGCCGTCTCGACCACGACCTCGAGTTCACGCGCTTCCTCGCGCGTCGCCAACAGCGCTGCGCTGAACATGCTCTGCCCGACGTCGTACACGCCCGCGATCTCGTGCTCCAGGCGTTGGGCTTCGCTGACCTCGACGCGCGTGCGCCGGCAAGCGTCCAGATTGCCGCGCATGCGCGTGAGCGTGTCACCCAGACCGCTCTCCTCGCGTAGCAAGAAAGAACGCAGCTCGGAGGTCAGCGCGCGCGAGATGCCGCCGGTCATGCTCGTGCGCAGCATGTCGTTGAACTTGTTGCGATCCTCGTCCGTGCTCAGGCGCAGCGGGCTGATGCCTTGCTCGAACAGCGCGCCAAAATATTCTTTGGCCGTGCCATAGTTGTGCAACACACCCCCCAAGGCGCGGGCATTCTCGGCCAGTTCGGCGCGGGTGGGGACTTCGTCGGCTCCGTCACGACGTCGCAGCAACAGATCTTGCATGCGGTATTCGGGGTTGAGGCCGGCGATCAGAAATGGCGCCGCTTCCACGCTGGGCTCGGCTTTTCGGGTCAATTCCACGCCTGCGACCAGTCGCGCGCCTCCCTGCACCTCGATTTCGAGCGCCGCGTACGAGGCGCTGCCCGGCTCGCCGAGTCGGCCCCAGATCCCCTTGTCTCCACCAGTGGCTCCGCTTTCACCCAGGTTGGTGAAGCGCAGGCGGGACATGTCCGGCATGAGCACCACGTACGCGGCGATCATCACGGTCGTCTTGCCAGCGCCGTTGGCGCCTTCCAGCGCCGTCACGTTCGGGTCCAGCAGGTAGCGCTCGTAGAAGACGCCCTTCCAGTTGACCAAGGCGAGCGCCGTCGCTCGCGCGCGCGTCACGCTTCGTCCTCCGGCGGATCAGGCAACGGCTGCCCGGGCAGCGCTTCTTCTAAGTCGCTCTCCGGCGAGCGAGGGAGCGCCAAGGATTCTGCGAAATCCTCGAATTCACTCGCTGGCGCTGGCGGCGGTGGCGACACCGGCTCACCGAAGTCTTCGAACTCGCTCAGCACCTCACTCGGGAACTCGAAGGCTTCGGGAGTGGGCGAGGCGGAGTCATCGTCTTCGGCCGAGTCCTCGGAAAATTCGCCGTCTTCGTCGACGTCGAGCTGGCCGTCGCCGAGCACGAGCTCGCCACGCGCGACCAGCTTCTCCAGCGCTTCCGCGGGCGAACCGCGGCCGCGCACGGGCTCGGCGAAGCGCAGCAGCCCGGGGCGCAACCGGAGCGCGTCGGCATCGAGCAAATCGACGAAACCGAGTGCGGCCAATCGGCGCAGGGCTTCGCCAAACTTGCCACGCACGGTTTCTTGGGCCACGCGCTCGTCGACGCGTTTGCGCTTCGGGTTGAAGGCGCGTGTGAGGGCATCGCTGCCCATCACGGCTGCCAGGTGCGACAGGGCGTCCGCCCGCTTGATCACGCCGCCGGACTGCAACGTGGCCGGGTCGAGGTAAAGCAAGGTCAGGGCTTGACCCACCAACATCTCGGGCACGGACAGATGGCGGCGGCCGAGCTTGTCGCCGGTGGGCAGCAGGTAGAAATAGCCGTCTGCGGGGTGGATCAACTCACAGCCATAACGGCGGTAAAAGGCCTCCAGCAGGGCTTGGGCGTCGACCAAGAACGTGTACCAAAGGTTGTCCTCGCGATCGATGTGCCGGCCGCGGCGCAACGCCAAGTCAACGTCGGGAAAGAGCTCGTCGCCGACGACGTCGCCGAGTGCCAGGTAACGAGTGTCAGTCACGGGCGCCGCCTTTGACGAGCTGCCACTCTTCGATCACCAGGTTCTCGTTCACATTTACCCAGGGTCGATCTCGGTCGAGCGTGGTCCGCGCCAAACGTCCCACGACTTGTGCGACTCGGCCGGCCGTCACGAACTGCAGCTCGCTGGGCGTCTCGGCGCTCACCTGTTGCGTCACTTCACACAGTCCGAGTGAGCCGCGAGACAGCGCACCTTGCACGAGTTCTTCCACGATGGCGTGTTGATCGATGGCGTCGTTGTCCGTCGGGGGGCGCTCACGCTCGGCGCGCGGGCGGCTCACCTTGGGCTTGTCGTCCTTGAATGGCTCGATTTCACGCAGCAAGCGCGGTGAGGCCGCGGCCGCGACGGAAAGCGCGAAGGGCCGGGACGTGTGCTGCGACAGCTGTTCACGCAGGCGTTGGATCAAGGCGCGCGAAGGATCGAGCCGCACGACGTCGCATAGATAGCGGTGCACGTATTGGTAGTACTCGGACCAGGCGCGCTGGCGAGCTGCACCCCAAGCGCGGATGCGATCGACTTGCTCCATCACGCGCTCGACCGCCGCTTCCGCGCCTTCGGCCTGAGCGTTGACGGTGATCTCCTGAATGTCTTGCAGCAACGACGAGAGCTCGTGCGCGTCGCGCAGCAGGATCTCGTTGAGCTCGGTGAGTGTGCGGCTAGTGCTCTCCAACAGCTCCAGGCATTGGTCGACCGCGCCGAACCAATCCGACTCCAAGAGTTTGGCGATTCGAGTTTGAAACTCCTGTTGTTCGAGGTCCAGGCTACGCTGACGGCGCTCGATCCCGCTCACCAAGTCACTGACGCTGACCCGGAGCGGCGCTTCGACCGAGTTGCGCCAATCAACCGGCTCTTTCGCTTCGTTCGCGCGCGTCAAGATCTCCGCCAGACTGACGCGCAGGCTCCGGGTCAACTGGGATAGGTTTTCGCGCGTGAGCGATTCATCGGCCAGGTACGATTCGATGATGCTGGCGGCGAGGCGAGTGAGCGCAAATTCGCCCGCGCGCAGGACGCCAGCGCCGTCGACGCGCGCGAGCAGTTTTTGATCGCGCAAGCGTTGAATGGTGTGGGTGGCGCGCCGTTTCAGGTTCTCGGCGCGCGGCTCGACCAGCGCACAGGCTCGCTCGAACAACTCGACCAGCTTGTCTTCCGTAAACGCCGAAAGGGCCGCGCCCTCGGCCTGCACATGCAATGCCGCGAGAAAGCACAAATCCAAGGTCCCGAGTTCGAGGACGGGATGACTGCGAGCCAGCGCGGCAAGCACGAGCTGGGGATCTTTCGCGGGCTCCGTCATGGGGACCGGCCTTATAGTCCGGAATCGCCGCAGTGGGGGCCTCACGGCGGCGCGCACTCTACAGTCAGGCGCGAATTTGACGGATGCCCGAATCTCGCGAAACCGGGCGCCCTTTCGCGGCGCGTTCCGCCCCTGAACTGGAGCAACCTGCAGGCGCTAGGCCCGCAGTTCGTGCGCTAGCTACCCATCACACCGAGCTGCAGGACAATCGTCTGGACGTCGTGCACGGAGCTGAGGAAGGACACGACCGGTTCAGCCGTGTAGCGGCCGCCGAGGAGGATTTTCGGTGAACGCGGGCTCGTGTCGATGACGATGCCGGCTTCGGCTCCCAGCACGACCGACGATTGATTGTCGTAGACGGCGAAGTCAGCCGCAGCGGTCTGCAGGGTGGACCAACCAAAGCCGAGATTGACGCCCGCGTAGGGGAGTATCGGCCCTTCATCCAAGAAGTAGAAGTCTCCGCCAGCGCGTACCGCACCGAGCAACACGCTGTTGTAGGCGGTGGCGGTGACGGCGCCGTTCCGCAGTTGGTAGGTGGTGCGCGGCTTTTCGTCGGCGAAGGTTTGCCAGTCGACGCTCGCGCCGATGGTAATTCGCGGATGAATCCAATACTTCACCAACAGCTCGAGGCCCGCTGCGCTCGCGTCGCCGGTGAAATGGCGCACGCTGCCGATGGGAAATCCGACGTTCCAAGCCATGCCGCCCATGAGGCGCCCGACGTTGTACCCATAGAGCGGTGAACGTGTCGATGCGGGAACAGGTTCGGTCGGCAGCGGCGGATTGCTTGCCAGCGCGGTCTGCGCTGGCTCCGGCGAGGGCTGCGGCGCGGAGGGTGGCGGTGGCGCGGGTTGAGGCGTGGGCGCCGGTGGTGCAGCTGGCGCAGGTTGAACAGCGGGTGCGGGTTCGAGCGGAGGCGGGGGAACCGCCGCGTTCTGCGCAGCTGCCGTGCCGGAAATGGTCGTCGCGAAAACGATCCAATGAACTCGCTGCATCGACTTGCTCATGTGCTTTCCCGTGCGCGGCCTATTTCGGCGATGTCGTCGTCAAATAAGGAGACTGGGCGAAGGCCTGATTGATCCCGTCTTGCGCGTCGCGTGAGTCGAGCCCCACGCCGTAGACACCCGAAAACCAGACGGCAGAGAGGTTCATTGGCGTGCCACCCGCGCCGCCTTTACCGCCGTCCGGGTTCAGGTGCGCTTCGGTCAGATCGACGATGTGTGTCGCGAGCAAGTCCGAGCGCCAAACATCCGTGCCGCAGCCGTAATAGGGATAATAACCCCAGCCCGGGTAGCCCCAATAACCCGAGTCCCACCAGTTCAAGCACCAGGTCGCGGTCGTTACGATGGCCAGGTAGTCGAGCTCGACCGCAAGCTCTGCGTTCTCCTTTTCGACCGGTTCGTACCCGCGCGCAATCAGGTTGCGCTCGGTTGCGTCGAGTAGCGGCTGCGCTTTGTCGGGATCGACAGT
>Ga0134124_10003388_pt1 | contig 12815 bp, 9 predicted proteins | sample KB304_FD_96880 | JGI IMG/M metagenome (GOLD analysis project Ga0134124, IMG submission 96880) | Terrestrial soil microbial communities without Nitrogen fertilizer from Kellogg Biological Station, Michigan, USA - KB3-0-4 | ecosystem: Environmental > Terrestrial > Soil > Unclassified ... | reverse complement strand
TGCTTATACATATATGCCTCTTCTTGACTGTGTGGCCAGCATGCAGGTAGTTCTCGGCTGGAGCTCCAATGCGGGGACCGTAAATATTCAGGACAGCATCAGCACTTATTCTTCTCTTCCCAGGATCGGGACCGGCGACGTCAGTACGATTTCGGCTTCAAATGCTACACCCATGGCCGCCTCCGATATATCATCCTGGTTTGCAACCAAGGATGCAATAAGAATCAGGGAACAACTCAAGATGGTGAAAGTATATATTCTTGCCCAAGAGGGTAAACGTGATCCGGGATACACGTATCCAGCTTCCAGTATTTTAATAGGCGGCAATGGTGAAGGCACCCTTGCAAGAACGTATAACTTGACTGAAGAGCAACGCCACTACAGATGGAAACTTTACAGAATCATTGTGAAGCCGAAGAACCTGGTAAGTAATCAGCGGTAACCGTTCGGAAAGGTAGAACTGAAATGCGCATTCTGAATAATGACAAGGGGATTGCACTGGTTACATCTCTGATGTTTACCATGATCTCTCTTGTGATCTGTATGGCGCTTCTCCACATGGTGATATCGGGTGCTCGAACTTCCGGTGCCTACAAGCGTTACAAAACATCACTGGATGCTTCGTATGGCGGAACTGAAATAGTAACCAAGGATCTTATCGGCAAAGCATTGAAAATTCTTCCGAGCGCTACTGCAGATGAATTCAGTACCAGTTTCCTGAGCGCAATGGGTGGGCTAAGTACTCCATCCTTCTCGGCATGCCTCCAGATGAGAACAAATATATCTTCCAAGGAATGGACCGGCGCTTGTGCAAATCCGACTTCAAATCCAAAAAGCGCCCCTGATATTACTTTTAATTTGAATGCCGAAACCGGATCGCAATACAAGATTTACACGAAGATTGTTGATACAAGAGAGTGGAGATTTACATCGATCTCAACAACTTCTGCCGGGGTACCGGTTCTAATAAATAATAAAATAGCAGGTAATACTGATCGAAGCAGTACAGAAGCACTGGTCAAAGGTGCGACTGCAGGCAGCAATAATGTTAAAGTACCTCATTATCCATATGTTTATAAAATTGAAATACAGGGCGAGGGGACTGCAAATCCGGCTGAAAAAGCTAATATATCTGCAGTGTATGCGTATTAGCGATCATCTCGGACAAAGGTATAAGAAAGGTGAAAAACAAATGTAATAATTTTGACTTTTGTATGCGGTTTGAAGTATAAGCGCATACGAGCCTATACATAGGCGATAGCCTGATATACGATAATACTCAACCATTCGCGAGAATGGGGCGGAAAGCCTACAGGGTCTCCAAGAGACAGCCGGGTTGCCGAAATATCCTGAAAAGATATAAGGCCCCGGCTTTTTTGTATCATGGAGATGTGTTTTTGAAAACCTGGAACGAAATATTTCAATTTTATAATATTGTATATAATTACATATAAATTAGTTGACAATTGTATTATTTGCTGTAAATGATGCCATGAAAAATAATATTCATGGGATACGTGTATGAACGCATTAAATAAGGTAAAATCGATTCGCGAATCGCGCCTGATGAGCAAGTCGGAACTTGCCAGAAAAGCAGCGGTTTCAACTTTGACAATTGATCGCATTGAGCGTGGCGAGAAATGCCGCGTTGAGACCATGCGGAAAATTATTCTGGCTCTGGGGTTTAGTCTAGAGGAAAAAAACAAAGTATTTCAGGATCAGGAATAACGGGACTGAATATGATTTTTTTTAAGAAGAAAAAAGAAGTAGTCGGTATAGACATCGGATCAAGTTCCGTGAAGGTTGTTCAGCTGAAGTACAATAAAGGGTCCTTTCAATTGCTGAATGCGGGAATTTCCCCTTTACCTCCTGAGGCGATAGTTGATAACACGCTTATGGATAGTTCTTCAGTTGCCACGGTAATAAAAAATCTGGTTTCCAGCCTTGATATCAAGGTAAAAGATGTCGTTTGCTCTATCTCAGGGAATTCTGTCATCATCAGGAAAATTGTGCTTCCGGCCATGCCTCAGGAAGAGCTGGAGGATCAGATTTCGTGGGAGGCGGAACAGTACATCCCCTTTGATATTAATGATGTAAACATGGATTTTCAGATTTTATCGGCCGACAGCATTGATCCGTCAAAAATGAATGTACTTCTGGTAGCCAGCAAAAAGGATATTATCAACGATTATGTAGCCTTGTTCAGTGAAGCCGGAATGCAGCTTTCCATTGTTGATGTTGATTCATTTGCAGTTCAGAACGCGTTTGAAGCCAACCATGATTACAGCCCCGATGATATTCTTGCATTGATAAATATTGGTGCCAGTGTGATGAATATTAATGTTATTAAAGATGGAATCACACTTTTTACCAGAGATGTTCAGATGGGTGGCAATCTATATACGGAAGAAATTCAGAAGCAAGTCGGCCTGAGCAGCAAAGATGCTGAAATTGGGAAGCTTCTTGCTTTTGATTCAACTAACGAACCACTACAAAATGTAATTCTAAAGGTAAACGACACCATCACTCAGGAAATCCGGAGATCGCTTGATTTTTATAATTCAACCGCCAGTGATGATCGCATTTCAGGTGTTTTTATAAGCGGTGGTTGTTCGAAAGTTTACAATCTGATCAACACTATTTCTGAACAGATCGGATTACCGGTCGAGAAGCTGAATCCATTTGCAAAACTTAAATATAATGAAAGTGATTTTGACCCTGAATACCTTGAGGAGATTGGCCCGTTTATGGCGGTGCCCGTCGGGCTTGCTATCAGGAGGGTAGGGGATAAATGATAAAAATTAATCTTTTACCCGTAAGGGCGGCAAGGAAGAAAGAAACAGCTATTCAGCAGATTTCGATAGCTGGCTCTGTTGTTGTCCTGATTGCCCTGATTGTTATATCTCTTTATATTGTCAAACGTGTTCAGGTCGCTGCTGCCAAAGAAAATATAATCTTGGCAAATAATAAAATAAATGAGCTTAAAACTAAAATAGGCAAGCTTGAAGAACTTAAATCCCTGAAAGAGCAGGTCAAGAAAAAACTTGATGTTCTCTCACAGCTAAGAAAAAACAAAACAGGTCCGGCGCAGAGACTGGCAACTATAAGTGATCTAACTCCTGAAATGTTGTGGCTTACAAGTTACAGCGAGTCTGGTCAGGATGTCAAAATATCGGGGACAGCTTACACTGAAGAGCTGATTGCACGGTTTATGAAGGCGCTTGAAGCATCTAACGATTTTATGGCGGTTGAACTAGTGGTATCTGAACAGACTGTGGTGGCCGAAACAAAATTGAAAAAGTTTGATTTAACGTTGAAACTCAGGTCGGCGGCACCGCTGCTTCCGGTTGCTGCTGCAAAAAAATAATGCACATCATTCAGGCGGTCTGAATATGGATCCTAATATTGAAAAAATATTTAAGCTACCCACTAAACAGAAGATACTTATTCTTGTTTTTATTTCTATTATTGAAGCTGCAGCTTTAGTATGGTTTTTGTACCTTCCAAAACACAATGAACTTGATAAACTCAATGCGGAACTTACCAAGTTGCAGGGTGAAATCAATGAAAAAACCAGAATCGCAAATAATCTTCCTAAATTACAAAAAGAATACGAACTGTTGAATCTGGAGTTAGCGCAAGCGTTAACGGAATTGCCAAACTCAAAAGAAATCCCGTCGTTGTTGACCAGTATCACGACATTGGGAAAAAGTGCCGGGCTTGATTTTTTGACGTTCCGTCCCAAGCCCGAGATTCCCAAAGACTTCTATGCAGATGTACCGGTCGATATTATCGTATCAGGGTCATACCACAGTGTTGCGAATTTCTTTGCAGCTGTTGCAAACTTGCCAAGGATAGTAAATATTACAAATGTTGCGTTTTCGGATATCAAGAGTGTTAATAATCGCATGATGACCAAGGTTACGTGTCTTGCTACCACATTCCGCTTCCTTGATAAGAAAGAGATTAAGGATGATAAAAAAGTTGCTCCAAAGAAATAGTCATTCTTCAATGATCGCTGCAGTTTTGGTGTGCGCATTTCTTCTTGCAGCATGCGGCAAAAAACAGGAGCAAATGCCTGCGCCTGCGACTGCTCGGCCTCCCAAAGTGGCCGTTGTGCAGCCCAAGCCTGTTCAAAAACAGGCAAGTTCTGCTTTAACTCTTCCACTCCCTCCAAGTAACCAATTCGACTTCAGTAATAAAAAAGACCCATTCAAGCCTTTTGTGGCAGTTAAAGCAGAGCCGAAACCCTCGTCCGAATCGATGAAAAAAAGCCAACGCAATGTTCTGCCGATTCATAGTTTTGATGTCACTCAATTCAAGCTGATTGGTATAGTCACCGGTGGGCGGGGAAATCAGGCAATGGTGACAGACCCGGGAGGAAAAGGGTACGTTCTGAGAGTCGGCATGTCGATTGGTAAAAATGAAGGCAAAATTATTTCAATCAGCTCGCATGGAGTTGGAGTACTGGAACAATTTAAAGATGAGAATGGCAAGATCCGTAAAGAGAATATAATACTTACCCTTCCCAGGAAACAATAAGGAGTTCCGCATGAAGTGGAAGAAACTTACATTGAGGATTGCTCTCATAACATTTGCAATTCTTACAAGCTTTTTAACGGTTACGCCAGGTGTCGCCGTTTCTGGAGAACAGCTTGAAGCAAAAAAAATCGCTGCTATTGAATCTGTCGTGACTTCCGGCGATGGCTTTGCCACTGAATTGACTATAAAGCTTACTGCTCCAGCTACCTACACAAGTTACAAAACAACATCTCCACTGCGACTTGTCATGGATTTTTCCCAGGTAACACCAGGAAATATATCCGCGCCGGTAGTTGTAGATAAAGGTAATTTCAAGACTGTTACGGCCAGTCGATTTGACTCTGACGCTGGTGTTTTGACACGATTGGAAATTGAACTTGTACGAGACAGCGAAGTACTGATTTCACCTTCGTCTGCCAATACGGGAGAATTGAAAATATCTTTTCCCGCTTTTTCAGAATCTGCTGTTCCAATTGTAAAAAAAGATATTGCAGATGTGCCTCCTGTTGTTGCGGAAACACCGACTGCTGCGCTTTCTCCTGCGGCTGCGGCTGTCAATGCGGCCTCAGCAAGAAATCTGACAGCCATATCGGTCAACAATAATACGATAATTCTAGCTCTTGATGGAGTAATCAGCGACTTCAAAACGTTCAGGCTTAATAAGCCGGAGCGGTATATTGTTGATTTGATGAATGTAAAAAGCGGCTTGTCAACACGTCTGGTGCCATTGAACATCTCTGGTGTTGCGTCTGCGCGTATAGGTCTCTATCCCGACAAAGTACGTGTTGTTTTTGATGCTGTAAACGGAACTTTTCCCGAAGCAACGGCCGTCAAAACAGATACAGGGGTTATCGTAAGCATTGATGCAAGGCCAGTCGATAAAAATACCTCAAAATTATCTGCTGCAGAAAAACCTGCTGAAGATATAAAAACTTCAGATGCTAAAATATTAACTCCAGTTGTTGCGCAACCAGAGGCAAAGCCGGAAAAATCTGCGATGCAATCAGCAGCAAAATCTGAAGCGGCCGCCCCGGCTGTAACCGCAAAACCGGCACCTGGGGATGCAAAAAAGCTCACCAATGTTTCGGTAATTGAGATGATTGACTTTCAGGTGATTGATGGCATATCGAGAGTATCTGTTAAAGTAAACGGCGATGTTAGCGCTGATCAGCCTGTTAAAACTCCAGGATATGTTACTCTGACGATCAAAAATACAACTCTTCCCAACAATCTTCGGAGGTCTTTAGAAACCCGTTCTTTTATCTCACCAGTTTTACGTATTACTCCACTTTTTGTTAAAACCAAGAAAAGTATTGATACAAAAATACGCATTGCTACCCGTGTTTCCGCCCCTTTCGAATATCGTAAGGAAGGAGACATGATATATATCGATTTCAAGCATCCGGAAGGATTGTCCGGAGACAAACTTATTGTAGAAGCTACTGACCAGAAAATGAAGGCATCTCGTCACAAAGCATCTCCAGTTTCTGAAGAGGTAATGCCAACCGACATCTCCCCAGAAATTGAATCTGGGGAAAAGCCAATCAGCACTTCACGCATTTATAAAGGGCGCAAGGTCACGTTGGAGTTCGCTGATGCTGAAGTCCGTAAAATATTTCAACTATTGGCGGAAGTCAGTAATAAAAACTTCGTTCTTGGCGATGAAGTTACCGGAGCAATCAGTCTGAAACTGGTTAATGTGCCGTGGGATCAAGCTCTTGATATAATACTTGATACGAAGGGTCTTGAAAAACGGGAAGACGGCAATATTATCCTTATAAAAGGCAAGGGAAAGTTTGGATCGCAGGAAGCTGCGGATGCTGAAAACAAGAAAGTAATTGAAAAGAATCTTGTTCTCCAGCCTGCGAAGGTTTTTAGTGTGAATTATGCAACTTTGGGAGAAGTTGTTTCCCAGATAGAAAAGCTTAGTAGCGGTCCAAAAGGAGCTGCGATCAGAGCCGATTCGAGTGTCATATCCGATTCGAGGACAAACAAAATAATCGTTGTCGACACGTTGAATAGAATTAATCAAATGCAGGCCTTGCTTTCAGAAATTGATGTGCCTGAAAGACAGGTAATGATAGAGGCACGCATTGTAGAAGCTACCTCTACCTTCAGCAGTAATCTGGGAGTCAATTGGGGTGTGCATCGTCGCGATGGATCGGCAGCTTTTCTGGGCATCAACTCTCTGGATTCAGCTTTTGGCGGCATAGCTTCCGCTCCACCGTCTACCGGTACCGGAACTGCTGCCGGAGGTAGTATGGGAATTTCGTTTGGTACGCTGGCAAGCAATATCAAACTGGACACGCGGCTAAGTGCAGCGGCGAGCGCTGGTATGATCAAGATCATATCGTCGCCGAAGGTTGCGACTCTCAATCATAAAGCCGCTAAAATTTCTCAGGGGCAGCAGATACCCTATCAAAACACCACTGCGACAACCGGTGCGGTCACTGCTTTCGTGGCTGCGACACTTTCACTGGAAGTTACGCCTCATATCAATGCCAACGGCACCATAGTCATGAAAATCGATGCAAAAAACGATGCTCCTGGTACCGGCAGCCCACCTCCGATCAACACAAAGCAGGCTACAACCGAGATGCTGTTACGTGATGGAGAAACTACGGTTATAGGCGGAATTTATGTTGACAGTGATCAGGAAGGAAATGACGGAGTGCCATATCTGATGGACATCCCCTTTCTGGGGAATCTGTTCAAGTCAACTTCGAAGAGCAAAACCAAAACGGAGCTGCTGATTTTTATCACGCCTAGAATCTTGGGGGCGATCTGACAAGGTACCTGTTACCGGCAAGCGGGTGATAACTGGGTAGCTGTGCCGCTGCTTTGTGATCAGGTGATTGAACTTGGGTCGGTTTTTGTTAAGTAGGGACTAGTATAATTGATGAAATCTCTCTGAGGGAGTCAGTAGATGAAAAAGCTATTTTTATTATGTGCTTTGCTCTGTTTATGGATATCAGGGTGTGGCAGTGAAAACTCCGGGACGTTATCCGTTTCCGCTCCGTCAGCAATCAATGGCATTGTTACTGCGACTGCTAAATTTACCCCCTCAAGTGGCACAGCGCTTCCAGGTCAACCCATAAATTTCCGCTGGTATGCAGTTGGAGTGACTTCAAAAACTCAAACTCCTGAATTGACAGCTACCGGACATACGGATAACACCGGCACAGCCACCTCACAATACAAACTTCCTACTGTTAGAATAGAAAGTTACATTGTTTATGTAATTGCATCTACCGGCGATCTGACAAATATAGAGGGTTTGCAGTCTGTTCAGGTTGAGCCCTAACTCTCTTATTCACGGCGATCTGTTAAAAAAATCCTGAGTATACCTGTAATTTGCAGGTGCACTTAGGTTGTGTAAAAGCAAGGTACAGGGGTGTCGGGTACATTCCGGCCGGGTTCACTGTCTGAAGTGGCCGACTTTACCGATTAACAAGTTACTGACCACCTGCCGCTCTCAATGAACGAATTTACGAGGTGCATAAAATGAATAAATTTTACTGCTGGATAGTTATACTTTTGTTTAGTTTGAGTCTGCTTGCCTGTTCTGGCGGACAGACCGGCGATCAGGCGGCTGGGAGCAAGAAGGGAGTGGTCGCCAAGTTGGTTGGTGGCGAAATACAGGTTTCCGCGGCTTCAGATGATCAGTCCAATCCTCGCGTTGTGTATCTGGCTGATAAACAACTCTTCTTTACCGTTTGGGAAGATTACCGGAATAGAAATACGACCGGCGCAGATATTTTTGGTCAGTTTATTGCCAGTGATGGCACGACATGCGGAAATGAAATTTTGCTGTCTAAAGATGCGGGAGGAGCGCTCATTGGAAATCAGACCGCTCCTGACGTTGCTTATCGTCAGGACAAGGTGTCTCCGGCCTCCAGCAGCCTTGTCGTTATCTGGCAGGATTCAGTCGGCAACATAGCCGGCGGTTTTTTGAGATTTGTTAATATCAACAGCCTTCCTTCATCTGCAAGTTGTGGTGCTATTCCTGTTGTGAGTACCCCAACTACAATGAATTATAACCAACTGCAAGTATATGATTCAGTTGTTAATACTCCTAATACCCAATCGGTAACGGTGGCTAAAGGCGAGTTTGTAGGTAACGATATCCTTGCTACGTACGTTGTTCCTGGCACCGTGAGAATCACGGGAACTTTTGCGTCAAATAACAACGTTACCCCAGGAGTTGGTCCCCTTGTAACCGTAACCGCATCCGATGATGGCACCGGCAAGCTTTTTGGTACCGGCTTATTAAGCGGGTCTACCTCTTTCATTAAATATGACACAGGGGCCATTCAGCTGGTTCTTAGCAATACTGTTGATCCTGATGCCGCAGACGCCGTTCTGACTGTTAATTACAATACCTACAAGTTGACACCTGTAGTTCGCAACGATGACCTGCTAACCAGAAAATCACCCCGAATCACCTATGATCCGTTGGCTGACCAATTTTGGGCTACCTGGGTTGAATCGCGCAATACCAATAATGTTTCAAGTGTCAAGTGTTTTGGAGTTCCGTTTACCATGCAGTTTGGCGACTCCAACCTGATCGGTTATGCGCGTATTAACAATGACGGCTCAACCTTCGCAACAAACGGACTTGGGCTTACCGGCGCGGATATCTATCGCAACGACCAAATAATTGCCGGTGCGCACCATAGGACATTATTCAACCGGATTACCGGTCACACGGTAAGTGCATTCCAGGAAAAGTTTCAGTTTGAATATTTCACTAATGCCAATAGCCCTGTGATTGCTTCGGATCCAACGTCATCGGAACGTTTATTTGCCTGGGAAGGTATAAGTAATACCGAAACCCTTACCTGTGATCTGGACGGTATCTCGGGACTTGTGACAGGCACCTGGACTTCCGCCCCTACAAATGATGGTCTGGTGCATATTTTTGCAATATTTGACAAGGCAATCCTTTTGCCCAACACGTTTTCAACCTTTATAGATTTCGGGAATACCGCGTCAGGAACCAATCCCTCGATTGCGGTTGATGATGTCAGTGTTCCCCGAAAATTCCTTGTTGCGTGGGAAGACATGCGTGGTGGCCCGAATACGAAAATATTCGGTCAGTTAATCAACTCCGGTGGTGGGCTCTATAACTCAAACCGCATACTGTCTTTTCAGGACAGCGCCGGTAGCGGTACTAATGATGCCGTTATCACCAATTCCCGCCAAACCAGGCCCACAGTAAGTTATGATGCCGTAAATCAGCGCTATTTCGTCATGTGGCAGGATGAACGCAACAGTTCTACATCAGCCGCCAATATCGATCTGTATGGCCAGTATGTAAACCTTGATGGGTCACTGAGCGGCGCGAATTATGCCATTTCGTCCAATCCAAGCAATCAGCTTGCCCCGTCCATTGCCTATGATCCCAATTTCAAGCAGTTCCTGGCGGTCTGGAAAGATGCCCGGGGAATCAATGCCACTCCATCAACAGCATCTGATATCTTCGGTCAGAGGTTTTCCGTAGGCCAACCACAGCTGACCCTGCTAACTGCGACAACGCCACCGACACAGCTTGTGCCGGCGGTTATAGATTTTGGAGCCATTAACACCGGTACAACTGTAACGCACCAATTCGTTGTTAAAAATACCGGGGATGCAACACTTAACATAAACCCGATCACCGAATTGCCGTCGAATCCATTTTCCATTGCTCCTACAAATGCATCCTCTTTGGCGCCAGGGGCTTCCACAACTTACACGGTTACCTATCTTCCGACTTCGGCCGGCAGTTATAACAGCTCCTTCAAAATTACATCTGATGCCGGCAGCCAGGTCGTGGCGTTAAGTGCGACCGGAGTCGGGCTTCAAACGCTCAACATTACGTCACCCAGCACAACCTCGTTGCCTGATGCCAATACCAGTGGTCTCTACAATGTGCAGATAGTTGCCGCCGGCGGTAACATACCGTTTACCTGGAGCGCCAGCGGCCTGCCTGCCGCCCTTTCAATTAACCCCGCTACCGGTTTTATTTCCGGCAACAATCCCGCCGCGGGCAATTATACGGTAGTCGTGACAGTCACAGACGGTACATCTCCTGTACATGTTTCGGCAACTCGCTCGTATATCCTGCGTGTTGGTTCAATCTCCATCTCCACAACGCCTCTGAGTGCCTGGACACAGGGCGTGGACTATCTTTTGTCGCCGTCGCACTCTCTTTCGGCAACCGGTGGAACCGGTTCGCTCACATGGTTGATTCTTGCCGGATCGGGAACAGCACCTCCAGGTATTTCTTTGAGTAGTGCCGGTATATTCAGTGGCGTTCCTACAGGAAGCGGGCTGTATGCCTTTACAGTACAGGCAACCGATAGTTCACCGGCACCACAAACAGCACAGTTGCCGTTTACCATCACGATTAATCCATCTCCATCAATTCTTACGACAAGCCTGAAAACCGGGGTGATCGGGATACCATATTCTCAATCCTTGTTATTGACCGGAGGTTCGTTACCCATTGCCTGGTCGGTTACCGGCGGTTTACCGCCCGGGCTTACATTTGATTTTACAACCGGTGTCATCAGCGGAACTCCGACCAATACGGGAACATTTCCCTTTACGGTGACGGTATCTGACAAGACCGGAGCAACTGCTTCAAAATCATTGAGAGTTACCATCAACCCCGCACTTGACATAGCCACACCCACTACCGGAACTGGTGCTCCAACAAATGCTACGATCAATCAACCATACACATTTGCCCTGCAGACCAATAGCGGCGGGATTGCACCTTATAAATGGGCCATAGCGCCCGGCATCGGCTCACTGCCCATCGGCCTGGCGCTTGCGGCCAATGGGGTCATCAGCGGAACCCCAACTGCGCCCGGCCCATTTACGTTCGTGGTTGAGCTGACTGATACGAGCGGCACGGTTGTGTCCAAAACATTCACGATAACAGAGGCGAGCACGGTGGCTCAATCTCTGGATGTAAAGCTGGCAGCAGGGTCAGTTGGAACGATAACGTCCTTTTCCTCGGTTCCCCTGACTGATCTGAGTGGCGCCCCTGCAGGCTTCACTCCAAGCAGTGCTGTGAAGATGAGAGTTGACAGTGTGCCTTCCGGGGGTACGATATCGGTGGCGGTCACATTTCCGTCTCTCCCCTCGAATCCGGTGTTTTACAAGTTTTCCGGCAGTCAGTGGACTGCACTGATTCCTGATTCCATTTCCGGAACGACGGTCACATATAAGATAAAAGACCGTATTTCGGATGCCGATACCGACCCTTTGGCCTTGCTCGATTCCAACACTTCATCTGGCGTCATTGAAGATCCGCTGGTTGTTGGAACCACGGGTAGCACGCCATCTACCGATGGTTTCAGTACTCTACCCGCCAGCGGCGGTGGAGGTGGCTGTTTCATAGCAACTGCAGCCTACGGCAGTTACCTGGATCCACACGTCATGGTTCTGCGCCACTTCCGCGATGACGTACTGCTGCATAGTAAGCTTGGCACCGCGTTTGTGAAGTTCTACTACACTCACAGCCCGCCAATAGCTGACTTTATCGCTCATCATGACTCACTGCGTACGATGATGCGCTTTGCCCTGACGCCGCTTATATTTGCAGTGAAATATCCTTTGGTTACAGTCATTCTCTTTATATCCGCTGTTGTCTGGTTTGTCAGACGCAAATTGACTGTGAAGGAACGATCGGAAATGGTTCAACAGGGAGCGTAAGGAATAACTTTTTTCTAAGCTGAAATCACGGTTTCTGATTTAACAAAAAGAGGGCGCAAAAATATGCGCCCTCTTTTGCGTGAAAATATGAATAAGAAAATATCAGAAACTGATTGCTGCCTTTAGCGAGTAAATCGGACGTACTGCATATTCTGCTTCGGCGGTAATGCCGAAAAGTGGCAACGGCGAAATTTTAAGTCCTCCAAAGATACGCGGTACAGCTATGGTTTCGCTTTTTAGATCTAATCCTGCTCCCTGGGACAAAGTTTTTAAAGTCCCCTTTGCTTCGCTGTTGATCCACATCATGCCGGCTCCGGCATATGGGGTAAGCATCAGAAAACCTTTGCTGATGGAAGCATCAACTCCGTAGGTCTGCAGTCCCAGATCGCTTACGCCAGCCAGTTTTGTATAGGTTCCGCGGACGCCCACTGCAGGTGTAGCCAAGCCGCCATCCAGAATTGATTTGCTTATTTCAGCTCCGTACAGTTTGACATTGCTGCCCGGTACGTAGGAATACATGGCGCCGATATCAATTCCAAACGGGAGACCTTTGCGCGCCCGTATTT
>Ga0134124_10003386_pt1 | contig 12817 bp, 4 predicted proteins | sample KB304_FD_96880 | JGI IMG/M metagenome (GOLD analysis project Ga0134124, IMG submission 96880) | Terrestrial soil microbial communities without Nitrogen fertilizer from Kellogg Biological Station, Michigan, USA - KB3-0-4 | ecosystem: Environmental > Terrestrial > Soil > Unclassified ... | reverse complement strand
GTCCGTGGTCTTGCCGAGCCCGTTCTCGACGTGCGTCAGGAGAAAGGATTTCTTGCCGCCTTCGAGATCGATGTACTGATATTTCTTCGCGTTGGCCCAAAGGATGTCGCGGGTGCCGGAGCCATTGACGTCGACCAAGCGCACGCGGTTGGCGTAGGACGGGCTCGCGGGCGTGTTCGGAATGATGTGGCGCTCGGTCCAGCCCTTGCCGTCGACGTTCAACCAAATGTCGACCGCGTCGAATCGAACCTGAACTAGGTCATCGAGCCCGTCACCGTTCACGTCGTCCATCCGCAGCGAGGTGCCCTGGATATCCGAGTAGTTCGGGCCGCCCATCGCGATGTAGCCGTTCGAGCTGAACTTCCCCGCGGTGCAGTCATTGCGTTCGCCGGTTCCCCAAACACCGTCCCCGCGGCCCGGCCAATAGCGGATGTCGCCACGCCGCAAGCGCACGAGATCGGGAAAGCCGTCGCCGTTCATATCGGCGAGCTGAGCGTCCGGATCGCTGAACTGCACCGGGCCCGAGCTGGCGGGGACACAAGTCCGCAGAGGTTCGTTCGAAAGCGTGCTCGTCGTAGCGCTTGCAAAGCTGCCGTGTCCGAATTGCCCGCTGCCTTGTGGCAACCGAGTGAGTGCCAAGAACGTCTGGTACTCCGTACCCGTACTGACCACGACGTCGACCATGCCGTCGCCATTGACGTCCATCACCTTCGTGTTCAGCGCATCCTTGCCGAAGTCGATCTTGGGACTCTGACCGGACGCCGTAGTCACGGCGCTGCCGACCCACGACCAAGCGCCTTTGATCAGAGTAGGCGCGTACGTCGAGTAGGTCTTTACCTGCGGCATGTGCAGCAGGTTGATGGCGCCGTCACCGTCTAGATCCAACGGAGTCAGATTCAGGTTTCGGAATGTGATGTCGTTTGCATTGGCTCCGAGCACGCCTTGCACGCCCATCAGACTCGCGTCGCCGAAAGAATCCGCCTTTCCTCCGGCTGAATTGAAGAACACGCCGTGACCATTGCCGTAGGTTCCAACGGCAGTGTTGAGCACGTCCGGTAAGCCGTCCGAGTTGATGTCGAACAGCTCGGTCATCTCCTCATCGACGGAGTGCGGGGGGCTGGTCTGGACGGTGTGCAGATCGTGATTGAACCCCTCGTAGCCCGGGAGATCTGCATTTTCTTTGACGTGCGTGTATTCGAACGTCATTGGCGGGAGGGTGGGACAGCGTTGATTGTCCTCGAGCTGTCCTTCTGCCTCCGCCGGTGCGCTCTCTTCACGCCCGTCACACCGACCTTCGGCGACCACGCTGGTGAGCAGGGAGGTATGCTGATTTGCGTACGTCAGACGATAGCGCCGCACCTGTCGCCGCGCGTCCGACGGCGCGCCGTTGAAGGTCTTACTCGTCACGTCCACCCGTAACAGGCGTTGCGTCTGATCGATTCGCCATCCGCTGCGATACGAGAAAGTCGGATCGCTACGGACTTCGTAGTGAAGGTGCGTGTGATGCGCGAAAAGCGAGAGATCTGTCGCCGTGGGCGCGGACACGGGCGTCGTATCGTAGATGTCCGAGAGATACGCCCGACCGTCGAACGGGGTATACCGATAAACAACGACGTTCTTCGGAGTGACCGGCACGAGCGGGCCATCTGGATTCACCGTCCCTTGCGTGTCATATTGCCGAACGAGCGACCAGCGGTAAATCTGTTTTGGATTGCTCGGGTTGGTGTCGAGTGCGCTGGTATCGTTGGAACCGTCAACGGGCACCCCGAGCTCCATGGTGATGCCGCTCTTGTCTTGAACTCGCCAGGTGCGGTGGTCGAATGACCAAAAAAAGCGGAGGAACGAACCTTCGACCCGCGCGCGAAAATACTGCGCGCCAGCGCTCCAGGGAGGCATGGTCTCGCCGGACGCTTGGGGACACACGAGAGTCGCCGAGACCACGCAAATGGGTACCAGCTCCTGTCCTCCGTTGAACACGAAGCGATCCTGATTGGCATCGAACCCCGACCCCTCGGCGTAATTCGGCGGCCCTCGATCCGTCTGCCGCGCGATGAACGGCACCCCAACATCCCACCCCATCCCCGCCAAGCCCAGCCCACTTCCAGACGAATAGGAGAGGCCGAGTGAAGGTTGCGCCCCACCGCGGGCATGCAGCAACGCGAAAGGCACGCTGAAAGTCGCGATGCCCGTCGAGAGCTGCGCAGAGAAGCTCTCGCCCATGCCTTGGATCTTGCCGCTACCTTGCGGCAGGGAGATAGCTTTGCTGGTTACGCCGCTCTTGTCCGCGCCAGACGGTAAAGCGAGGGGTTGATCGACTTCGGGGGGCGTTGGTGGCGCCACCGGCGCAGCGGCTTGCGCGCCCTCGCGTTTCAGCTTCTTTTTGAGATCGGTCTGTGCAGCGTTGACGGAGAGGGTGTTCTCGGGATCCGTTTCGCCAGTGCCATTCGTCCTCTCTGGAGGTGCGGCGTCCGCTCGCTTGGCAAGTGTGGCTTGGCTGAGCTTCTCCGGGACAGCGTTTCTGGAAATTTTGACTTCTTCGGTTTGGGCCCACGCCATCGCGGGCGTGAGCGCCGAATGTCCGAAGGAAAACAGCACGAGCGCAGCGACCCACACCGCACGTGCGCGAAGCATCGCCAAGGAACCTCGCCGATTTGCCGGGCGAAATGCCGCGCGCACACCGCGCCGAGCGAAAGTGTTCAGTTGAACCTCGTCCAATACGAGTAGTTGAGAACTACCTGCACGTCCTTGATGGCATTGAAGTCCATTTCATCGTCCTCCCAGATTCGGACAGTGAAATTCCCATCGAGCGGACGTCCCTGAAGCTCCTTGCGAGTGTAGTCACCAAGGAGTTGCGAATCAGAGCTACTCATCGGATTGGTAATGTACCTTTCCGTGGCTAGGCCGCGCGCTTGTTCGATATGTCCATCGAACAGGAGGGCTTGAAAGTCCTTCCCGTCGTAGTTTCGGACGAAGAATGGGCCTTGGTGGTCGAGCGAGTAGGTAACGAATCCGCCGCCGTTGCACGTACTCGGCAATGATGAATCCGCGCAGCGTCGGATCCCGGTGCCTACGAAATTCAGTGCGACGGAGTTGATGCGATAATTGAAATTGCCGCGCGCGAACCCGCTGGCGTTGAACAGCTTGCCATTCGTGAGCGACGATTGACTGACCCCGAAGCTCGCCTGCTGATAGCACTTCGTCGGTCCATTCGTGCAGTTGTTGGAGAACCCGGAATCGCATAGCCGCAGGCACTCGCGCTGCCATTGACTGTGACGGAAGATCTCCCCATCAGAATCTTCACACGCGGGCATCTGCACAAATGGCGTCAGGTCCGTTCGTTCGTACGACGGCAAGAATGCGTTCGCCGAGCCGTCGAGTGGTAAATGTTCCAGCATGGCCGCAGCGACCGTTACGGAGGTGGAGGCGGGAACGAGTTCCGGCAGGCCGAATCCAACGTTATACAACGCTGTTGTCGCGACTGTGAAGGTGAGTGACGCTCGATTCCAGTTCGGCACAGCGCCGGGGACCAGAGGTCCGTAGGTAACGCCTACGACGGTGCCATTGGCGTCAACGACTTTGCCGGCATGCGCGCCGCCGTTGGTTCCGGACTCTTTGGTGTACCAGCTGAAACGATAAGTGCCCTGATCGAGCGTGACCGATTGAACGAGAGCAGCCGTGCTCTGCCAGCCACAAGGGCCGGATGCAAGGGGCGCGGCGCATCCGTTTCCATCGCCAAAGCGTAAGTCGTAGCCCGCGGTAGCCGCGAGCGGGCCGTCGAACGCTACGAAAGGGCTGTCAACCCGTGGCAGCGCTGCAACGCAATTCAGGGCCGGTTGGATGCTGCCACCAACGTCGATCGGCTCGCAACCGACGGGCCTCCAAGCAGCCGTGTAATCCAGGTCGGCTGACTTGAACAAAAGGTTCGAGGAGCGAACGTCGCAGGACTTTCTCACATTGAAGACGTCGTCACGCAAGGACACGACAGCGGTGTCATTGCCTTCGTGAAAGTCGTTCTGGAGCCGGTAGCTCTCGACGAGGTTCGATAGTTTGGTGACGTAGTCACCAATGAACCCATCGGTGTAGTTCGTGTGCCCCTTCTTCAAGCCTGAGGTGGCGCTCGTCTCACCGAGTTTCGCGTAGTCAATCCCTCGAAGAGTGCATTCTGTGCCCTCCCAGGTGCTAGGGGCGGCGACGAGCGGTAGGTCATCGCGCATCTGACTGAGACGAACACCCAAACGCTGTTCGATCGACCGCTTGGCCAAATTGGCCATCAGCCGGGCGTTCTGCAGCGCCGCTTCATAGCGGGCTTTCTTATCGGTCTTCAGGGCGCCGAGCGAGCGGAGGTTGTTAACCGCTTGAGATGATTGCCAGGAAGATAGATAGAGTGCCTTGGCTAGGTTGACCTGAGCCTCTTTTTTCAATCCTTCGATTACCGCCGACTGTTGGTCAATCGATTCCGCGGCGTCACCGAGAGAGATGGCAGCTGCTTGGAGTGCTCTCGCGTGAAGCGCCGCCTTACCGCCAAAGTCTAACTTCAGTATCGTCTCGTCTTTTGCGGCGGCCTGGCTTTGTAGATCGTTGATCTGAGTCGCCAGGGCGATCTGCGCGACAGAGTTTGCGCAATTGACCACCCCGTTGGCTCCAAAGGTATAAATATTCTGCGCACTCATTAGAGCGTTGGCGCACTCGGTCAATCGATCGAGGACCGTGCTGGTGAGATTGAGACTACGAATCTTCGCCAAATCCGCGTTCTCGGCTAGCCTCGCGCCCAGGGCCTTCAGCTCAGTCGAGAATTGGTTCATTTCGCCGGTAATGACTGGCACGGCCGCTTTGGCTTGCAGTTCGGCCCGCCGCAAGTTGGTCACCGCCTCGGCCATTTTCCCACCGAGCGCAGGAACGACCCCGATTGCGCTCGTCTCGCGGCCCGCGTCCACCGCAATTTTGGGAATGTTCGGAAAGATCATTCGACCGGCGTGACGGGTAATTGAGTTCGAGAGCCCTTTCAAATAGTCGCCGGCACGTGCGACGTCGGCGAATGTCTCGATCCCGGCTGGGGCCCCCGACGAGCCATTGACTTTCAATTGTGTCGCGTCGCAAAGCAACTCGAGTCCGTCCAGGAAGGCCTCGCCGTTGAGCGTTCCGTCGTGCACGAGCGGCGTGCCGGCCACTCCCAGCGTGTACTTTACGGACGGGCTCGAACGGCCATTCACCTCGACAGCGCCGTTGAGAGCGTCCGCCGTCCAACTGAAGGGATCGCTAAAGCTGGAGAGATTCGCCCAGAATTCTGTATGAGGATCAGTAAGACCTCTTGTTCCGGCGCTGAACGCCGCAAAGCCGTTGTCCCTAAAGTAGAGCGCATTACTTTCTTCCCCTGAACCCATTACAAGTCGCGATTGCTGGTTTACTTCATCCCACTCCGCCCACTGCAGCAAGGCAGGGTAGGAGAGGTCTGGCGTCCAAAATCGGTGCCCGGCGACGCTCGATTTATCGCATTTTTCCGCGAGATACGGACCCGAGACCCAATTCCACCCCAGTTCGATGTGGCATCCGCTGATGGTATCGGCGTGAAATTTCTGGTCGAACACGGGGGCGCCGTTGTCGTGGTCGTAGAGAGTCGTTCTGCTGTTCGCTTCGCCGACCGCGTTAGCCACTTTCCCTGGCAGAGACAGATGTCCCAGCACCGTAGTCATCAGCTGGTCCCACTTGATGGGCCCGTCCGCTGCCTTGCGCATGAGCGACGCAGCAAGCGTTGCCCGTAGCAGACGGTCATTCATCTTGCCGCGATCCAGATCGTGACCTTGGTGATCACAAAGTGTGTAGGTACAGAAGAGCCCGCTCAGCGGCGTTCCATCCACCTTTCCATCCTTCCTGCACTCATCAGGGATGATGGGTTGGTTGGGATTCGCCGTATTGATTGCTGAGCACGGCCATGTCACTGCTGGACCGTGCTCGACGCTTCCGGTGCTGGCGCGGGGTTTCGAGTCGTACGATATCTTGGAATAGCCTCCATACAGACCGTCCCACGTCACTTCAGCAACTGATTCTGAAACGCGCGTCGGATGAAGAATGCCTGTCTTCTGAAGCGACGCCATTGCATCCGCGTCGCCGGGAAACTTGCGCAAGACGTTGACCGTCCGGCACGTTTCCGGACTAATCGAGTCGCCCTCGGTGACGAAGTAGTTGAGAGGCGTCGCGATTCTATCGTTGGTCGTGTCCTTGCACACGCCGCTGCTCGGTTGAACGTACGGACAGGGCTTGCTCTTGTCGGTGCAAACCTTGTTCGGATTGTTCGCGTCTACGGTGACGCACAAGGGCTGGTCCCCGAGGGTGATGAACGGGTAGACTGAGCCCGGCCCAGTGTCCAAGCATTCTGCCAGCCGTACCAAGTCGGGCTCCGGGGACTGCGGAGGCGTAACCGAGTTTGCGGCCACTTTGCCGAAGTCGAGCGCGCATCGGCCAGCGCGGCACGAGAAGTTGCGGTCGCAAGTTCCGCAACCGGCGCAACCACAAACTTTGTCCTGAATAGCCAGATCAAGCTTCCTATCTGGGGGAGCAGCAAGACCTGGAGGATGCGGTTGTCCGTTGGCGTTCGGCGGCAAGGGTTGCCCCTTGCCGTTCCCGGACAACATATCGACCAGCCGCTTCGAGTCGACGGCCGTACCACAAGCAGACTGAACGGCTTGGAGCGCTTCCTCCGCGCGCCGCCAGTTTTCTTCTTGCCGAATTTGGTTTTCGGCTTGGACAGAGTTCAAGTTTAGTGAGGTGTTGATGTAGTCACTACCTAGCTCGTCCGCCTCGGTCGCCGCCTGCCGGGCGAGGGCTAGATAATGTTTCCAAGAGCTCTCGATCCCGTCCCCATCAGAAGTAAGCTCGTCTTCCAAGGGAAGACGAGCGTCCATTCGGACGTTTGAACAAGTGACTTGCGGGACTGCGCAATACTTGCTGTTAGGCGCTAGCACTTCCCCAACGCGTTTTTCGAGCGTTGGAACGATTTGAACGGAAAGGGAGTTCCAGAACTGTGCGCGGAATCCTGCCAAAACCTCGAACTGGCCGGGAGTTTCGGTTGCGCCCGCGTTGCGCGGCCGAACGAGGTACAGATGGCGGGCGTCTTCGGGGAGCGCGAGGTTTGCGTCGAGGGGAACGTGGGCATCGCTGATTTGGGAATCTGGGTCAGCGTCGAGCTTCATCAGTGTCAAGCAAGCAAGCGTCGGTGAGCCTGTGCATGGATACCCGGGCGAACTTTCTGTGCCATCGCAATTAGCACCATCCACGCTGCCGTTCACGGCGCAACGTAGTCCTTCTTCGCCTACGACTACGCGCAGCCGGTCTGTCTTGCTGAAGCCGAAGGCGACGATTGTGTCAAAAAAATATCGCAGTTCACCGAGCACCTCGTGCCCAGCCTGGATCATGGCAAACGGTGCCACCGTCTCCGCACGGATTTCATCCGGCAGCAGCGCTTGGTGTGTGAGCACTTCGGAGGCATGCAGGTTCGCGACACTCAAAAGGTCGCTCATGGGCGGAAGGAAAGAGAATGGCGAGCTGGTCGTCGAGTAGGGGTCGTCGAGGCGCGCAAGCGCCGCCCAAGCGGAAGCAGGCAAGTCCTTTGCGTCACTTGCCGTTCCGGCGTATTTCTTGAATGTGCCGTTTCCTTCTAGCTGGGCCGTCGACGCGCGGCCGAACATGCGGATTTCTTCCGCTAGAAATGCTCGAGCCGCCTCGAAGTTTGCACGGCTGAGCTTGTAGAACTTCTCGACCCCGGGCGCGGCAGTTGCTAGCTGGGACGCGCCGTAGAATTGGAACAATCGCTCGCGAATCGAGCCATGAGCCAATGGTCCGTTGACGAGGTGGTCGATATCCACCCCTGTCGCGTCCAACACGTCGACCGGATCGGGCGCGGCCTGGCGGAACAACTGGAGGGCAGTTTTGCTTTCCGGAGTCAGCTCACTGTGAAGGCACAGCGCTTGGGTCACTGATCCGTCAATGCCCGGGGTTCCGCCAACCAAGAGGTGGGCTGCGGCGGCTCTCGAAAGCTTCTCGCCCACCATTTCACGACCGTAGCCCTGGGTAGGGGAGGAAGTCGTGGACCTCATCTTGTCCGATACGTTCACCGTGGCTTCTATTGCGCGATCGAACGCATCTTTCGCGGTGTAGTAGGCCTCTGCGTAAAGACGGCTGTAGACGGTGTCATAGTCCACACAGGGGGAGGCCGTGATGCCGACATCCAAAGCTGAGTACGCTTCTTCCAAACCCGCGCGACTCTTAGTCACGGCCATTTCTGCGAGCGCTTCGGAGGCCTCCTCCGATTGCTGAGGAACGGAATAGCCGACTTCAAACTCAGTCGGCTCGGAGAGTGTGATCGGGTCAGCTTGTTCGGATGCCGCGGCGAGCAACAGCTTTGCCTCACAGAGCGCTGTATTGATTTCGTTGATGCTGTTTATGCATGCGCACTTTGTCCCGCAGCCGGCGCCGGGCGTGTTACGCCTGTTGCACTCGGCCTCGATCTCAACAGCCAACTCCTCGACTGTCATCGTCGTCTCGACAGGAGCACCGCCATCAGTGTCTTCGGTAAGAACCGTGACGTTGATCATCTGCAGCTTGTGCAGCCACTCTTCCTCACTGGTGCGAGTAGGTTCTGGCTTGCTCGCCACGAGCAGGCGGGAGTTGCTCGCGTGTCGGTCACTGCAGCCCCCAAGCCCAATCAGCGCCCCGACTACGCCAAACACAGCCACCAAGATGCTCAGCCGGATCAATTTCATTTGCTTCTTCGCCTTCGGCTCCAAAATATTCCGCCAGTGACCGCTACTGCCGCGTACCAAACATCGTGGGGTTGAATCGGCGCGCCGATGCTGCAGCCGCCGGAAACCGCATCTTTGCGAGCCGCGCACACGGCTCTGCTTTCTACTTTGCGACATTGCCACGCACTCGGACATTGGGTGTCCGTCGTGCAGTCCACCGTGCAAGAGAGCACGCCATCGGTATCGATGCACAGACCCGAAGCGCAGTCCTCACCCTTCGCACAGCGTGCGCCGAACTCTTGCTTGCTCTGATCGAAGCAACCGGCCAGATTAGGCTCAGAAGCCTGTTCGCAAGCACCCGAGGCGCACGGGGCGTCTGTGGAGCAAAGCGACGAGCAGCGGCCTTCGACGCATACTCCGTCCGAACAATCCGCGCTTACGGCGCAGCCTTGGGTCGAAGCACCGGACCCACGCGAGCAAACTCCACTGACGCAGTGGCCGAGCGGAAAGCAGGCCGTATCTGTCTCGCATTTGAGACCGACGCAATCTTCGAGAAGGCACGTACCGTGCGGGGTGCAGCCCCAAAAACCACACACCTCACCCGCCGCGCAAACGGCACCGTGGCAAGTTTCGAAACACGCACCGTCGAGGCACGCTTGTGTCTCTGAACATGTGGCGCACTCCGCTGCCGGCGGCGGGTAGAGATAACAAAGGCCGGCAATGTCATCGTCCGCAAGCGAAGTCTCGCCGATGTCGTAAAGCGGATACATCGTGTCGGCCGCGAATTCCGGCGTGCACTTGGGTGCTCCGCCTTCTCCTTTGGGCTCACAAGGATGCAATAGGCCGAGCGCGTGACCGAGTTCGTGGGTGAGGACGGCTGCAACGTCTTTTGTATTCGCCCCGCCGTCGACCGACCAAGCAAGCGCAGAGCTCAGATAGACGTCAGCCTCTGCGATGCGCCAGGCATCGTCTGTTTTCTTGTATTGAACATCAGTGCTTCCGGCGGAGCTGGCCGGGAAGCCGCGCGCCGCCCAGTTATCCACCCAGCCAATAATGTTTACGCCATCCCTCGGGGTTGGACCGCGTGTGGTTCGCCCCGAGTACGTCGGTCGCGCGACGGAACAAGCCGGCTCATCCCAAGCCGAAATTGCTTGGGCTAGCGCAGCTTCCGCTTCTTCTGCAGAAATCCCCTGAGGAAGCGCATCGACATCCAGCGCGAAACCGATCTGAGTGTCATGCCACGCAACGCGCCCCGCACCAGCGAGCTCAGTGGAGTCGGCAGCGGTCCTGAACGCAACGGCCCGAGCAGAAACCAAGAGCACGGCAGTGGTCGCCGTGCAGCTAAACCACGAGCGGAGGTATCGCCGGACGCTCATGACTGAAGCACGCCGCAGTCCGCGTCAAAGACGTGATTCCAGAGCGACGCACATCCGCAAACCTGACTGCGTTCGAGAACCTTCGTACGGCGCCGGTTTGGTCGCCGTGTAACCAATGAACCGTTTGACATGCCAATCTACCGCGCCCGGACGGCTCTGGTATTCGCCGCTTGATGAGATGGAGAGTGGTAAACACGCACACTCTCCCGTGATCCCCATGAAACGCTCATGTGACGATTGCTCCGCGTATCTGAATAACCAATTGCCCCACCTCAACAGCCCAGACCCGAACGAAACAGAACACATTGACGCTTCGCAAGAGCTTCAACGCCAACGACCAACGGTCGCTAAAGTACGCGCCAAACTCTGGAGTTACCGTACGGGGCGAAGACGACCCTTCGGACGAGTCGTAGGCAGGACGATGCCGGATTGGGAATACGTTCGTCAAGACGGTTCGACCACGCCGCTTCGATTTCTTCTTCTTTGCTAGTGCGAGTGTTTCAAAACATCGGTGAGCCAAGCAGGCGACCTCGACGATAGAGAACGGACGTCGAGGAGTTCGGCTGCGCCGCGAATCAATGGCACACAGGTTACGTCCCGAAGTAAACCGCGAGCATCAAGCGAGACTCCAAGAACGGCACGCAACAGCGGCCATTCACCCGAGAGAGTGACTGGCGATTTCCGACACCAGCTCCGCGATCACATCAGCCAGGCGGGATGGAGGCCAAGAGCGCGCTAGCTTTTAGCGGCCGCGGATGCCCCGTCGCCGTGCAAAACCCGTGCATCTTCCAGCCGAAGGCAGTGAATGGAAAGACCGAAGAATTGCACGCCAACATCCTGCGCGGCGGCACTATCGTCCTTGATGCACGAAGTTGGGAATGGTTGGAGGCTGCGCTCCATTTGCAGACCCTCGCAAGCTTCGCAACTCTGTCCTACCTGCTCCTCGCGCCTCGGGCGCGCAGGCTTCGACTAGCCAATTTCGCGGCGTCAATTGGGCCGATCCGCGAGATAAGTTTCAGTCGGGCGTCCTCTACGTGACGATCTTGCGTCGTCAGATACGTATGACTCGGCGCTCACAACGGGAACCGCTGTCGTGACGCAGTCCAAGTCGAAGCTCGGCGCGAACGCGGTCCGGATGCCGATCAATGAGTCGACCGTCTGCCGGAGCCAGCATCGCTTCGGGCGGGGCTCGGACCTCGAGCGACAACTCCGGCGGGTGCTCGAGCCACACCGCTCGCTCGAGGACGAACGAAGGGCTTTCTTTCGTGCTCAGCCTACTCGCGTTGTTGGGCGTCGGAACTCTACGACGTCGTGAGCGGCGAAGCGCCTGACTCGCGTTGAACGGCGCTGCCGAGCGACATCTCGGTTCGAATCGGGTGTCGCTCTGCTTCGCCCTTCATGCGCGGTCAAGTCGCGTTCGAGTGGCGCGCTCGGCGACGCAACCAGACCAACGCTGGGATGCCAAGCGTCCACCAGAACGCGCTGCGCGCCGGTGCATGTCCGAGGCTGCAACCGTCGCTCGACGTTGGTGCGCTCGAGCCATTCGCGGGGCCTGACGTGCCGGAGGCGCCGGCGCTCGGCGCGGTCCCAGTTCCCGCGACGCCGCTCGGAGAACCCGAAGCACCAGGAGCCGCACCCCCAGCGCCAGGCGATGCGCCAGCACCGGCAGCGGCGAGCGAGCCACCCGTTCCGGTCGATCCCGGTGAGCCACCCGTTCCGGTGGACCCAGAAGAGCCAACGCTTCCGCCGCTAGGCGGCGCGCCTCCGCTAGCGTTGCCCGAACCGCCGCTCGCGTGGGTCCCGCCCGAGCCGGCCGTTCCGATCACCCCCCCTGCACCACCGGTCACGGCACCTGCGGGACCGAGTGCGTTGTCGGCAGTGAGCGAGAGCACCGCATAGCCGTTGATCAGATTCACGTTCTGCGCCGTGTGCGTCGACTTCATCTTCGGTGATTGCCAGTCGCCCGTGAGCCAGCCGCTGGGCAAAGTCGTGGCGGTGAAGTCCTCACGCCAGGAGAGCGTGAAGGTGCCGCTGACGCTGTCGTACGTCGAGTATTGAACCCAATCGATGTACTGGTGCACCGGTAAGATGCTCTCTTTGAAGTTGCCACCAAAGGTCTCGTCGCCCGGCCAAAGGTTGAAATGGATTTGCATCCCCTCCTTGGCATTGTCGGCGAACGCCTGCGCCGTGGCGCCCGTTTCAGTCCTTACCGTCGTCCCATCCAGCAGCCAACGGATGGTGTCCGGGGTCCACTCGAACGCGTAGGTATGATAACCACCACAGAGGTCCGCCTGTGACGTGTGCTTCATCGTGTGAACGACGCCCGGGTTGCCGTAATACGCATTGCTTTGCAGACTGCAATCCGCCCCGATCTTCTCGTAATCGAGTTCGTTCCAGTAAGTTCCTGTTACTTGCGAGCCGTCTTTCCACAGAAAGAACCCGCCGACCACGCCGTCACCTGCTGGGAAACGAGTGCGCGCCTCGAACCGCCCGTAACGGTAGGCCGTGGAGGTGTACAGCTCCGCGCTCCCGACCGCGAGAGACAGCTGCGGACACAGGATGCCCGCAAGAAAACCGGAAACCTTCAGAAGATTCTTCATCGTCATGTGCCTTCGGGCCGAGGTGCCCTTTTTCCAGCGTGCCGCGCAATCTAGCAGCGGCATCCGGGGCCGAGTTCGCGTTTCTTGAGGAACTCACAGTCTCGGG
>Ga0134124_10003385_pt1 | contig 12820 bp, 8 predicted proteins | sample KB304_FD_96880 | JGI IMG/M metagenome (GOLD analysis project Ga0134124, IMG submission 96880) | Terrestrial soil microbial communities without Nitrogen fertilizer from Kellogg Biological Station, Michigan, USA - KB3-0-4 | ecosystem: Environmental > Terrestrial > Soil > Unclassified ... | reverse complement strand
GGAAGCCGAGTACCATGAGGATTTTTCCGAGGTCCGGGGGCAGGAAAATGCCAAACGGGCGCTGGAAGTGGCTGCGGCCGGGGCTCATAATCTCCTGATGCTGGGGCCTCCAGGTTCGGGCAAGACCATGCTCGCCAGGAGGCTGCCGACCATTCTGCCACGGATGTCCTTTCCCGAGGCCATCGAGACCACCAAGATCTACAGCATTATGGGACTGCTGGACCGGGAGAGGGCGCTCATCGCCCAGAGGCCGTTCCGGTCGCCGCACCATACGATTTCCGACGTCGGACTGATCGGAGGGGGCAATACCCCGAAGCCGGGCGAGGTATCCCTGGCCCATAACGGGGTGCTTTTTCTGGACGAACTCCCCGAGTTCAAGAAACATGTCCTGGAAGTGCTTCGCCAGCCACTCGAAGACGGTAGGGTCACGATCTCCCGTTCGCTGGCATCCATTACCTATCCGGCGCGGCTCATGCTGGTCTCTGCACTCAATCCCTGCCCCTGCGGCTATCTGGGAGATCCTGCCCACTCCTGCTCCTGCTCCCCGCGGGACATCCATCGCTATCGCTCCCGGATCTCCGGCCCGCTCATGGACCGGATCGACATTCATATCGAAGTCCCGGCCGTCAAGTACCGCGACCTTGCCGACCGGACGGACAGCGAAAGTTCCGCTGCCATAGCAGCCAGGGTCGAGAATTCCCGCAAGCTGCAGCTGGACCGCTTCAAAGGGATGAAAATCCACTCAAACTCCCAGATGACCCCCCGCCTGATCCGCAAGCATTGCGAACTGGACGCCCCCTGCAACCGCCTTCTCGAACTGGTCACGGACCGGCTCGGGCTCTCGGCCCGCTCCTACAACCGCATCCTCAAGGTTGCCCGCACCATTGCCGATCTCGAAAAGAGCGACAGCATCGGCGAGCAGCACCTGTCAGAGGCGATCCAGTACCGGAGCCTGGATCGGAAAAGTTAATAATTGATGCAGTTCAGTAAACCACCGGCTCTGCCGGTGAGACAAAAGGTGAGACAAAAAAGGCTATGCCGTTCCTGCGATATAAGCGACATTTCCTCCTGAGGAAAGTCCCGAAGGGCGAACGACAGGAGGAAATGCCATGCGAGAGTGGCAAAGGACACTGCTCAGACACTATGTGCGCAAATTCGATCAGCACTACCTGCAGGGGCAGGTCTATCTTTCATCACACCCGGCACAGCTGATGCTGTGCAACCACGTCTGACCGATCAAGGCTGTTTACTCAATGGTCTGCTGCAGCTCCGGGGGAACCTTCAAGCCGAGCCTAGAAGACAGCCGGTCATGGCCAGACAGGGAGGCAGAAAGTCCGAACCTACGCTTCCGTACTATTCAGCTCCTCTTCCAGCACCTGAATAGCACCGCTGATACGGAGCATCATTTCGCGGACGCCTGCTTGCTTGGCTTCCAGCTCAGCCAGCATTTTCTGGCCCGATTCGAATTCGGATTTGAGTGTCGACAGACGCTGCTCAAGTTTCTCTCGCATGCTTTGTTCGCCTCGTGCGTATATTAACCAAAATGTTCCGTAATCATAACTCTATTGCAATAATATGCCTGGGGGCTCGTTTCTCTGGCGCTAAATTGCTTCCCCATCCGCACGCAACTAAGGTTGTGCCATTATTTTCATTACGCCACTCGCCTTTAATTGTATGCTTCCCTTCAGTCAAATTACCCAACCAGGTAAGAACTACTTCCTGGGTCCAGCTACTACTTAAATGATTATGACTCGCATCGACTTCCTTGCCATCTATTGTCAATCTGAAAAATGCCCAACAATCATCGTTCATTGTTCGCACCGACGGTACTTTCATTATGACCAGTACAGGGTTGTTTGCTGTATTTATTGAAAGCTGCATAGCATCGATCAAGACATACGTAATAGATATGGTAGATATCGAATCTAAGCCCACGGCGTGCTCCCGAGCGTTTCCACACCTAAACTTCCCCGCGACATCCAATTTTGAAATCGGGGTTTCGGTCCCTATGCCGACATTACCCCCATTCAAATTAAGACTGGTGTCAGAATCACCTGTACTGTTTATGAGGAACAATTTGCTATATTTATTCCAATAGAGGTTTGCCTTTTCCTTCCCACCTTCCACAAATCCAATGCTGCCCCCGTTGGACCCAGTCCACGGGTCAATTTCGATACAACAATCATTTTGCGTCAATTTCAACATCCCATCAGCAATCTCCAATTTTGCCGCCGGGTTGTTGGTCCCGATACCGACATTCCCACCTTTAAGGATCGTCAATCCATTCCCGTTGCTGTCGGTAATGCTAAGGGAAGGACTGGTCCCATTTTGCTGGCTGATCCGCCAGGCTTCATGGCCCAACTTATCCCGGAAGAAGCTCGCAATTTTGCCATCCGCAGCGGCTGCGATGCTGAGCGGAGCATTGAAAAAACCCGACCCGACGCTCAGCCTGCCGAGCACGCTGAGATCACCATCAATTGTATCCCCTTTTTTGCTTACACTCCCCGAAATAAGTGGCTGGAATACTGCGCTGAGGTTTACGATATCAACCTTATCTTTATTCTTGCTGACCATGGCCAAAGCGGCAAAGTGATGCTCTACGCCGTGGGGCAATTGAGAAACCTTCTCGTCCCAGCCGACCACACTGCCGGAACGTATCTGGATGAGCCAATAATCTCCATTGCGGTAAAAAGCGGCCTTGTCCGGAAAATTTACCTTGAGTCCCCCTTCGAGCTCAAAGCTGTATGAGCTGCTCTTTCCGTCCCACCTCCGGATACATATCGGCGACTCCAACGCAGTCAATGCCCTATCGAAGTTCCAATTTTTGATAATGATCTTCCCGGTACCGAGTGTGCTCATATCCACATCGACAAGGTATCCGGGGGTGCCGTTGCGACAGCATAAGGCATCGTACACCTCGATGTGGCTCGCACCATTAAAGGCATTCCGCACGTTCAGACCCGCATTTTCCAAGGTTATTGTGCTGGTGGCTGCATCGATTGCCTTTGCCTGCGCCACTACGGCCCCATTGTCCCGCGACCATTTGAATGACTGAGGAATTGCCTTCCCCTTTTGGTCGAAATTACCGGCATGTATCTCAATCCGGTAAAGCCGGTTGTCGGTAATTTGAGTTCTGGCTGAATTAATCTTCATCTGTGCGGTGCTGAGTGTGAGCTGCCAGAAATCCCCGGATTTGGGTGCTGGTATCAGCGGCCACGCTCCGCAGTACCGTTTGCGAATCTCCTCGACCGTCAAAGCGCCCATTGCCTGGTTCTGGACAAGCCATTCCGTCTTCAAGCGCGCCGTTGTATCCGGCCCTCCCAAAGCAGGCTCCAGCAGATCGGGATTCTCGGCGGCGGCCACTACCCGCCGCCAGACATCAAGGTAGTACAGGTACACGCCATCATACGGAAGCGGCAAGTCCAGGTCTTTTTCATTTTCCACCAACAAGCCGTCCACATAATAATTTCCGCTTTTAACGACCAGCGCATTGGTGTCCTTACCGGCTTGGTCCTTTTTTCGCTCGATTCTCATGGCATCGGCGGCGGGCGCGCCACTCTGTCCGACAAGGTCCCTGAAGAAGGTTGAGTATCGATGTTCAGCGATCTGAACCTGCTCATTCCAGTCCGAGTCCAGTTGAACTCGTCCCTGCTGCATCAGCACGGCGCAGTAATGATTCTCCTTGTCAAAGCTGAGCTTTGTAAAATCGCCTTTCATGCATGCCTCCATTCAATTTCAAATATCTGAGCCAAACTTTTTTTGACAGGTGTATTTTGCCTGTGTCGTCAATCGACATAGATGAGTCCCACTTCAAGTCCGAACCGCAAATACTCCTCAAGCTGTGCCAGCAGTGCTCCTTCCCGCTGCGGCTGGCGCAGTCGGTGAAATACGCCGATCTCGGCGCCGTTAGTCCCACCGGTGCGAATTTCGGCAGGACAGGCAAGACTCAGTTGAGCGTAGCCGGGATCGCCGTAGCACTGTGATGTAAATACCGGCGACAATGTATCCGAACCGGGAAGGCAGTTCTCAAACCGGAAGTTCTTGCTTTTCAGAATATCCGATGCATCCGGGAGATAGCAGTTGTTCATCGTGTCGCTGTCAAGCCTGACCTTGACCGGCCCGGTGAAGAGAACATTCTCCGCCCGGCGCATTTCACCTGCATGAACCCGACCCAATACGGTGACACGTTCAAGACAGGTCGCAGGTCCGGGATTTTTCCCATTGTCGTTACCGGCAATTGCCGGCAAATTGCCTTGACAGATTCCCGCATCAATAATGCTATCCGAAATATTCAGGCCGCCAATCGATTCGTTCAGAATGACAGGACCGACAATGCTCCGCTCTATATGTATCTGTAAGGGGTGAATCGGGTCTGTCGCATTAATGTTTGCGCTGTCGGCAATGCATGTGCAATCAACGATCGTCAACTTGCCGAGAATACCGGATATCCGGATCTGACCGGCAATGAGCAATCCGCTCAGTGTCACTTCAGCGGTCGGCGCACTTCCTGTTATATGAAGATCCCCCATTATTACGGCTCGGCATCGGTTGGCAGCCTGAATAACCAGTTGTGACCCATCCAGCTCGATGGGTTGAACTCGTCTGGCCTGTTCATCTTCCGGCATTGGATGCGTGGCATTTCCCGCGATCAGGATGACTGCGGAAGGGCGCTTCATAGTGGCCCAGTCCTCCAGTCCGCTTCCCAGCGGAAACAGATTGCTCTCTGTTGGTTCGTCCAGAGGGATGACCGTGCCGAACGTCGCCGGATTGGTAACCGTATCGGTTTCTGCACCTGTAATACCTCGCCGCTCATACGGCCCGCCGCCGACAGTATCACTGAAGGCATACGAATAACTGACCTTCAGCCTTGCTCCTGGCGCGACTTTGCTCGCCAGAGCGATGCGCCCCAGAACCGGGTCGACCGCCGCCCGGATAGTCCAGGAACCCTTTTGATCTTCCGATAACGTACAATCCCACGTCCAATCGGACAGGTCGCACACGATGAGTTCCTCCGGAAGTAGAGGAGTGGCCGAGCCGGGAAGATATATCTCGAACGGAGGGGGATCGCGGAAAAAGTGTTTCGGCGGATCCAGGTTATGTTTCAGTGATCGCCTGTGCGCGGTAAGCTCATTTGCTAACGCTTCGATGCGCAAGGCGACCGGCAATTCATGCTCTTGCGCTCTGCCGGTAAAATCACGCCTCTCGTCCGGAGCGTTGAAAAGACGAATGTCGTTGCCGACCGGACTGAAACTGAATCGTTGTCCATCATGCGGGAAAGCAGTCGCGCGCTCCAGACGATAGGGTTTCAGACGCCAGATATACAATCCGATATTGGGAAGGTTCGGCCGCCCTTTTCCCACACCCGCAAGCTTGCGGCCCGATCTCGGGGCCGGACGCTCTGCCTCCAGTTGCGGGGCTTGCCGCGTTCCGGACATAAGGCGCACATCGGCGGTATAGCAAAGCGGATCAAAGGCGGAACCGACCAGTGCGTTGTCGCGCAATTCGCGCAGACTTGCAGTACCCCCCAGCCCGGAACGGAGGTGGTTGAGATACTGCGTCATACCAACCTCGTTATAGAGTTCTACAGCCCGACCTGCCCAGTCCGTCACGTCATGGACAAGCTGTTCGAGCAACGGCACCGTCCCCTTGCGCTGCCGGTATTGCAAAGTGTTGGCCACCAGAGCGCGCTGGCTCCAACCGGCCCGATCGTGCGGCAGCAGTCCGCGCACGCCGAGCAGATCGCCAAGATACGGGACAACCCATTCATCGCAGGTTTCGATAAACCAGTTTTCATACAGGCGTGCAATGTCGGACTCGACCAGTTGCGCCTGACCTGCAAACACTTCGATCAGCGCACGCAAGGGATAACCCTGCTCGGCATCGCGCAGACGGTAGACGGCGGGTAAAAGCTTATAGAGGCGAGGCGCATCAACGCTGCTCATGATGTGCCCCCTGCCGGCTCCGGCTCGCCCAGGTCCGAGACAATCCTGAGCGAGACCGCTTCAGGGCTCTCGTCCAGTATCCACATCTCGGCCGGCATTATTACTCCGGAATCCAGCCGCGGCAGGTGCGCCACCAGCCGCTGTTTGCTCCAGTCACCGTTTTGATCGCTGCCGGGATAAGGTTCCGTCATGTCGGCAGCAATGACTCCGTCAATCGACTGGAGCAGTCCCAGAATTGCGCTCTCGGTCACATCCTGTCCAAAATCACGCCGACTGATGCTGAAAGCCTCGCGCAGGGCTGACCGGGCATTTCCCAGCACCTCTTCGGCGTGATAATGGGGATCGAGGAGCAGTCGCGCCTGAATGCGAAACCGTTTTGCCTCCGTCCGTTCGACGCGTACATGCTGTGCCGGATCGCGGGCGTTGTCGATGGCGGAGCAGAGTCGTTGATACGAGGCGTCGTCCATTTTCTTACCATCAGCATTAAGCACCGTGACGAAGATCACCCCGGCACAACCGTCCCACAGCCAGTCGGCGCGCACCCTGGCTACGCCGCCGAAGGCGCGGGCAAAATCTTCGTAATCATGCAGGGTGACGATGCGTCCGATGGTCAGGGCAGTGTACGGCACATTCCCGCGGGCCTCATCCGCATTTTCCGGGTCGACACCCCCTGCGGAGTTCTGCGGATTGGTCACGCTACGCACCCCCAGCAGGCGGGACGGCAGGATTCGCAGTTGATCCGGTTTCACATTGCCTGCAGCACCCAATCCGACACGATAACTGGCGACGGTGTTCTCGCTGCCGCTCGGTGGCCTGGCACCGGAAGTGCCATCGCCGAACTGCACGACGAATTTCCCGTCCGGACCCTGCCTCGCGGTAAACGCCCGGTCGCGCGTACCCAGCCCGTAGAGCGTGGGTACGTGGGCCCACTGGATGCCGTTGGCGCTGACTTTTAGCGCCGCCATGCCACCGGTTTGCGTGGCGGCGGGGATAAAGGTCAGCGGCTTCTGGCGCAACGCGAAACGCTGGAAGGATTGGGATGAATCGGCGCTGCCAAGCACTTCCTGACGTGTTTCGCCATGAGTGGCACGGACCACATTGGCGTAGACAGACACCGTTGCCCGATCATATATATTTTTCAGTGAATCCTTCAGGCTGATGACTGTCTTGTTCTCAAGCTGATAGAATGATTCGACTACGGCCGTTTCGCTGACTACTCCGTCATCCTTGGCTGCAGGAACATATTCAACTACGGCTTGCGGGGAAGCCGCATCTTCAATGAGGAAAGGATCCACTTCGATAACGTCCAGGGCATGGGCTGGATTTATGACAGAAATTCTTGTTTTCCCTGCATTATGGGCAGGTGCTCCCACGATCTGCATGATGCTGCCTGCCGGCAGGACACCTTTACTGGAGATGCCGGCTATTTTTTTTGCCAGAATCTTCAGACGCGCGGCTTTGCCGCTGACGATGAGCATCTGTCCCTCTTTCAAACCCGGGAGATACCGGTCGAGAGATATTTGAGCGCCGTATACGGGGGTCAGCATGCCATCGCCGAGCTTTACCGTTAATGTCCCCGGTTTTTCAGCTGTCGTAAAAGGGATATCGGCCAACGCCAGTTCTTCGTTCTGGGCATAGACGGTTGTTTCGCGTCGGCCGAATTCATGCAGGTTGTTTCCCGTGTCCAGGGTGAGGTGCGTCGTCTCGGAAGAGAGGGCAAAATCCTTGCGGGACTTGAGGCTCACCTTGTCGATCCTGTAAATTTCCGTATTGGTGTCATCGACAAGGCCCGGCTTCGACAGGACCACCCAGCTGTCTTTCAATATTTTCGGATAGGCCGCGTTGAGGTCGATCTCCTGAGTGCTCCTATCAATGGCAAAATTGTTCCATTCGTCGCCCGAGAACAGTGTCGTGGGGATATTCATTATCCTGGGGTCCGGCGCGTTATGCCCGAAAAGTGCCGCACGTTGTCGCATTACATAAGCCTTCACATTATCATGGGCCGGATAAACGATCTTATCAGGCTTCCGACAGCCTAATTTTTCGAGCCATGTGACCAAAGTCCTGTTCTGATCGGCATCGGTCGTTACCGTATGGATAATGCGAACATCCCAGCGTTCCGAGAGACCGTATTCCCGCCGTTCGTCACCGACGATGAGCAGCATGTCGCCCGGCTTCAATTGCAGGCTGGTCCCCTTCAGGCAGAGCGACTGCATGTCCAGCAGGATCTCCTGCGGCTGCGTCATTTTCGGCTTCAGGCAATTAAACTCCGGCCGGGCCTCGATTTTTTCCACAGTTTCAAAGATCTGCGGCTGCTCGCCCGGGCCAGGCACGCTCTGCGCCTTCGTACCCACATCAATCATCACTTTTTCTGGAGCCCCGGGAATCTCCTCCAGTGTAAAAGCCAGATAGGTTTCCGCGGCAACGCCGGGATTCAGCTCGTAACCGACGGCACTGCCAAGCTCCTGAACCGAAAGGCGCTCGGTTGCGGTGCGCAAAAAGCCCTCGTTTGCGATGCGCTCCTGGTAAAAAGTTAGGACATCAAGCGCCACGGCCCAGGTATCTGCAAGGGCCAGGGTCGGGTCGTCACTGCCGGCATGGGCCAGGCTGCAAAGCACGGCATTGCGGGCAATTGCATCCGTCATCGCCTTCTTGAAACCGGAGTGAGTGCCGACCCGGTAATTAAGTGCGTCAAACCCCGGCTGGTTCTCCAGCAAAGGGAGGGGGGCACCGCTTGATTCCGCCGATACATTGTCGGAGTTCATCCTATGCCTCCAATCGTGCCGAAATCTGCAACGTGCCGTCTTCTGATACGGTGCCGTTCAGAACATTTTTGTGCGATACGATTTCGTGCGGCCCTATCGGCACCACACCGTTAGTCCGCGACATGCTCCTGTTCGTGTCGCCGCGACGCTGAAATTTTGTCACATCAATTACCGCAACCCCCGGAACCGCCAGCGCGGCGCGATAAAAATGGCTCAAGTAAACAGACTGCCCGAAGGTCCAGTTGTCGGCATGAAAATAACCTCGCCGGCCACCGGACGCACGGTTACTGAATGCATCCAGAAATGCCGCCATTACGGCATTCGGTACGAACCCGGTCTTGACCTCGACAACCAATTCGATCTCCAGCGGCACATACGTTGACTTGCTGAGGACCTCCAGGTCATAGCCGGCCAGGCGATAGCCGTCCATATGACGAAGCAGCGCCTGCTTGAAAACGTCGTCCATCTCCTCTCCGCCCAAACGGTCGACATACAGATAAACAGTGTACCAGCTGCCGGTCCAACGGATGTCAGCCGAAGCCCGTTGCACGCCCGGAAAACTCTGGGCGCGGGCAGCATAGTCATCGGCATTGATTGCGCGCAGCTGTCTGCGAAAAGCCTGCGGCGCAAACAACCGCACCTGCTCGGGCAATTCGGGATCATCACCCCCTGTCGCCGGCAGTGGGTTGATGATGGCTACCCCATCAATTCCCACCCACCCGTCACCCAGCTTCCGTTCAACACGGCAAATGATTTCACTCCCTACGTTGCCCGTCCGGCCATTGCCAACTCTATAGCTTGCTGAAAAGGCAGTGCCAGGAGTCGGGCATCTGCCATAGATCCCGTCACCGAAACGCAGATGGGTGATGCCATTATTTTCCGTCTCAACCACAAAGGAAGCCTCTGTGCCGCTGCTCTCAAGAAGATCATGGCATGGGGTCCATTTGTCACCGTCGCCGTCCAGTGTTATGGACGGGAGCGCGGCACGGATATCACGCCGCATCAATCCGGCAGCCGAAGTAAACAGGTCATGTCTTCGTGGATCAGTGAAATCGGGAGAGAGTGACTCGGCGCGGGTCAGTGGCCCCTCAGGCAGAACAGGCCTGTAGGTCATAGCGGCAGGATCGGGATCGTCAAGTTCGGAGTGATGGCTTTCGCCATGGTCGGCGATCACGATATTGCCATGCGCTACGGCAAGAGCAAGGGACTCTCCCTTGCGTTTAACCGGCAGATCGAACGGCAGCGCGTCCTCGGCGTCCCAGGTCACCTCGACATCAGTCGTGTTTGCCTGAACCGTTTTCAGACGGACAACATGGCGAAGGGGGATGCCGGGATCTTGTTCGCACGCTTCCAGGAGCAGCATATCCCCGGGATTCAAGTTCAATTCCGGATTGTTCTGCACCAGTCTTGCTTGAGTTACTCCTGTCAGGAGCGTATAAGAATCTTCACCCTCGGTATCGATTGTGATGTCATTGTGTTGCCGGAAGAGCATTACATGGTGGCAGGGTTCAAAGACAACCGGTTCTGTCCCCTCGGTTAAAAAGTGCCAGTCCCTGTCGACGCCAATGCCGTTGGGGAAATTCATATTCATCACCTGACAGCGGATCCATACCCGGGCATTGCATCCTTCGTGAATTCTGTAATCAAGCAGACGGGCATGACGCCGCAGAGATCTCCTGCGGCGGGCAGTCCCGAGATAAGCTTCGGTAGCAACCGCATCCTGATAATAGCTCAGGTGGTCGGCGGTATAGGCCAGCAGCTCCAGCAGGGCAACCTGATAGTCGGCGGGCTGGTCGTCCACGCCGCCGGGAAGCAGAAGTGCCAGCCGGTCAAGCATCAGGCGGCGGAAGCTGTTGTAGTCCTTTGTCAGGTAATTGATCTCAGGCTCGACTTGTAAAACTCTGGTCGTCATCTCACACCTTGCGCTCGAACTTGGCGGTTTCACGGCGCTGACTGCGCCGCACCACATACCGCACCGTGACATTCAGACGGGCGTCATCGCTCTCCACCTGCACGGCCTCCACCTGGATAAGATTTCCCAGCCACTGCTGCAGTGCGCCTTGCACCAGAGCCTGCGTGGCATGCGACAGTTCATCGTCCTGACCGGCAAAGATCAGCTGAAGCAGGCCGCTCCCGAATGATGGCCGATTGACCCTTTCGCCGGGTGAAGTAAACAACACCTGCTCAATCAGATCGCGAATGTAGTCATCCCCGTCAGTCAAGGCAGTCCGGCCGTCGCCGCCGCTCCGGTATGGATAGGCCATATGTTTCATGATCCCTTTACCCTCATCTGTGTCATCACGATGTTGACTCCGGTGCCGTTCGGTGTGCAGGTCGCCTGACTATCCTGAAGGATGACCGGATCGCCGCCCGCCTTGACCCGTGTGGCTGTGGAGGTCCACTGTCCCGTTACGCAAGGACAGGATGCACCCGCAACCACATATGGGCATCCGGATATGGAATAGATGCCCGACTGGGTCACGACCGGCTGCCCCCCGACCTTGACCCTCTGATTCGTCGTCACGGGCTCTGCCTGTCCAGCGTGCATGCAAAGCACAGTGGCTCCCTGATGGAGCAGATATCCCGTCATCAGACCACCTCCAGCGCACCGTCATTCACCGAAACCTGATTGCCGCTCAGCTTGATGAGCGCCCCATTGCCGTTATCTATTTCTATCCCTTGAGACGTGAGGGTGATTTTTTGCCCTCCCGCTGTCTGCAGGGTGATGCCGCCTGCACCGGATGAATCGTCAAGGGTAATGCTGTGCCCGGCTTTGGTCATCAGCATGGTCTTTTTATACGGCGGGGACGTCAACCCCGACGGCATGTCCGACTTGGAGCCGATCCAGGAGCCGGCCCAAACGGGGTAATCGGGATCGCCGTGCTCGAACTCCATCCAGACTCCCGAGCCCACATCGGGAAGCGCGAAAAATCCCATCTGACTGCCGCCGAAAGGAAGGCAGGGCAGTGCCCAGCCACTCTCGTCATCCCCCAGGACCTCAGGCACCTTTGCCTTGATGCGTCCAAGCATGAGGGGATCCTGAATGTCCGTAACTATCCCCCGATATTTACCGTAGAACTCTCTACTCATGGCGCCACCATCGGTATCAGGGCCATAGTACCTTCCCTGCTTATTGAAATACTCTGGGTATATGATCCGCGGGAGATGCGGTGGGAGACTCTCTTCACATAATAGCAGCCGTCATGGGCGACCCCGGCACCACGCACCCCTATCAGCCGGCGAGCCCGGATAACGCGGCCGTACCTGATGCTGTCCACCTCACCATCGCCGCTCACCGAATCGGGCTGGCTGGTTACCGCGGAAAGGAGCTCGCGCGCCGTTCCGCTTGCCCCTTGATTCGCCGTATCCCGCAGGAGCGTGACCCTTTTCGCGGGAGTCGGTCTTCCCACCAGCGGCGGCATGCGCAACGGCGGAACAGCAGGAAGAGGAACTACTGTTTTCGAAAAGGATTCAATGAAACTGGCCCGGACCGATGCCGTGGCAAGACCGTCTTCCGAAAAGCTGAGGCTGTTCACATTTGTCCCGGCCCCCATCCCGATCGACAGCGCGGGCTGCAGTTCGCCCGTGCGCGTTTTCGGCCCCCAGTAGGCCTTGTTGGTCCCGATGGTCAGCGGCTCGACTAAAAACACAAATCCGTTCTTCGCGGCCAGGCGCTGAATGCAGCGAAGGTCGGTTTCATTCTGCCGGGGAGTGTAGTCCGTAACACTGGGCGTATCCGTTGTCGGGGTCAGCATCGGGACAAGGCCGTACGTGGCATAGTTGCCCAGTATCCGCTGGACAATTACGGAGTCCGACTGGTTGGGATACTGTTGGTTCGACTCTTCAAAGTCCATCACCTGGCTGATATCCTTCCCGGTCACTGTCAGCGTGGACATACCCGGGTCGTTGCTCGGGCTCATCTGATGGTTCGTTATCACACCATCGATCAGGACCTCGGGCATTACACCCATCACCACCGCAATGATGACACGATTGAATATGTCGAGTTCACCGCTGCTGAGCAGCGAATACCCTGGAAGCTTCCCCTTTCCGAGAGTCAGGGTGATCTGGAAACCGTCTCCCGTATCGTCGCTGTTGATTACCTGGAGGCTT
>Ga0134124_10003384_pt1 | contig 12821 bp, 12 predicted proteins | sample KB304_FD_96880 | JGI IMG/M metagenome (GOLD analysis project Ga0134124, IMG submission 96880) | Terrestrial soil microbial communities without Nitrogen fertilizer from Kellogg Biological Station, Michigan, USA - KB3-0-4 | ecosystem: Environmental > Terrestrial > Soil > Unclassified ... | reverse complement strand
TGACCTGGAGCGTCACAAGGCGCATTGTCTTAACAACACCGCGGCTCTCGTCTGGCGACAGTGTGACGGAAAAACCGGAGTGGATTCAATAGCCGCTCGTCTGAGAACCGAGACTCGTATGCCGATCGATGGCGAGGTCGTGTTGGTTGCTTTGGGCAAGCTCGGAAAAGCGAACCTGTTGCGAGAGCGGATGGCGATGCCAAAGGCTTTCGAGTTCGGTTCGTCCCGCCGCGATCTGCTCAAGAAACTCGCGCTGGTTGGCGGGCTTTCAGTCGTGACGATCATTTCGCCGACGGCTGCTCAAGCCGCTACCGGGTGCACCGCAAAGGTGAGCTGTAAGCACGCGTGCATCAGCAACCACGGCGCGACCTTCCCATGTCCCGGCGGTGTTGCAGACCAGCAAAACGGCAAGTGTTGTGATACGAATCTGCTTTGCGTTCAGACGCAATCGGCCGGTACCAATAACGCGGGAACCTGTGTAAGCTCGCCGGGCTGCTGCACTAATTAGCGTCGCTGAAAGGCGAGCGCTCGGCATGGACTCGCTGTAGCAGATGCTGTCGTCGTGTGGTCGCCAAGATTGCTTGCCAGTTCGGCGGTCGCGCGGTTGGAGCTGCCACTGCCTGCCGTTGGGAGAAGGATGTTGAGTGGAAGCCTTGCAGCGGCGCTCTTAGCCGGCGCGTGGCGTGAGACACCCTCAGATTCGACAGTTTCTGCTCGCGAACTGGATGAGATCGCGCCCCTGCTCCTAAAGTCGGGCGGCGGCGGTCTGGCGTGGCGGAGAATTCGCCAGTCCGACCTTCGCGACTCGCCTGCGGGGAATCAACTTCATCAAGCCTACCGTCTTCACACGCTTCAGGGCGCTGTACTCGAACACAAAATAACCCAACTCATCACTTTCCTGAGATCTGCCGGCTGTGAACCAATCCTCGGCAAGGGATGGGCTATCGCTCGTCTCTATCCCGACAAGGGTCTGCGTCCCTACGGAGATGTAGACCTCTATGTTCATCCTGATCAGCACGGGCGGACGCTTACCGCGCTTTGGGAACCCGACTCCCCGGCTTGCCCGGTCGATCTGCACAAAGGGCTCGCCGAGTTGGACGACCGCAGTTTCGATGTTGTGTATGATAGATCGCAGCTTGTGAGTCTGGGCGATGCGCAGGTGCGGATACTTGGACCAGAGGATAACCTCCGGCTGCTATGCTTGCATACGTTGCGACACGGAGCGTGGCGGCCGATTTGGCTGTGCGATATTGGAGTCGCTCTGGAATCGCGGTCCGATGAATTCGATTGGGACTATCTTCTTGGCGGAAGCTCGCGGCGCTCAGATTGGATGGCTTGCGCGATAGGACTCGCGCACCAGTTACTTGGGGCCGAAGTGGACGATACTCCGGTAGCATGGAGAGCCAAACATCTCCCTCGGTGGCTGGTACCGACGCTCCTGAGGCAGTGGGGCGTAGGCCAGAAGACTCCGCACGGCGATCGCACTAGAATGCAGAGCTACCTGTTGCGTCCGGCCGGTCTCATCCAGGCGCTTCGTCTCCGATGGCCCAACCCGATCGAGGCTACCGTTGGCGTGCGAGGTCCTTTTAATGAGCTGCCCAGGCTGCCGTTTCAAATTGGGGACGCACTCTTGAGAACTTCAAAGTTTCTGACGAATGCGCCCCGGGCGCTGCTTCAGCAATATCGAGCTCGTTCGTGATCTAGCGCGAGGCATCGTGCCGAAATCAGCTAGACCACAATTCAAACCTAAAGGCTGATATGGAAATTGTATTGCTGATGGCCAGACTATTTCTTGTGACGATACTGGTCATTGCCGGCGTAGCAAAGGCCACAGATCAGGTTGGCGCGCGGAAGGCTTTAGTTGGCTTTGGCGTTCCCGAAGAGTTGGCTGGCCCGTTGGGGTGGTGTTTGCCCTTAATCGAGTTCGCCGTCGCGGTGGCTTTGATACCGGTAAACACGGCATGGATTGGCGCCATTTCAGCAATGGCGTTGATGTTGATCTTTGCGGCGGCGATCGGCCTCAGTCTGTTGCGTGGGCGGAAAACAGAGTGCAACTGCTTCGGGCAACTGCACTCCAGGCCAGTCAGTTGGCCGATGTTTGCCCGCAACCTGATACTGGCCGCAGTGGCGGCGCTTATCGTATTGCGGGGACGGGAAGCTCCGCGGTTGAGCGCGCTCGCCTGGGTTCGAGACTTGCAGACCGCCGAGGTAATGAATCTCTTGATTAGTTCCTTCGCCGCCGGTCTTCTTGTGACAGGCATTTTTTATCTGCGTCGAGTTCTCAACCAACAGACGAGGATTCTTGAAAGGATCGATGAAGTCGAGAAGTTGGTCGAGGAATTCGCGCCGCCGCCGGTTGAACGTGAGGAAGCGATGCTGCCTCCTGAGGGATTGCCGGTAGGCGCGCTCGCGCCCGATTTCTCGCTGGCCTCGATTGGCGGCGGGCAGATTTCCCTGCGAGACTTACTGGGGTACCGCAAACCGGTTCTTCTTCTATTCGTGAGTCCGAACTGCGCCCCTTGCGCGACGATTTTGCAGGATGTCAGCGGATGGGAGCGCGACTACTCGGACAGGCTCACCATCGCGGTGCTGAGTAAAGGTTCGCTTCTCGACAATGAGAAACGTATAGCGAAGTACGGCGTGAGACATTTACTACTCGTTGGCGAATCAGAAGTGGTGGAAACCTACAAAGGTAAGTGGAGTCCCTCCGCCGTCCTTATCAGCCCTCAAGGAAAACTCGCCAGTCACAACACGTACGGCGACCAGTCAATCCGCGAACTGATTCATTTCGTCGTTGCAGCGATCGGTTCAACACCTCGAGGCGATAAGCTCACGGAGTGGAACCAGAACACCCTTGAGATCATGGTCGGAAAATCGCCCTTGAAGGTTGGTGACCAGGCTCCCGATTTCTCGCTTCCGGACATGGACGGGGAACCAGTCGTCACGAAGGACTTGCTGGGTCGTGACACACTTCTTTTGTTTTGGAGTCCCGCGTGTCCATTTTGCACTGCGATGTCAGAGGACGTTCGGCGATGGGAGGAGAATCCACCGCCTGACGCGCCGAGACTCGTGTTCGTTGCGTCAGGTGATTCGGAGGCGGTCAGGGAAGCCAGCGAGGGCTTTGAGTCGTTGTTCCTCCATGACGACGGGTTTCAGGTGGGCATTCTATTCGGTACGAGATCGACGCCTTCCGCATTGCTGATTGACAGCAAAGGCCGCATGGCCTCGAGCATCGGGAGCGGAAGCTCAAACGTTCTGTTGCTCGCCGGCGTCAGCAAAGAGGTAGCGCCGGTTGTATCCAGTTCTTCATGAATTGTCCGGGCGTTTGTTCGATAGAGCAGCCCACGTAGACCAATGCTATGCAGTTCTTTCAAGAACTTGGGCGCTGGTCGAGCGGCGCTGGAGAGGCGAGAATTACGACGAGGCAGCCTTTCCAGATATAGCTGCGAAAGCACTTGCTGAGACTGGTCCGAATCAGCACGTCTCCCCGTGGGACATCATTTGTTGGGTGAATAACGCCACCGGTTGCCCGAGCAGTTAGATGTCGACGGAAGGTTCGGAATCCCCCGATCACCTTGTACGTCAAACGTGCTGGGAATTCCCGATTATGATGAGGATTACCTCTCAGTCTTCCGGGGCTTACTTGAGGGCGGTACGCTTGACCAGATACGAGACGACCTCGAGGATGATCTTCGCGGAGACGCGGAAACATCAGAACGCAAAACCGAAGCGCTTTACCATTCGAACAACTCAGGCATAAGCACGAGAGGTTCCCGCGAGGCCCATCAACCCGAACCCCAAACCTGCCACGTCATCACGAATAGCCGTAGCTCTGTATCTCCTGACGCTGGCGCTACTGCCCTGGACGTGGTTCCCTCCATTCCCCTGGCTTCACGAACACGCACAATGGAGTGACGCGATCTTTGCGGCCTCCGCATTAATGTGGGCGATCGATCGATGGCGGCTCCGGCTCCTGCCTCGACTTTGTCCGGCTCACATCGCGCTTGCGCTTTACTTTCTCTTTGCCTGCCTATCTCTCCTCTTCGCGGCTCCGAATCCTCGAGCCGGTCTTCCCAAGCTATTGGGGATCGCGGAACTCTGCGCGCTCACCCTCATTACCTCAGACCTCGCGTCGCGTCCCCGCATCTTTCCACGCGTGGCACGAACGGTCGCGATCACCTCGCTGGTAAGCGCGGGAGCTGCCCTTCTGGGTCTCGCGTTTTTCTATGCCGGAATCAGCTCGCACTTGATCGGCATCTACGGTGAGCTCGAGCCGTCGAGTTGGTACGCCCGAGTGCAGGCCGGCACTCATAACCCGAACCTGCTCGCAAGCTTTTGCATATTCGCGTCCGCGATTGTCGCTCACCGCGATGGTGAGCTGCCGGGGTGGTTGCGACGCATCACTCTCACGGCTCTGTGGATCACCGTCTGCTTAACGTTCTCGCGCGGCATCCTGGGCTTTATCCTGGCAGCGGTGATACGTGGCGCCAACACGCGGTTCCGTCGTCGAGTGGCGGCAGTCTGTGGGGCGGTAAGCGCTGGCATTATGATCTCGCTTACGATATGGAATCCGTCGATCAACCCGGCGCACCCGCTGGACATTTCCTTTCGGACCAGCGAGTCCAGTCGGCTTCAGGCTGCAACGTCATCATTCGCCACGCTGCTGCGCCATCCACTTTTTGGCAGCGGGTTGGGTACGAGCCCTGGCCAATATCTCGGCGCGCCCTTCGACTCCCATCTAACTCCTCTCAACATCGCCGCTACGCTCGGACTGCCTTCACTGATCTCATTCGTATTCCTGGTTACCCTGGTTTGGAGACGACGAATGCGCCCAACGGACCTCTGTATTTGGGGCGCTCTCGCGGGAATGGCGCTCGACGGCCTCGCTCAAGACACAGAGGACTTTCGACATCTTTGGGTGATGTTAGGTTTCGCCGGTGCGAATGCTTCCGTGCCAGAGAAGGCCCGTGAGTGCCGGGAATAGACCACGGATGACGCCGATTGAACTGATCATCACGGATCAGATCCGTGTAGACCCGTCGAATCCGCGTCATCCGTGGTCTATTCCCCTTACACATCGACTTTGCATGGAGTACGATTCTCAGCGCAAAGCCGCAAAGGACCGCAAAGCTCGCAAAGCGATCAGAACCCCGGCTCGGAGTTCTTCCGTGTGATCAATAGACTTGACCTCACAAAGCTCAAAGGCGCGCACAGGGCCGCACTGCCTGATTTCGTATCACCGCAGCTTGCGACGCTCGTCAAAGAAGCACCGCCCGGAGATGAGTGGCTGCATGAGTTGAAGTTTGATGGCTACCGCATGCTTTGCCGCATCGGTCACGGCAAGGTCCGGTTCTGGAGTCGCAACCGAGTCGAATGGACGGCGAAGTTTCCGAGCATTGCGAGAGCTATGCAGTCGATCGCAGCAACGTCGGCCATTTTCGACGGTGAGGTTGTAGTGATGGACTCCCGAGGCCGCACGAGTTTTCAAAGGCTTCAACAAGCGATGGGCAAGGGAGGAAGCGCTGAATTCATTTACGAAGTTTTCGATCTGGTATACCTCGACGGGTTCAACCTGGCCAAGACTCCGCTCATCGAACGGAAGCGGCTATTGAAGAAATTGCTGGGTGCTACCGACGCCTCCGGACCATTGCGATACAGCGATCACATCGAAGGCAGCGGCGCAGAAGTTTTCAAGCAAGCCTGCAGGAAGGGAACCGAAGGGATTGTCTCGAAGTTGGCCACGTCGACTTACGATTCCGCGCGCAATCGCAATTGGCAAAAGGTGAAATGCAGCAAGCAGCAGGAATTCGTCATCGCGGGATACACGCCGTCGAAGAAGGGGCTGCCCGGCTTCGGCTCGCTGATTCTCGGCGTTTATGAAGAAGGCGAGCTGGTCTACACGGGCCGCGTGGGCACGGGGTTTAGTTTGAAGAAGCGCGTCGAGTTGAAAAAGAAGTTCGATACGATAGCTCGCGAGACGGCGGCGTTTGCCGTCAAACCCAAAGCCGCCGGTCTTGCCGATGCGCATTGGGTTTCTCCCAGGCTGGTGGCGGAAGTTACTTTCACGGAATGGACTTCCGACGGCGCCATCCGGCATCCGTCATTCCAGGGCCTTCGAGAAGACAAGAAGCCGCACGAAGTGCATCGTGAGATTGCGTAGCGGGCTGCTGAAAGAGGGAAGCGACAGCTCTTACATCGGATGCCGGTAATCCCACCAACGAAGAGACTGTGTGAAAAAACGATGTTCGTAGTACGGCCTTCAGGGGAAGTTTGCACTCGCATCTTCGCTGATTTACAAACTTCCGCCTGAAGGCCGTACTACGAACTACCTTTTGCCGCGATGCTCTTTTTCAGCACGTCCATAATGTCGATGACCTTGCCTTTTGTTTCGCCCGCTTCTTCCGTTTCCACGAGATCTTTGTGCTTCGAGCGTTTCGTCTTCACCAGTTTTAAGACGCGCTCGGTTTCCTCATCCTTCATGTCTTTCGGAGATAACCGGCTTTCTGATTTCCCTGCGATCAGTTTCTCGAACTTAGTCGCGGCAGCTTTGTGAACTTTCTTCTTTTTTGGAAGACCAATCTCCTTAGCTGAGCGCAACTCGTCGGCGAATCGCATGGTCTCCGCGCGCAGCAGGCCCTTCTCCGCGAAGATGGCGATCAGGTATTCCTTTCCACGCATCACGAAAGTCGCTATTCCCGCGCGGCCGCGGTTCTCCATCGTCTCCGCCAGCAGGCGATAAGCTTTCTCCGAGTTTCCGCCGGGCGTGAGAAAGTAAGCTCGTTCAAAATAGACGGGCGGGATCGAGTCCTGATCAACGAACAGACGCACGTCGATATCACGTGTCTTCTTTGGCTCGAGGCGTTCCAATTCCTCATCCGTGACAACGACGTATTCTCCGTCGTCGATCTCGTAGCCGCGCACCATCTCGTCGTCTTCGAGCGCCCGGTCGGATTTCTGTGAGTAATATCGCCGGCTGAGCGGCACTCCGTCGGGGCTGAGCATTCGCAATGAAGCGCGAGCCGTCCGAATGGCTGGATACAAATTCACCGGGACGCTGACCAGGCCAAACGTTATGGTGCCGGACCAGAACGGTCCCGGAGTCGCGTTTTCTTCGTCCTTCTCTTTGGCTTTTTTGCGAGCGTGTCTAGGCAGCTTTTTTCTCCTTCTTGTCCTTATTGGCTTTGTCGGGCTTCTGTTTCTTCAGCGCGTTGATGCTCCTGGAAAGCGCACTGCCAAGCGAGGCAGTCGCACGCTTCGTTCGCACCGCGCTCAGTTTCGGCTTCTTGCCTTTAGCTTTGCTCTCGATGAACGTCATGACTCGTTCACGATGCTCGTCTTTGAAATCAGCGGGATCGAATTCGCCCTCGAGCAGCTCGACGAGCTGGCTGGCCATGTTCAATTCTTTCTTTTCCAGCGCTCGGCCTTTGGGCTCGGGCAGGTCATCGGCAAGCACTACTTCCTCCGCGTGTCGCAAGGTGACAAGCATCAAATAGTCACCCTCGACGCAAAGCGCTCCGAGATATGCATTCTTGCGCATCACCCACCTGGCAATGCCGATTTTCTGCTTTTTCTTCAACGCTTCGGCCAGGGCGAAGTAAGCACTGGCGTCGCCGTCCGGGGCAAGATAGTACGGGCGATCGTACCATTGCTGACTGATGTGGTCCGGAGGAACAAATTCAGTTACGTCGATGTCGCGTGAGGGCTTCGGCTCGAAACGCGCCAGTTCCTTCCCGGTCAAGACTACGAAGGTTCCGGGCTCGACTTCGTAGCCTTTTTGAATGTCCTCTGACGGAACTTCTTTGCCGGTAGCCGGGTTCACCATATGCTGCTTGACGGGCGTCATCGTCTTCTCTTCGAGGATGTGAAAGTGAACCGTGCGATCCACGACCGCCGAATACAAATCGACCGGCACTCGAGTGGCGCCTATCTTGAGTTTGCCTTTCCACATCGCCCGAGCAGACATATTCGCCTTACTGTGACGCGCCCCTTGCGTGCCGGCGCTCTTCAGAGAACAACTCGATCATTGCCTTGTTGAATGCGGGGAGATCGTCCGGCTTACGGCTTGTGACCAGGTTGCCGTCATTGACAACTTCCCGGTCCACCCATCTTGCCCCCGCGTTCGTGAGGTCGGCTCGGAGCGAGGGCCACGATGTTATCGTTCGACCCTTGACCGCTTCAGCATTGATGAGCGTCCAGGGCGCGTGGCAAATGGCCGCTATCGGTTTACCGGCGGTAACAAACGCTTTTATGAAATCGATCGCGCCCGGGCTGATGCGCAAGTGATCAGGATTCATCACGCCACCAGGCAACATCAATGCGTCGTAATTCACTGCGTCCGTTTGATCCAGCGGAACGTCTACCGGGAACTCGTCCCCCCACTTTGTATGATTCCATCCTTTGACTGTTTCCGCGGCAGGTGAGATCAACTGAACCTTAGCGCCAGCCGATTCGAGCGCCTTTCTGGGCTCGGTCATCTCTATCTGCTCAAACCCGTCCGCCACGAGAATCGCTACTTTGAGTCCGTCTAGTTCTCTTGCCACAAAATCCCCTTTCTTTGAAATGATCTTTGTCTTCTCAGTAGTGCAACGACAATGCCATAAAGGTTCCCGCCTGCGGATGTCCTGAATGGGTGGCACGGAAGTGGCGTCCACAATGTGACTTGTGGATACGCCGGTATCAGGAGGGTTTCGAAATGAGTCAGAGAGCCTCGTCGAAATTCGCGTCGCGATTCAAGTTGATTACTTCATCGGTAGTGTTGGCGTTGCTTGCCAGCGTTAGCTCAGTAGCTACCGCGTGCCGATCGTCTCAGAGTCCGCAAGGTGATGTCGCAGTGAACGCTCCAGCTACAGGAGTGGTGCGCAGCGTTCTTGTGGGAGACGGCGCTGCAATCGAGAAGGATGCCGCGATACTCGAAATCGCGGTCGCTTCTCAACCGGCCGGCGACCAGGCAAGTAGCCAACAGAAAGATAAGACGGTGCAGCAAACGTCGGCGGCAAGTGTCGCCGCTCGAAACAATGTCGTAGCCGCGGAGGGCGAGGCCAACCGAACATTGGTCGAGCTTCAGCGGATTGAGCCGTTGGTGAAACGAGGCCTTGCGTCGCAAGCAGAACTTGATAAGGCGCGCGCGCAGAGCCAGGACGCGCAAGCTCGGCTTGAGCGCGCGCGTGAGCGGGTCAAAAGCGTCGAGCAACAGCGCAGTGAGCCGTCGGCTCCTGGCACGCCGCCCAACGAAGAGATCGTCGCCGTGCGCGCTCCAATTGCCGGCAAAATCCACCAAATCAACGTTCAGGCCGGTCAGCAAGTAACCGCAGGACAGACGCTTGCGCGGGTGTCAGGTTCGTAAATAATCAGACCGCGAACTCGGTAGCAGCTATAATCCTTAGTGCGATTGACGTACAGCCGTCGTCGACGAAAGGAATAAGCTTTATGCGAATCATCCCTGCATTGCTTTGCGCTTTGATTTTCTCAACCGGATTTTTCACCGGCGGGACCGGCGCTGGAACCGGCACACCGGACTATCGAGGACGCGCTAGCGAAGTGCCCGCTGAGGCTGCACAGGACGCAGTCTATCTTGATCGGCGAATCAGCATGCTTGAAACGCGACTCAGCTCTATCGAATCAAGCTTGAGAAACGTGCAACAGCAGGCGATGGCCTCAGAGCGGTCGACCGCCACTCAGCCTGCACGCGATCCTGAAGTCATGCTTCTGAGAAGCGAAGTGGAAATACTGAACAGTCGATTGAGGGAGCTTGAATGCGCGGTGGTGCGCCTGGATGAGCGAACGTTGTCGCCTGCGGCGCGAGAGGCGCGGAAGCGAACGGCCGCGCAACCCGGCGATCCCTGCCGGGTAACTCCCGACATGCCGATTCATCTCTCGCCGCGACGCTGATGACAAGGGCGGCAAGTTTTCAACGAAACGACACCCAAGGTGAGCGTAGCGCCGTGTCCTGCGCGCATACGTTTCGCGTCCAGTAACAGGACACTGTCTCAATAAGTAACCATACCTACCGACCGAAGCCGTTTGCGCCACTCGACGACGTGCATGGGTCGAGTCCCGAGTCCCGCGATCATCGCCGCAAACGGACTCCCGCTTGCGTGCATTTAAACCGATGAAATCTCGAGCGCACTGCGCGCCTCCAGGTGCTGCGCCGGGAGTGTGAGATTTGAAGGAGAGAAATATGAGACTAAAACTTACGGTAATACCGATTCTTTTGTTTATCGCGGTGGCGTTCACGTCATCGATGGCAATCGCCAGGGACTCGAAGGAGTCTGAGCACATCACGCTCAACGATCCGGTGATGGTGGCTGGCACGCTGTTGAAGGCGGGCGACTACCGAGTGAGCTGGGACGGCACCGGCCCAGTGGTGCAAGTAACATTCAAGCGCGGTGACAAGGTTCTCGTCACCACGCCCGCAACGCTGGTTAACGAAACGAGTCCTTACGACGGCGCCATTCAAATGAAGACGGTGGGCGCCGATGGGAGGGTGCTCGAGGGGATTCAGTGGAAGAAGAAGGCATTGGTCTTCGATCAGACCGCCTCTGGCGGATAGGCTAAGCCGGAAAGGAATTCAGCGTCTACCGGAATGCCGCTGACGCCCGAAGCAACGCCAGGCCCGCACCTCACTGCGTGGGCCTGGCGTTGTCGTATCAGATGCCTGGGAAGGTTTCCACTTGAGTAACTACTTGAGAGAAGCGACGCGGGCCGCGAGCCGGCCTGCATCGTGACAGGTCATGCACGCGATGCTCGTGTTGGAAGCAGACTCGGGATGGGATTTCCATTGTTTGGCCGCCTGCTCGTAAGGAGTATTGGCGAGCACCGCAATTATCTTGTCTACGTACTGTGCCTGTTCCTCGGCGTGACCGGTTCGCTGTGCCGACTGGGCCAGCCCTGCAAGGAGTTCCCCTCGAAGATGCACCGGAAGTTGAGCGACGGCGCCCGATTGATACTTCCACAGAAGTCTGTATGAATCGTAGGCTTGAGACCACGCGGCCGCTCGATTTTCTTTCGGGAGGCGATCGGCAAGAACAAGGTAAGTTCCTCCGTGGATAGCTGCGACGCCGGGATTACCCGGGCCGAGCTTCTCTGCCTCAGCAAAGAGATCGAACCCCTGTTGATAGTACTTCTTAAATTCCTCAGGCTGGTTGTGTTCGTTGGCCCGCACGGCGCGATACATTTTGGCGAGAGCAATCCATGCCAGCGTAAGAGGTTTTTCATTGGGCCGTTGTTCAAGGAGCAGTTGGGCGTTCTTTTCCCCCCTGGATAATCGCTCCATATCGTCGGCCAGAAATCCCGAGAACAAATCTTCTCGTAGAAGAGTGTTAACTGAGATCCGGGAATCCGCGAGTGGTGATTGTGGCGATTGGGCTGCGGCTGCAGTAACCAGCACGATCAGCAAGAGACTTCTCTTTAATGCGTACACAGTTTGCACCTCCTGAGTGAGTTCTGAATGCCGTCGAGTCTAACAGCGCGATTGCTCCTACGGCAATGATCCTTTCGATTGATAACGAGCGATACGTTGAGCTGTCTGCGAGTGTTCCGGTGAATCAAAAGGCGGAAGGCTTTGCGAGCTTTGCGGTTCTTTGCGCCTTTGCGTTGAGAATTCTTTGCGGGCTTGAGGAATACTCAACGCAAAGACGCAAAGGACCGCAAAGCTCGCAAAGAAGATCCCGCTTTCTGCCTTCCTTGACCGCTCGGTCGTGTTGCCCGAATCTATTAGCTATCTATGAGCGCTTTCAGAAGAGAACGAAAAAAGGAGCTTGAGCCGGGCGGAACGAACGAAAAGATAAAGGTGTCGCCCCGGGACTTGCTGCGTCTCCTGGCTTATGCAAAGCCATATCGGGTTCGACTAGCCATTGCGCTGCTCTCATTGTTGATCGCGGGCGTGCTTGGACTGGCGGTTATCCAAGTCGTCAAGATGCTGATCGACGCAGCGTTCGTCAATCATGATTCACAAAGGCTCAATCAGCTCGTGTTGGTGCTGGTCACAATGTTTGCGGCCCAGGCAGGATTCAGTTTCCTGCGGACGTATCTGCTCTCATACACCGGCGAGCGAATCGTGGCCGACGTTCGAACCCAGCTTTACAACCATCTCACTGGCCTCCCTGTAGCTTTCTTCGCAAGCCGCAGAGTGGGCGAGCTTACATCAAGGATGGCTTCCGATGTCAGCGTCGTTCAGACCACAACGACGGGCAGCGTCACCGAGCTTCTGCGCTTGAGCATAATGCTGATCGGCAGCGTTACGATCATCTTTGTCACCAACATGCGCCTCTCACTTCTGATGCTCGCGATAGTCCCGGTCGTTATCCTATCTGCGCATTTTTATGGACGCTACGTTCGCAAGCTGAGCACGAAGGTCCAGGACCGTCTGGCCGAAGCCAACTCAGTCCTTGAAGAAACGCTCTCCGCAATTCGAATCGTTCAGTCGTTTGTGAGAGAACCCTACGAGCGCGCGCGATATCGCGATCGCATCCATGATTCGCTCAATCTCGCCGTCAAGCGCGCGGTTGCGAGCGGCGGGTTCATCGCGTTCATCATTCTCGTCGTCTACAGCGGAATCGCGATTGTGCTGTGGTTCGGAAGCCGAATGGTCGTAGCGGGCCGCATGACCCCGGGTGATCTCATCGCATTTGTGCTCTACACATTCTTCGTAGGCGGAGCAGTCGGTGGAATGAGCGAGCTCTATGGTCAGTTCAACCAGGCGATCGGCGCGACTCGGCGGGTGTTCGAGTTGCTGGATACTCAAGCCGAGATCAAAGATCCCGAGAATCCCAACCCTCTGGAAAATGTCCAGGGCCATGTTCAATTGATCGATGTCCATTTTA
>Ga0134124_10003383_pt1 | contig 12823 bp, 11 predicted proteins | sample KB304_FD_96880 | JGI IMG/M metagenome (GOLD analysis project Ga0134124, IMG submission 96880) | Terrestrial soil microbial communities without Nitrogen fertilizer from Kellogg Biological Station, Michigan, USA - KB3-0-4 | ecosystem: Environmental > Terrestrial > Soil > Unclassified ... | reverse complement strand
TGTCGTATACCGGCAGCAGCTGCTTGGAGATCGCCAGCGTGGCGGGATGCAGGCGGGTACCGGCGCCGCCGGCCAGGACGATGCCCTTGCGGGCGGTTTGGGCGTGGGACATGAGGGTTCTAGGTTTGTTTGGCGCCGAACGCTGCCAACTCGGCAACGACGCTTCGCACGCCCTCCTGCCAGGGCGGCAGGTACAGGTCGAAGGTGCGCCGCAGACGGCTTGTGTCGAGCCGTGAATTGGCCGGCCGCGCGGCGGCGACTGGATACTGGGACGAGGGGATCGGATGGACCTGCTCGGGGCGGGTTTTCAGCACCATCCCGCACTCGGTCGCATGGGCGATGGCCAGCGAGGCGTAAGCCTGCCAGTGAGTGGCGCCTGCCGCAGCCAGGTGATAGGTCCCCGCCAGCTCCGGCCGCAGCCGCCTGAGGACGTGCGCGGTGGCGTCGGCGATCAGCGCTGCGCGGGTCGGCCCGCCCCATTGGTCGCACACGACGTTGAGGCTGTCGCGTTGCGCGGCGGCGCGCAGAATCGACTTGAGGAAGTTCTGTCCCCAGGTATCGAAGACCCAGCTCGTGCGCAGCACAAGGTGGCGCGCGGCACCTGCGATGACGGCCTGTTCGCCGGCCAGCTTGCTGCGCCCATAGACATTCGCCGGGCCTATCGCATCGTCTTCGGTCCACGGCCGCTCGCCGCTGCCGTCGAAAACATAATCGGTGGAGTAGTGCACCAGCCAGGCGCCCAGCCGGCCGGCCTCGGCGGCCAGCACTTCGCAGGCGCCGGCATTGATCGCGAAGGCCGCCTGCGGCTCGCTTTCGGCGCGGTCGACGGCGGTGTAGGCGGCCGCATTGACGATGACATCCGGCGCCACCGCCCGAACGGTGCGGGCCAGCTCATCCGGCTTTGCCAGGTCGCCGCACAACGGGGCACTACTCCGATGCAGGGCTGTGACCTCACCCAGCACCGACAGGCTGCGCCGCAATTGCCAGCCGAGCTGGCCGTTCGAGCCGAGCAGCAGGATCTTCATGCAGCAGTCGCCAGGCCTTCGTACTGCTGCGCGACCCACTGCCGATAGCTTCCGCTGGTCACCGATTCGACCCATTCGGGGTTGTCCAGATACCACTGCACGGTCGCGCGGATTCCCTCTTCGAAGGCCACTCGCGGCTGCCAGCCGAGGTCGCGGGCGATCTTGCTGTCGTCGATGGCGTAGCGCCGGTCATGGCCGGGGCGGTCCTTGACGTGAGTAACCAGTTCGCGCCGCGGCCGTTGGTCCGGGCTGGGGCGCAGGCGGTCGAGCGCATCGCAGATCGTGTGCACCACCGACAGGTTGTTGCGCTCGGACCGGCCCCCGATGTTGTAGCACTCGCCGGGGCGTCCGGCCGCGAGTACCGCCCGCAGCGCCAGGCAATGGTCGTCCACGTGCAGCCAGTCGCGCACCTGCTGGCCGTCGCCGTACACCGGCAGCGGCTTGCCGCGCAGCGCGTTGTTGATCACCAGCGGGATCAGCTTTTCTGGAAACTGGCGCGGGCCGTAGTTGTTGGAACAGTTGGTGGTGAGCGTGGGCACGCCGAAAGTGTGATGCCAAGCCCGCACGAAATGGTCGGACGCGGCCTTCGAGGCCGAGTAGGGGCTGTTGGGCTCATAGCGATGCGACTCCGCGAATGCCGGCGCCCCAGGTGCGAGCGAGCCGAACACCTCGTCGGTGGAAACATGCAGGAAGCGGAAATCCGACTGTTCGCCGGCTGGCAAGGCGCGCCACCAGGCATGCACCGTTTCCAGCAGCTTCAAGGTGCCGACCACGTTGGTCTGTGCGAAGGCCAGCGGGCCGGAGATCGACCGGTCGACATGGCTTTCGGCCGCGAAGTTGATGATCGCACGCGGCCGATGCTCGCCGAGCAGCCGCTCGACCAGCGCCTGGTCGCCGATGTCCCCGCGCACGAACGTGTATCGCGGGTCCTGGGCTACCGCCGCGAGGTTGCCGGGATGGCCGGCGTAAGTCAGCAGGTCCAGATTGAGGACCGGCTCGGACGAGTCGGCCAGCCATCCGAGCACAAAGGCGGATCCGATAAAGCCGCATCCGCCTGTCACTAGAATCATGAGTTTTTCCTATCACGCAAAGCGCGCATTGTCCGGTTCGATTGTAAGTGCCCCCTCCCCGAATGACGCCGCCACGGCCGGGCGGATCACGATATCCGTGGTGAGCCACGGACACACGCGGGTGGTTCAGGAGCTGCTGCGTCGTTTGTGCGAAAGCTACGGCGGTTTCATTGCCCATTTTGTGTTGACGCACAACCTGCCGGAGGCGCCGATCACGCCACCAAACGAGGGCTGGCCATTTCGCTTCACCGAGATTTTCAATCCGCAGCCCGCGGGGTTCGGCGCCAACCACAACCGCGCATTCGAGCATTGTGCAAGTGACTTCTTCTGTGTGCTCAATCCCGACATCGAACTGGCTGGGGATGGACTGTGGCCTGCCCTGCTGCGTGAGGCCGGCCGCCCCGGTACCGGGCTGGCCTATCCGCGTCTTCTCAATTCCGACGGCAGCTGCCAGGACAACGAACGCGAGGCAGTGACCCCGGCGGCGCTGCTGCGCAGGCACCTGTTCAAACAGCCGCAGCGCCGGGTCGACTGGATCAGCGCCGCGTTCTGGGTGGTGCCGGCACCGGTGTACCGCCGCCTGGGTGGATTCGACGAGCGGTTTTTCATGTACTGCGAGGACACCGACTTCTGCCTGCGGCTGCGACTGGCCGGCCTGGCGTTGCGGCGCGCGGAGGTGGCCGTCAAGCACGAGGCCCGGCGAGACAGCCGCTGGCCAGGGCGCCAGTTTGCCCGGCACCTGCAAAGTCTGGTGAGGCTCTGGTCGGGACCGGTGCTGCGCCGGTACCTCCTGGCGAGCGGGGCCAACGGCTGAGCTACTGTAAAAAAGCGCGACAATACCGCGGCATGCTTTTTCTGCTGATCCTGTGCTTTGCAAGCGCATTCCTGGCGACTGCGGTCCTGGTCCGATATGGACGCGGCCACACCTACCGGTATGCCAGCACCAAGCCCCAGCGCTTTCATACTGGCAATGTGCCACGTCTGGGCGGCATCGCCATGCTCTTTTCCTGCACGGTCGGATGGACCTGGCTGGTCATCTCCGCGCAGTTGAGGTTTTCCAACCAGATTGGCCTGGAGGGCACGACTGCCGCATCGCTATGGCTGGTCGCGTTGCTCACCGTCGCGGCCGGCGTCTATGAAGACCTGACGCAACGGTTGCGGGCCCGCTACCGGCTGCTGCTGACGGTGGGGACTGCGGCGGTTGCCTGCTGGCTGCTGGGCATGTCGGTGCCGCGCCTGGACGTCGTGACGCTGGACCAATGGTGGGCTACCAATGCATGGCTCGGCCTGGGCCTGGCCGTGATCGCCGTCAGCGGGCTGCCGCACGCCTTCAACCTGATCGACGGCTACAACGGCCTGGCGGGTATCGTCGCCCTGGTGTGCTGCTTCGCGCTGGCCTACGTAGCCCTTCAGGTGGGCGACCGGCAGCTGGCGGCCGCGGTGCTCGTGCTCGCGGGTGCGACGGCGGGCTTCCTGGTCTGGAATTATCCCGGCGGCCTCATCTTCGCCGGCGACGGCGGCGCCTATCTGTGGGGTGTGGTGATCGCCATCGCCAGCGTGATGCTGGTCAAGCACCATGGCCAGGTGTCGCCCTGGTTCCCGGTGCTGTTGCTGATCTACCCCGTGTGGGAAACCCTGTTCTCGATCTACCGCAAGAGCGTGCGCGGTCAATCCCCCGGCCTGGCGGATGCCTTGCACTTTCACCAGCTGATCTACCGGCGCATCGTGCGCGGGGTATTCGACGACGACGAAGCCCGCCGCATGCTGATGCGCAACAACCGCACTTCGCCGTACCTCTGGGGCTTCGCCCTGCTGACGGTGATGCCCGCAGTGCTGTTCTGGAACAACACGCTCGTGTTGATGGCGTTCTGCCTGCTGTTCGTGGTGGCGTACACCTACGCTTACTACAGCATCATCCGTTTCAAGGTGCCGCGCTGGATCAGGCGCTAGGAGCCTGGGTGGCAGGTTCCTCGGGCCCGCCGCGCTGCTTGCGGCACAATTCGGCACTGGCCGATCAACCCCGTTTCCCATGCCCGACGTTCTGAACATCGCGCCGCGCGACAAGGCCGAAATCCTGGCCCAGGCGCTGCCGTATATCCGCCGCTTCCATGGCAAGACCATGGTGATCAAGTACGGCGGCAACGCCATGACCGATCCCGAGCTGCAGGCCGATTTTGCCGAGGACGTGGTGCTGCTCAAGCTGGTGGGCATCAATCCCGTCGTGGTGCACGGCGGCGGGCCGCAGATCGAGGCGGCGCTGAGCCGGCTGGGCAAGAAGGGACATTTCATCCAGGGCATGCGGGTGACCGATGCCGAGACCATGGAAGTGGTCGAATGGGTGCTGGCGGGCGAAGTGCAGCAGGACATCGTAGGCCTGATCAATCAGGCCGGCGGCAAGGCCGTCGGATTGACCGGCCGCGACGGCGGGCTGATCCGCGCGCGCAAGCTCAGGATGGTGGACAGCGCCGACCCGAACAAGCACCACGACGTGGGCCAGGTCGGCGACATCGTCGCCATCGACCCGAGCGTCGTCAAGGCGCTGCAGGACGACCAGTTCATCCCCGTGATCAGTCCGATCGGATTCGGCGAGGACAACGAGAGCTACAACATCAATGCCGACGTGGTGGCCGGCAAGCTGGCGACCGTGCTCGCAGCCGAAAAGCTGCTGCTGCTGACCAACACACCCGGTGTGCTGGACAAATCCGGCAAACTGCTGATCGACCTGAGTGCGCGTGAGATCGACGAGCTGTTCGCCGACGGAACGATTTCGGGCGGGATGCTGCCCAAGATCAGCGGCGCGCTGGATGCCGCCAGGAGCGGCGTGAACACGGTGCACATCATCGACGGCCGCGTACCGCATGCACTGCTGCTCGAGATCCTGACGGACCAGGCCTACGGCACCATGATCCGCTCGCATTGAATTTCCCATGCGGCTGCTGCTGGTCGAAGACGATGTGATGGTGGCCAGCGGCATCAAGCTGGGGCTGAGCGACGCCGGCTATGCAGTCGACTGGGTGGGCAGCGGCGAGCGCGCCGAGCAAGTGCTCAAGTGCGAAATGTTCGACGCGGCGATCATCGACATCGGGCTGCCGCGCATGGACGGCCTGGAGCTGACCCGGCGGCTGCGCCGGCCGGAAATGGCCAGCGCCGCCATGCCCGTGCTGATCCTCACCGCACGGGACGCGTTGCAGGATCGCGTGCAGGGGCTGGACCTGGGCGCCGACGATTACATGATCAAGCCCTTCGAGCTGCCCGAGCTGCTGGCCAGGCTGCGGGCCCTGCTGCGCCGATCGCAAGCCGCGAATACGGCGGTGTTGACATTCGGGCCGATCGAGCTGGACACGGCCAACCGGCGGGCCGCGGCCCGGCGCAACGGGCACGTGACGGCGATCGAGCTCGGTCCGCGCGAATGGACGGTGCTGGAGTACCTGCTGATCAATGCACCCAAGCCGGCGAGCAAGGACAAGCTGCTGCAGGCCCTGACCGGCTGGGACAAGGAAATCACGGCCAACGCGGTGGAGGTGTATATCTCGCGCCTGCGCGGCAAGCTCGAATCGCACGGCGTGGCGTTGCGCTCGATCCGGGGGTTTGGCTACCGGTTGGAGCTCAGTGACGCCGCCGCTGGGTGACGCAGCCGGTGAACTTCCATTTCATGGACCGGCAGGCGAGCAGCCCTCAGGGCGGCGGCGATGTGCTGGGCATGGCGTCCGGCCTGCGCCGCCGGCTGCTGGTGATGCTGCTTGCGCCGCTGATCCTGCTGACAATGCTCAATGCCTGGTTCGACTACCGCTCCGCCGACAACGTCGCCCTGCAGCAGGACCAGCGTCTGCTGGCGTTGGTGCCGCTGCTGGCCGACTCGGTGATCGCGGCAGACGCGGGCGCGGCCGAGCCGCCGGTGCTGCTGCTTGCGCCGCCCGTCCAGAAGTTTGTGAACGACGGTTCCGGCCACGCGGCCTATGCGATCGCGGATGCGGACGGCAAGGTGCTGCGCGGGGAACCGTGGCTGGCCGGCCTGCCGCCCACGACGCAGGAGCCCGAGTTCCACAGTGAGGAGAACCTGGGCGTGACCTGGCGCATCGTGCGCCAGCGCCAGCAGACGGTGCTGGGCGAAGTGACCGTCGTCCTGGCCGACGGGTCCGATCCGCGCCAGCAGTGGGCGCGCTCCGTGCTGTTCAAGGTACTGCTGCCCAACCTGATCCTGCTCGCCGGCGCGGCCTTTGCAGTGCGCTGGGCGGTTCAGCGTGCGCTCAAGCCGCTGCTGGAATTGAGGGAGGCCGTGGAGCGCCGCTCGCCGCGCGACCTGAGCGCGATCGACGAGCGTGCTTCCCCGGAAGAGGTCCGTCCTCTCGTGAAATCGCTGAACCGGCTGTTCGATCTGGTCAACGCGCAGGCCGAGAGCCAGCGCCGCTTCATCGCGGATGCGGCGCATCAGCTGCGCACACCGTTGGCGGGCTTGCAGGCGCAGGTGGAAGCGTGGGCCCAGGCTGCCAATGCCGCGACCTCGGCCGATGGCCTGGTGCGGCTGCGCACGGAGCAGGTCAACAAGCTGCGCGGGGCGACTCGCCGTACTTCGCAGCTGGCCAACCAGCTGCTGGCACTGTCGCGGGCCGATGCCCGCACCTTGCAGTCGCAGCCAATGCAGCGTGTCGACCTGAAAGAGCTGTGCGAGGCCATGCTCGAAGCCCACCTCGATGCCGCCACCGCCAAGCGCATCGACCTCGGGCTGGACGCGCATCCGGCACAGGTGATGGGACATGAGTGGCTGTTGCGCGAGCTGCTGGGCAACCTGGTGGACAACGCCGTGAAGTACACGCCCGACGGCGGCACGGTGACGATTCGCTGTGGGCTGCGCGAAGGCAGGGCTTTCCTCGAGGTGGAGGATGACGGGCCCGGAGTGGCGCCCGCGGAAAGGCCGCGCGTGTTGGAACGCTTCTATCGCATGCGCGGAACCCAGGGCGAGGGCAATGGCCTGGGACTGGCCATCGCCGACGAGATCGCGCGCGTGCACCACAGCCAGCTGGAATTGCAAGATGGCGCCGACGGGCGCGGATTGAGGGTGACGCTGGTGCTCGGGGGTAAGCACGCACTTGGCGCGCAGGCCGCATAAAACGGAAACGGCTAGGCGAAAACCCTAGTCCCGGCTGTGCGAGAATCCGCAAAACACATTTTGAAACTTATGCCCGACGCCGAACTCAACAGCACGGATTCCCCAGCCGCACAGGAAGTCGCGACACCGGTGCGCAAGCGTCCCAAGCCCGGCGAGCGCCGGGTGCAGATCCTGCAGGCGCTGGCAACGATGCTCGAGCAGCCCGGCGCCGAGCGGATCACGACGGCAGCCCTGGCGGCCCGCCTGGAAGTGAGCGAAGCGGCGCTGTACCGCCATTTCGCGAGCAAGGCCCAGATGTTCGAGGGACTGATCGAATTCATCGAGCAGAGCGTCTTCACGCTGGTCAACCAGATCGGCGAGCGCGAAGCGGCAGGCAACCCGCAGGCCGCCAAGACCGTCGCGATGCTGTTGCAGTTTGCCGAGAAGAACCCGGGCATGACACGCGTGATGGTGGGCGACGCGCTGGTGTTCGAGAACGAGCGGCTGCAGCAGCGCATGAACCAGTTCTTCGACAAGATCGAGTCCGCGCTCAAGCAAAGCCTGCGCGGCGCCGCGGAGGGCGACGGCTCGGCCACGCCCGGGCTCGATGCGCAGGTGCGCGCCTCCATGCTCACCGCCTTTGTGGTGGGCCGCTTGCAGCGCTTCGCCCGCTCGGGCTTCAAGCGCGCCCCATCCGAGCATCTGGAAGCCAGCCTGGCGCGCATGCTCTGAAGTTGTTTATTCCCTCCCCCTCGGGGGAGGGTTAGGGTGGAGGCACGCAGGCGATGCGATTGCCCCCACCCCTGCCCTTCCCCGCAGGGGGAGGGAGACAATGCACTCCATGCTTCGTATCCGCGTCGCCGGCTCCGACGTCGTCCTCCATCCCAGCGGTGCGGCCCTGCTGTCGGCCGAGCAAACCTTGCTTGTTGCCGACGCGCATTTCGGCAAGGACGTGAGCTTTCGCAAGCTCGGCGTGCCGGTGCCCGCAGGCACTACTAGCGAAACGCTGGACGAGCTGTCGGCGGCGGTGGCCGACACCGGGGCCCGGCGTGTCGTCTTCCTGGGAGACTTCCTGCACTCGCACAATTCGCTCGGCGCGGGGATGCTCGACGCGCTGGCGCGCTGGCGGGCTGGTAACGCCGGCCTCGAACTGACGTTGGTGCGCGGCAACCATGATGACCGCGCCGGGGATCCTCCGCTCGGCCTGGACATCCGCGTCGTCAACGAGCCGTTGGCGCAGGGAGCGTTCGCGCTGTGCCACCATCCGCGGGCCATCACCGGAGCTTATGTGCTGGCCGGCCATTGGCACCCCTGCATCAGCGTGAGCGGCCGTGCCTTCGAGCGCCTGCGCTTGCCCTGCTTCTGGTTTGGTGACGATACCGGCGCGTTGCCGCAACGCGCGGTGGGCGTGCTGCCGGCATTCGGCAGCTTCACGGGCATGTACCGCATCGAACCGCATGCCGGCGACCGGATCTTTCCCGTCGCCGGTGACCTCGTGCGCGCGATACCAACATTGCCGATCGCGTGAAGCACGATCGCGGGTCAAGCCCGCAATGACAGCTTCACCTTCTTCGCGGCCGCAACGATTTCGTCCCACGTGGTGTCGTCAATTGCGATGCCGTCGCGCTCGCGCTCGACGCGTGCCTCGCGCTCGGGCTCGCCGGCCAGTCGCACACGGTCGCAGCCGGGCGCCGGCGGGCTTTGCTTGAGCCAATCGACGAACGCCAGGGCTTCGCGCTCGAACGCGTCGCGCGTGCCCAGCCTCTGCGGGTCGACCAGGATCGTCAGCATGCCGTTGATCACCGATCGCGCCGTGTCGGCCGGGCGGTGCCAGGTACCGCTGCCGGTGAGAGCGCCACCCAGCAATTCGCAGGCGATGGCCAGGCCATAGCCCTTGTGTTCGCCAAACGGCAGCAGCGCGCCGAACAACCTCGCGCTCACATCGCTGGTCTGCGGCACCACGACCACTCCGGGGTCGGTGGTGGGCACCCCGCGCGGGTCGATCAGGTAGCCCAGCTCGACCCGGCGGTGCTCGTTGTGGGCGACCCGCATCTTGCCCTGCGCGACACGACTCGTAGCGAAGTCCAGCAGGAACGGCTCGCGTCCTTGCAGCGGCACGCCGATGCAGCAGGGATTGGTGCCGAAGCGGCCATCGCCACCGCCCCACGGCGCAACCGTCGGACGCGACAGGACATTGACGAAATGGATAGCCACCAGCCCCCGCCCGACGGCCATCTCCGCGAAGTGCCCGATCCGGCCGAGGTGGTGGGCGTGGGCCAGCGTCATGATGCAGCTTCCCAGTTCCTTCGCCCGCGCCATGGCCAGCGTCATGGCCTGCTCGCCCACTACCTGGCCGTAGCCGCGCTGCCCGTCCAGTGCCAGCAGCGCGCCGGCGTCCAGGTTGACCTTGGCATCGGTGTTGGGCTTAAGGCCGCCTTCGAGGACCGCATCGACATAGCGGGGAATCATGCCCACGCCATGCGAATCGTGGCCGCTGAGGTTGGCCAGCACCAGGTTGTCGGCCACTGTGCGCGCCTCTTGCGCGCTGCTGCCCGCGGCCACCAGGATGCCCGCCATTTCCGGGCGCAGCGCCGCGGCTTGAAAGATCTTCGACATTGCTTGCCCTCACCCCAACCCTCTCCCCGATAGGAGAGGCAGCTTCTAAGTCAGCCCTCTCCGCTGAGCGAGCGTGTGTTTCACATTACCGCGCCGACCTGCCAGGGCACGAATTCGTTCTGACCGTAGCCGTGCTTTTCGCTCTTCGACAACTCGCCGGACGCGGTGGAAAGCACCAGCTCGAATATGCGCTGGCCCATCTGCTGGATCGACACCTTGCCGTCGATGATCTCGCCGCAGTTGATGTCCATGTCCTCTTCCTGCCGCTGCCACAGTGCCGAATTGGTCGCCAGCTTCAGCGAAGGCGAGGGCGCGCAGCCGTACGCCGATCCGCGGCCGGTCGTGAAGCAGATCATGTTGGCACCGCCCGCTACCTGCCCCGTCGCGCTCACCGGGTCGTAGCCGGGCGTGTCCATATAGACGAAGCCCCGGTCCTTCACGGGCTCGGCATATTCATACACGGCCTGCAGATTGGTCGTGCCGCCTTTTGCGACTGCGCCGAGAGATTTTTCGAGAATCGTGGTCAGGCCGCCGGCCTTGTTGCCCGGCGAGGGATTGTTGTTCATTTCGCCGTCGTTGACCTTGGTGTAGTGCTCCCACCACTTGATGCGCTGGATCAGCTTCTCGCCCACTTCGCGCCGGGCGGCGCGACGCGTCAACAGGTGCTCGGCGCCGTAGATCTCGGGTGTCTCGGACAGGATCGCGGTGCCGCCATGCGCCACCAGCAGGTCCACCGCCGCTCCGAGCGCGGGGTTTGCGCTGATACCCGAATAACCGTCCGAGCCACCGCATTGCAGCCCGATCGTGATGTGCGATGCGCTGCACGGCTCGCGCTTCACGGCGTTGGCCTGCGGCAGCATTTCCTTGATCAGGGCGACGCCCTTTTCGACGGTCTTGCGGGTGCCGCCGGAATCCTGGATGTTGAAGACCTTGAGCGTGTCGCCTTCGCGCAGAGAGCTGTGCGCCAGCCAGGCGTTGATCTGGTTGGCCTCGCAGCCCAGCCCCACCACCAGCACCCCCCAGAAGTTGGCGTGGGTCGCATAGCCGGCGAGCGTGCGCTCCAGGATCTGCATGCCCAGGCCTTCGCTGGCCATGCCGCAGCCGGTGCCATGGGTCAACGCGACCACGCCGTCGATGTTGGGAAAGGCCGCCAGCGCATCGGGGTGGTTCTGCCGCGAGAAATAGTCCGCGATCGAGCGCGCCGCCGTCGCCGAACAGTTCACGCTGGAAAGCACGCCGATGTAGTTGCGCGTCGCCACGCGGCCATCGGATCGTTTGATGCCCATGAAAGTGGCCTCGCGCCGCGCCGGTTCGGGCTTGACGTCGGCGCCGAAAGCGTAGTCGCGCTCGAAGTCTCCCATGACGAGGTTGTGCGTGTGCACGTGGTCGCCGGCGGCGATCGGTTTGCTGGCGAAACCGATGATCTGGTTGTAGCGGCGCACCGGTTCACCGATCGCGATCGCCCGCGTTGCGACTTTGTGGCCGGCCGGTATCAGTCCTTTGATCTCGACGTTTTCGACCGAGCTGCCGCCGACGAGCTGGGTTCTGGCGATCAGGACGTCGTCCTGGGGATGGAGGCGGATGAAAGGAGTCATAAAAAACAGCTGAAAGTCTGTCCCCAAGGTTTTTAGAAAAACATCTTCGGCAACCAAAGCACCACCTTCGGCACGTAGGTGATGATGACCAGCGACGCAAGCAGCGGCACCAGCCACGGCAGGATCGCGATGGTGGTCCGCTCGACCGACAGCTTGGCCACGCGCGCCAGTACGAACAGCACCATTCCCATCGGCGGGTGCAAGAGGCCAATCATCAGGTTCAGAACCATCACCAGGCCGAAGTGAACGAGGTCGATGCCCAGCTTCTGGCAGATCGGAACCAGGATCGGCACCAGGATCGTGATCGCTGCGGTCGGTTCCAGGAAACAGCCGACGAACAGCATCAGCAGGTTCGCCATCAGCAGGAACATCCACGGCTCCTTGGTGACCGCCAGCACCCATGCCGCGATATCCGCCGTGACGCCGGTCGCCGTCAGCATCCAGCCGAAGATGCTGGCCGCCGCCACGATGAACAGCACGGTGGAAGTGGTCTCCACGGTGTCAAGGCACACCTTGACGAACATCTTCCAGGTGAGCGTCCGGTACCAGAACAGGCCCAGCACCATCGCCCAGATGCAGGCCGCGATAGCGCCTTCGGTCGGCGTGAACAGGCCCGTCGTCATGCCGCCGATCAGCAGAACCGGTGTCATGATGGGCAGCACCGCCTGGAATTTGAAGTACTTGTCGGCGGTGAATAGCACGACCAGTCCGGCCAACACCGTCACCTGCGGCTGCAAGCCGGCTTGGTCCACGAGCAGCCACAACGCCAGCGGCCAGCCCAATACGACGGCCAACTCGGCCAGCGCCTTAACCAGGCGCATCCAGTCGAACTTGACGTCCGCTCCCCAGCCGTTCTTGTGCGCGTAGTAGGCGACGGTGAGCATCATCAAAATGGCCATGAGCCCACCCGGCAGAATGCCCGCGAGGAACAGCGCGCCGACACTGACGTTGGCCATCATGCCGTAGATGACGAAGGGCAGGCTGGGCGGGATGATCGGGCCCAGCGTCGCCGAGGCCGCCGTCACGCCGACGGAAAACTCGGTGCTGTAGCCATGATCCTGCATGGCCTTGATCTCGATGGTGCCCAGGCCGGCGGCATCGGCGATGGCCGTGCCGCTCATGCCGGCGAAGATAACCGAGCCCAGCACATTCACGTGACCCAAGCCGCCCCTGAGCCAGCCCACCAGCGCCAGCGCGAAGTTGTAGATGCGGTTGGTGATGCCGGCGTTGTTCATCAGGTTACCAGCCAAAATGAAGAAGGGGACGGCCAGCAGCGGAAAGCTGTCGATGCCGCTGACCATGCGGTGAATCACCACGAAGGGCGGCGTGGTCTGGGCCCAGAACAGGTAGATGAGCGAAGCGCCCGCCATGGCCATCGCCACGGGCAGGCCACCGGCCATCAGGAACAGGAAAACGATCTTGAGCATCTCG
>Ga0134124_10003381_pt1 | contig 12827 bp, 15 predicted proteins | sample KB304_FD_96880 | JGI IMG/M metagenome (GOLD analysis project Ga0134124, IMG submission 96880) | Terrestrial soil microbial communities without Nitrogen fertilizer from Kellogg Biological Station, Michigan, USA - KB3-0-4 | ecosystem: Environmental > Terrestrial > Soil > Unclassified ... | reverse complement strand
GTAGGAGATCGTCAGCCTCGCACCGGTGACGTCCTCCACCAGCTCCCACAGGAACTCGCGCGCCTTGATCATGTAGAGGAAGACGGTGAAGGCGCCGAGCTCCATGGCGGAGGCGCCCACGCACGTGAGGTGATCGCAGATCCGCGAGATCTCCGCCATCGCGGTGCGGATGTACTTGCACCGCTCCGTGATCTCGATCCCCAGCAGCTTCTCGATCGCCGAGGCGTACGCGAAGTTGTTGATCAGGGGCGAGACATAGTTGAGGCGGTCGGTGTACGGAATGGCGTTGTTGTACCCGCCCACCTCGCAATCCTTCTCGAACGCCCGGTGCAGGTAGCCGATCTCGACGTCGGCCTTGCGGATGTACTCGCCGTCCAGCTCGGTGATGATCCGGATGATGCCGTGCATGGCCGGATGCGCCGGGCCGACGCCGACCTGCAACGTCTGGCCGCCGCTGCCGGTGCCGCTGCCCTCGCCCAGCATGAACTCGTGCGTCGTGGGCTCGGGGGTGCTCATGTCTTCGGTCCGATCAGCGGCTGGCGCCGGTTGATGGGGTAGTCCTTGCGCAGCGCGTGGCCGACGAACTCCTCGTACATGAGCAGGCGTCGCAGGTCGGGATGGCCTTCGAAGCGCACGCCGAACATGTCCCACACCTCGCGCTCCAGCCAGTTGGCGATCGGCCACAGCTCGACCGCCGTCGGCACCACGGCGTCGTCCTCGTCGACCCGCACCTTCAGCCGCACCCGGTGATTGTGCGGCAGCGAGTAGAGCTGGTAGACGACCTCGAAGCGGGGCCCGTCCTCCCGGCCCGGAAACTTCAGGTAGTCGGCCGCCGTCAGGTCCGTGAGCATGTCGAAGGCGAGCTCGGGCTCGTCGCGGCAGAACCGCAGGGCGTCCACCACCGCGGCACGCTCCACCACGGCGGTGGTGTCACCCAGGGACTCGTGCGTGTCGACGATGGCGGCGCCGAATCGGTCGCGGAGGCGCTGAAGGATCTCCTGTCCCTGCACTCAGAACCTCTGGGTCTGGAGGGCGATCTTGTCCTGCAGCTTCATGAGTCCGTCCAGCACGGACTCCGGCCGCGGGGGGCAGCCGGGGATGTAGACGTCGACGGGGATGATGGTGTCGATACCCTGCACGGTGGCGTAGTTGTCGTAGAAGCCGCCGGTGCACGTGCACACGCCGAAGGCGACGACCCACTTGGGCTCGGTCATCTGGTCGTAGATGCGCTTCAGGACGGGCGCCATCTTGTGGGAGATCGTCCCGACGACGAAGAGGACGTCGGCCTGCCGGGGCGAAAACCGCGGCAGACCGGCGCCGAAGCGGTCGACGTCATAGTGCGAGCAGGCCGCCGCCATGTACTCCATGCCGCAGCAGGCCGTGACGAACGGGTACTGGAAGATGGAGTACTTCCGCGCCCAGCCGATGGCTTCGTCGAGCTTGGACGTGAAGAAGCTGCCTACTCCCATTCCAGTCCCCCCTTACGCCAGATGTAGAAGAACCCCAGCATGAGGATGCCGAGGAACACCAGCATCTCCGCGAAGCCGAACCAGCCGAGGCGACGATAGAGCATCGCCCACGGCCAGATGAACAGCAGCTCGATGTCGACGAGGATGAAGAAGATCGCGACGGTCGAGAACTTGATGGCGAAGCGCCCCTCGGACACCTCGATCGGATCCTTGCCGCACTCGAACGGCTCGCCCTTGACCGGCGTCAGCCGCCGCGGCGCGATCAGCGTCGGGATGTAGAGCAGCGCGCCGGCCACCAGCGCCGCGAACGCGAACACCATGAGGATCGGGAGATATTGCATGGCTAGCCGGTCGCGGCCGCGTCGGCCTGCCTCTTGGCGTGATAGGAGCTCCGCACCAGCGGGCCCGACTCGACGTGGGCGAAGCCCTGCGCGCGGCCGATCAGGGCCAGCTCGGCGAACTCGTCGGGATGGTAGTAGCGGGCCACCGGCAGGTGCTGCGCCGAGGGCCGCAGGTACTGTCCCAGCGTCAGGATCGACACGCCGACCTCGACCAGATCCCGCATGGTGGCCACCAGCTCGTCGCGCTCCTCGCCCAACCCCAGGATGATGCCCGACTTGAGCGGCAGCCCTGGCGCCGTCGCGCGCGCATGCCGGAAGAGGTCGAGCACCCGGTCGTAGCGCCCGCCATGGCGCGCCACCTTGTACAGGCGCGGCACCGTCTCGGTGTTGTGGTTGAAGATCGCGGGCCCCGCCGCGATCACGGTGTCCAGCGACGCCCGCCGGCCGAGGAAATCCGGGACCAGCACCTCCACCCGGCACGCCGGCGCCTGGGCCCGGACGGCGCGGATGGTGGCGGCCCAGTGGGCGGCGCCGCCGTCGGCGAGATCGTCGCGGTTCACCGAGGTGATGACGATGTGCTCGAGCCCCAGCTCGGCGACCGCGCGCCCGATGTGCTCGGGCTCCTCGCGGTCCTCCCACACCGGCGTGCCGTGGGCCACAGCGCAGTAGCCGCAGTTCCGCGTGCACACGTCGCCCAGGATCATGAAGGTCGCGGTCGCGTCCTCCCAGCACTCGCCGATGTTCGGGCAGTGCGCTTCCTCGCACACCGAGTGCAGGTTGAGATCGCGCATGAGCCGACGCAGCCGGGTGTAGTTCGGTCCACCGGGTGCACGGACCTTCAGCCAGGCGGGCTTGCGCCCGTCGGCGACGGCGTTCGGCTGTAGCACAGGAAGCGGGTGTGTCATGGCTCGGCGTTCAAAACCGCATCATTATGCCACGCCGCTTCGGCCATCGCACACGCCGTGCGGCCGCGTGAGCGCCCGTCTCGCGCCGGCGGCGGTGCGTTGCCCCGAGAGCAGGCAGCGGGGGCAAGATCGTGCGCCTCGGCGACGGCTCCAGAGGAGATTTCACAATGACCGGGGTGATCGGTGGCGCGGAGGGGGCGCCGCCAGCCGCGACCCGGCTCGCCACCGGGCCGCATCGGCGGCGGCGGCCCGGCTCGCGTCAAGGGACGCGCCAGCTACTCGTTGACGCGGCGGATCGAGAGGACGTGGACCTGCTTGTCGGTGGTGACGCCGGTGACCTCCAGGCGGTCACCGATCATGGCGCCGGCGTAGCGAACGGTGACGCTCGAGCGTGTCGGCTCCCCGCTCGTCCGGTTGGACGCGCGCATCGTGCCCGTCATCCGGAGCTCCCCGTCCACGACCACGGCGACACCGTCGGCGGCCAGGGAGCTGTTCGCGTTGGTGGCCAGCGTCCAGCGCAGCGAGCCGGCGGCGACGGCGAAGCGCACGGTGGCCGGGCTCGCGACTTCCGCCTCCCCCGCCGCGCGCGGGGGCAGCTTCAGGATCCCACGCCAGGTGCCGGGCAGCCGGCTGGCCACGAGCGCCTCCGCCCTGGGCGCCGGCGCGCTGGGCGCGCGCCGCGTCGGCTCGGCGTAGCGCATCATGCAGTCGTGGACCCGCTGGGATTCCGACTCACGCCCGACCACCGAGAAGCGTCCGTCCCGGTCGACGCGCTCCAGCTTGGTCGACGGGCCCTGCGCGTGGCAGGTCTGGAACGCTTCCTCGACCAGCGCCTGCTGCGGCGTCATCTTCGGCGCGCAGCCGACCCCGAGCACCAGAGTGAGCGCGATCAGAACGCCGAGACGTCGTTCGCCCACGGGACCCTCCACGCGAGGACTCGTCCGGCGAGGCGCCGGATCGTTCGAGAGGCCTCGATCGTAGCAAAGGAGGGGTTGCGCGCCGAAGGGGGGACTCGCGGAGGCCTACAGCTGGCCGACCTGGATCTCGACCGTGCGATCATCCCCGAGCGCCGGCTTGTGGGCCCAGACGATCCGGATGCCGACCCGGCGCAGCGTATCGACCAGCATGATGGCCTCGCCCGGCGGCGCCAGGATGTTCCGTACCGCCAGCGCCACCCCGGCCGCCTCGTCGTCGCCGCGGCGCTTGTACACACCCACCACGGGCCAGTCCGCCTCGGCGACCACGTTGCGGAGCTCGCGCGCGTAGCGGATCGACTCGGGCGCGTTGACGGCCGAGACCCGGACCTCGAGCGGCGTCAAGCCGCAGAGCTTTCCGAGCAAGGCCTCACGCCGAGCGGCGCCCAGCGGACACCGGCGAGAGATCGTTCGCGCCCGACAGGCCAGCGCCCCGCTGACGAGCCACAGGAGCCCCGCCGCGACGTGGACCTCGAAGTCGCCGCCTCGCCAGCCGACCGCGGCGGCGTAAGCCGCAGCCACCGCGAACGCGAGGCTGAGACCTACGAGCCGCCGCGGTCCCTTGCCGGACCGTTCATTGAGGCGAGCGCGGGTCAACCGAGGCTCAGCGGGGCTCGCGGCGACAGCGACTGCGGCTTCGCGGGGAACAGCGGAAACACCAGGGACGATTCTCGCGCGGGCGTCAATCCCACCCGCCCGAGGGCCGCGGCGCCCGACGATCGACTCAGGAGGGGCGGTTGTCGTCGACAGCGGTCAGCACGATCCCCGGCACGGCTCGATGAGCCAGGCCGGGACGTTGAGGGGCACGTCCAGGGACTCCACGCGCTCGCCGCGACCCAAGGCGTCGACGACGGTCATCAGCGGCGGCAGAATGACACGTCTCGCGTTCACGCTCAAGCTTCAATCGCTGTCTTCGCCGATTCGACGCGACGACGCTCACGCGATGACCTGATACGCATGGCGTATCGTGGGGACCTGGGAGAGCCGTATGAGAGCCGTCTTGATCGGGCTGGCGCTACTGCTCATCGCCGCTCCCGCCACGGCGCAACCCGTGACCACTCCGCCGCCGACCACCACGCACACGGTTGACTACCGGGAGCCCACGACCAAGGCCGACGGGACACCGCTGCAAGGCTTGAAGTCCATCCGGCTCTACTGGCGGGTGGACGACGGCCCGGAGACCGTCGTCACGCTTCCGGCGTCGTCGATCAAGGGCGGCCTGGACCGCCGGCTGCGCCTCACGGTGCCGGCAACCAGCGGTGTTCTGTCCGTCACGTTGACGGCCGTCGATGTGTCCGGCAACGAGAGTGCGCGGACGGCTCCGGTGACGAAGACGATCGTGCCCTCGGCGGGCAAGGAGTGAGGACGTCGCGCGGTGCTCGCCGCCACCCGAAGCCCTTCGGCGCGACCAGCTGGTTGTCGCCCATGAGGATCGCCTGTCACCCACCCTCGGCGATGTGGTTGGAGGCGGGGTCAGTCACCGACGAGCATCCAGCAGAGGGCGATCATCGCGACCACCGCGAGCGCCGTGAGGAGGCCAGACCGTGTCATGGCAACGCCGCCACGCCGCTCCTCATGACAGCCAGAGCGTCTGGATTCGGAGACCCGCTATCACCGCGAGCATGGTCCACACGGCTATGTTCGACCACTGTGCGAGCGGGATCAGAACTACGAAGAGCGCACAGAGGATCACTGGGCACCTCCCGTGGCGCGGGAGTGTGGGCGAGCGGGCCGGGCTCCGCAACGGGAAAGTGCGCTTGCGGCAAGAAACCCGACACCCCCATGGGTCGGTCGGGAAAGGTCCTGATTGGGGCGAGGCGGCGGTCGGTCACGGGAGCGGCATCACCCTCGTGCGACCCTCGTGCGACCGAGATGATGCCTTGGACGAGCCCGAGGAGGATCCATGCTGAGGCGGACTATCCACTTACCAGCAGTCTCACCGCGGCTCACCACTCGGGCGGAGCGCGCTTCGTTGAATGCTATGTGGACCATCATCCCGAAGATCACCGCGCACAACGCCACGACGCAGATGGGGATGACGATCGCTGCCGTCAGCACGCCACGAACCAGTAGAACGCGCAGACGCCGCCGGCGAGAATCAGGAGCGCGTCGAGGAGCCTGCGCATGGCCCGAGTTCTGCGGAAAGATGAGGATTGGTGCCGAAGGGGGGACTCGAACCCCCACGGGTTGCCCCACACGCCCCTCAAACGTGCGCGTCTGCCAGTTCCGCCACTTCGGCACGAACGAGCGCGAAGTATACCGCTAGCGACCTCGTGAGACAACGCGGCCGGCGCTCTGGCGCAGCCGCGGATCGAGGGCGTCGCGGATGCCCTCGCCGAGCAGGTTGTAGGAGAGCACGGTGGCGAGGATCGCCAGCCCCGGATAGACCGACAGCCACCACGCCAGCTCGATCGCGTCCTTACCCTCGTTGAGGATGTTGCCCCAGGTGGCGCGCGGCGGTTGCACGCCGAGCCCGAGGAACGACAGCCCCGACTCGGTCAGGATGGCGGCGGGGATGCCGAGCGTCATCGCCACCAGCACCGGACCCATCGCGTTGGGCAGGATGTGGCGCCAGATGATCCGGAACGCACTGGCCCCCGTCGACTGCGACCACATGACGAACTCCCGCTCCTTGAGCGCCAGGAACTCGGCGCGCACCAGCCGGGCCACGCCCATCCAGCCGGTGAAGCCGATGACGGTCATGATCGTCCAGATGGACGGCTTGAGGAACGCCAGCACCGCCAGCAACAGGAAGAAGCGCGGGAAGACGAGCATCAGGTCGACGAGCCGCATGGTCGCCGCGTCCACCAAGCCACCGTGGTAGCCGGCGGCGGCGCCGAGCAGGATACCGATCGTGGCGGCGATGCCGACCGACACGAAGCCGACGGCCAGCGAGACCTGGGAGCCGTAGAGCATGCGCGAGAGCACGTCGCGACCGAGCTGGTCGGTGCCGAAGAGGTGACGGCCCGACGGCGGCTCGAGGATGCGCTTGACGTCGGGGCGGTTCGGGTCCCAGGGCGAGATGGCCGGCGCCAGCACGGCCAGCAGGGCCAGGCAGGCGACGACGACACCGCCGATCAGCGCCAGCTTGTTCCGCTTGAACGCCTTCCAGAAGCTCCGCACGGCTAGCGGCGCCGCCGGCCCACGCGGATGCGCGGGTCCACGAAGCTGTAGGCGAGATCGGCCAACAGGTTGGCGAAGAGGGTCAGCGTCGAGACGACGACGAGGTTGCCCATCAGCACCGGGTAGTCGCGCTCGAAGGCGGCCTGCACCATGAGCTGGCCCATGCCGGGAATGGCGAAGATCGATTCGACGATGACGCTGCCTCCGATGAGCCCGGGCAGCGAGAGGCCGAGGATGGTGACGATCGGCAGCAGCGCGTTGCGCAGCGCGTGCTTGCCGATCACCACGCGCTCGGCCAGCCCCTTGGCCCGCGCCGACTGGATGTAGTCCTGGCGGACGACCTCCAGCATGCTCTGCCGCATGTAGCGCGAGAAGCCCGCCAGCCCCCCGAACGTCGCCACCAGGATCGGCAGCGCCAGGTGGCTGAGGAAGTCCCACTGCTGCTGCCAGAACGACAGGTACTCCGCGTTCATCGATCGCAGGCCCGAGATGGGCAGCCAGCCGAGCTGGATGCCGAACAGGATCATGAGCAGCAGGGCCAGCCAGAAGTCCGGGGTGGCGAAACCCACGAAGACGAACATGGTCGTGATCTTGTCGAACGTCGAGTACTGCCGGGTCGCCGACAGCACGCCGATCGGCACCGCCAGCGCCAGGATGATCAGCATCTCGACGACGTTCAGCAATAGGGTGATGGGCAGCCGCTCGCCGATCATCGTGAGGACGGGGCGCGCGTGCGGCGCGAACGACTTGCCGAAGTCGAGGCGGAGCAGGCGCTTCAGCCAGTTCCAGTACTGGACGTGCAGCGGCTTGTCCAGGCCGTATTCCTGGATCAGCTGTTGATAGAGCTTGGGATCGTGGACGAGGCTCGGATCACCGCCGGTGATGATCTGCGTGGGGTCGCCGGGGGCCAGGTGGATGACCACGAAGGACACGAACGTGATGCCGATGAGCAGCGGGATGGCGAGCACCAGGCGCCGCAGCGCGTAGGCCAGCATGGGCGGCTATTCTACGTCAGCGCGCCGGCGGTCAACCGGCGGTGTACCGCTGCAGGTACTTCGGGACGAACCAGTCGGCCTGGTTCCAGCGGATGCCGGCGGGCCCGGGTTTGATGCCGAAGATGCGGTTGGAGGCGACCGGCAGCGCATCGCGCCAGTAGAGGAAGACCAGCGGCTGGTCCTCGGCCAGCACCTCGTGCAGCCGGTGGTAGAAGCGGGTGCGATCGGCCTGCACGCAGGAGGAGCGGCCGGCCTCCAGGAGCGCGTCGACCTCGGGGTTCTTGTAGGAGATGTGGTTCAGGTCGTCGGGGCCGCTCTGCGACGAGTGCCAGACGACGAACTGGTCGGGGTCGGCGCCCGTCCCCCACCCCAGGATCATGGCGTCGAAGTTGCGCTTCTTGACGTGCTCCTTGAGCAAGGCCGCCCATTCCAGGATGCGGATGTCCACACCAACGCCCAGGTCGCGCAGCGAGGCCTGGACGATCTCGGCCACCTTCTTGCGCTCGTCGTTGCCCTGGTTGGTCAGGAGCTCGAACGTGAACGGCTTGCCGTCCTTCACGAGCAGGCCGTCGGCGTTGCGCGTGGTCCAGCCCGCCTCGGCCAGCAGGGCGGCCGCCTTCTTGGGGTCGTACGGCACGCCCTTGACCTTCGGGTTGTCGGCCCACGTCCCCGGCCGGAAGGGGCCGGTGGCCTCTCGGCCCAGCCCCAGCACGACGCCGTCGAGCAACTCCTGCTTGTTGATCGCGTGGGCGAACGCCATCCGCACGCGGCGATCCGCGAACCGGGGATCCTTCAGGTTGAAGCCGAGATACGTGTAGCCGCTGCCCGGGTAGCGGAACTTGTTGTAGGCCTTCTCGAACGCCGGATACTCCGTCTGCCGCTTGTACTGCAGCGCGGTGAGGCCGGTCACGTCCACGCCCTGGGCCTTCAGCTCGAGGAAGATCGTGGCCTGGCTGGGGATGATCCGGTAGACGATGCGCGAGATGCTCGGGCGTCCCTTGAAGTAATTCGGATTGGCGACGACCACGATCTTCTCGCCGCTCTTCATCTCCTTGAACCGGTAGGGCCCGGTGCCGACCGGTGCCACCCAGTTCTGGGGCGCCTCGCGGATCTTGCCGTTGGCGACGTAGGATTCCAGGAGGTGGCGCGGCAGCATCATCGCCGACCCCCACGACATGAGCGCCTTGGCGTACGGCTTCTTGTAGGTGACGCGCACGGCGAGGGGCCCCAGGGCCTCCACCCGCTCGACGTCGTTGAAGTCCGACTTGTACGGGCTGGGCGTCCGGGGGTTGATCATGGCCTGCCAGGTGAAGACCACGTCGTCCGCGGTGAAGGGAACGCCGTCGTGCCACTTCACGCCCTCGTTGAGCTGGAAGTCGAGCGTGAGGCAGTCCTTGCTGAACGCCCACGACTTGGCCAGGTCAGGCACGATCTCCAGATCGCGGCCGAGCGCGACGAGCCCGTTGTACATGAAGTCGCCGACCTCGTGAGAGGCCGCGTCGCTGGTGATGTTCGGGATCAGACTGGAGACGTTGCCGATGGACGCTTCGATCAGCGTGTCGCCGTAGGCGGGCGTGTTGGCGCCCGTCTTCCGCTCGCTGACGGCGGCCTCGCCGGAGCACCCGGCGGCCAGCCCGACGAGGACGAGCAGCGCGCCCAGGCGGGCCAGGCTCCGCCGTCCCACTATCGTGCGGGGGCCGGAGCGGGTGGAGGTGGCGTCGCCGGTACGGGCGTGGCGGGCGCAGGGCTGGCCGGCGCCGAGGGCGCGGAGGTGGTCGGCTCGCGCACGACCGAGCTCGAGCGCTCGCCGCCGAGCATCGCCAGGCTGAACGAGGTGATCGTGAAGACGATGGCGACGCCCGTGGTGACCTTGCCGAGCAGCGTCGGGGTGCCCATCGAGCCGAACACCGCCTGACTGCCGGCGCCGCCGAAGGCGGAGCCGATGTCCGCGCCCTTGCCCGACTGCAGCAGGACGATGGCGATGATCGCAAAGCACATGAGCACGTGGAGGATCGTGAGTACGATGACCATCTGAACCTATTCCCCTCTCGAGGCGGCGCCCCGCGCCGCCCTCCTGACGATCCCGATGAATCCCGGCGCGGTGAGACTGGCGCCTCCGACCAGCGCGCCGTCGATATCCTGCTCGGCCAGCAACACGTCGGCGTTCTCGGCCTTGACGCTGCCGCCGTAGAGAATGCGGATGCCCTGGGCCGTCTCCTTGGAGCCGAGCTCGGACAGGAGTCCGCGCAGGTAGCCGTGCACCTCGGCCGCCTGGGCCGGCGTGGCGTTGACGCCGGTGCCGATCGCCCACACCGGCTCGTAGGCGAGCACGCAGCGGGCGAGCGCCGCGGCGTCGAGGCCGGCCAGGCCCGCGCGCAGCTGGCCCTCGACGGTCGTGAACGTCAGCCCCTGCCGGCGCTCCTCGGCCGTCTCGCCCACGCACAGCACCGGCGTGAGGTTGTGGCGGAGAGCGGCGCCGACCTTCAGCTTGATCTGCTCGTCCGTCTCGCCCATCTCCCGCCGCCGCTCGGAGTGGCCGCACAGCACGAAGCGGCAGCCCAGCTCCACCAGCATGGGCGGGGAGATCTCGCCGGTGTGCGCGCCCGACGGCTCGTGGTGGCAGTTCTGCGCGCCGAGGAGAATGGGACTGCCGGCCAGCACCTCGGCCGCGGCCGACAACGCCGTGAAGGGCGGGCAGACCGCCACCTCCACCCGCCCCGGCCGCTTGAGGCCGTCGCGCAGGGACGTCGTGAGCGCCCGCGTCTCGGCCAGCGTTCCGTTCATCTTCCAGTTGCCGACGACGAGGGGCGTGCGCATCAGGCCTCCGTCAGCGCCTCGACCCCGGGGAGCGCGCGGCCCTCCAGGAACTCCAGGAAGGCGCCGCCCGCGGTGGAGATGTAGCCGATGCGATGGGCGACACCGGCCTGGTTGACCGCCGCGACGGTATCGCCGCCGCCGATCACCGAGAACGCGGCGGACTCGGCCACCGCGCGCGCCAGCGCGACCGTGCCGGTGGCGAACGCCGGCTTCTCGAACACACCCATCGGGCCGTTCCAGACGATCGTCTTGGCGCTCTTGAGGACGGTCGCGAAGCGCTCGACGCTCAGCGGGCCGAGGTCGAGCCCCATCTGCTCGGCCGGGATGTCGCGCACCGAGACCGCGCGACCCGACGGACTGTCGAGCCCGCCCGCCACCACGGCGTCGACCGGCAGCACGATCTGCACCCCGCGTCGCCGCGCCGCCTCCAGCGTGGAGCGCGCCATCTCGATGCGGTCGACCTCGACCAGTGACTTGCCCACGCCGTGGCCGAGCGCGCGCAGGAAGGTGAACGCCATGCCGCCACCGATGACGAGCGCGTCGACCTTCGACAGGAGGTGCTCGACCAGCGCGATCTTGTCGGAGACCTTGGCGCCGCCGAGCACGGCCACCAGTGGGCGCGCCGGCGCCTCGAGGATCTTCCCCAGCGCGTCCAGCTCGCGGCGCATGAGCAGACCGGCGGCCGCCGGCTGCAGATGCCGCGTGATGGCGGCGATCGAGGCGTGGGCGCGGTGCGCGGCCGCGAAGGCGTCGTTGACGTAGAGGTCGGCCAGCCCGGCCAGGCGCCGGGCGAAGGCGTCGTCGTTGGCTTCCTCTTCGGGATGGAAGCGCAGGTTCTCCAGCAGGAGGAGCTGCCCCGGCTTCAGCGCGCGGGCCAGCCCCTCGACCTCATCGCCCACGCAGTCGGGGGCCAGCGGCACCGGCCGCTCGAGCAGCGCTTCCAGGCGCTCGGCCACCGGCTTGAGCGAGTACTTCGGATCGGGGCCGCCCTTGGGACGGCCCAGGTGCGAGGCGAGCACGACGGCGGCCCCACGATCCAGGGCCAGCCGGATCGTCGGGAGGACGGCGGTGAGGCGGGTGTCGTCGGAGACCGCGCCGTGGTCCAGGGGCGCGTTGAGATCGGCGCGCAGGAAGACGCGCCGCCCCCCGAGATCCACCTGCTCGATCGACAGCTTCACCTGACCGTTACAGCGTCTTGCCGATGAAGCGGATCAGGTCGCGCACCCGGGACGAGTAGCCGTACTCGTTGTCATACCAGGCGAGCACCTTGACCATGTTGCCGTCGACCAGCGCCGTCGAGGGCAGGTCGACGATCGAGGAGTGCGGATTGCCGTTGAAATCGACCGACACCAGCTCCTCGTCGGTGGCGTCGAGGATCCCGCGCAGCTTGCCGGCGGCCGCCTCGCGGAAGGCCTCGTTGATCGCCTGCACGCTGGCCGGCTTGTTCACCTCGACGGTGAGGTCGACCACCGACACGTTCACCGTCGGCACCCGGATCGCGATGCCGTCGAGCTTGCCCTTGAGGTGCGGCAGCACCAGGCCGACGGCCTTCGCCGCGCCGGTGGTCGTGGGAATCATGCTGACCGCCGCCGCCCGCGCGCGCCGCAGGTCCTTGTGGGGGAAGTCGTGGATCTTCTGATCGTTCGTGTAGGAGTGCACGGTCGACGCGAACCCGCGCTTGATGCCGAACGCGTCGTCGAGCACCTTGGCCGTGGTCGCCAGGCAGTTGGTCGTGCAGGAGGCGTTCGACACGATGCGATGCTTGGCCGGATCGTACATCCCCTCGTTGACGCCGAGCACCAGCGTCACGTCGGGATCCTTCGCCGGCGCGGTGATGATCACCTTCTTGGCGCCCGCCGTGATGTGCTTGGAGGCGGTGGCGGTGTCGACGAAGAGCCCGGTGGATTCCACCACGATGTCCACGCCCAGCTCCCTCCAGGGCAGGCTGCCTGGATCCTTCAGCGCCAGCACGCGCACCTCGCGACCGTTGACGAAGATCGCGCCGTCCTTGGCGACGACCTCGGCCGCCAGGTTGCCGTGGACGGAGTCGTGCTTGAGGAGGTGGGCCAGGGTCTTGGCATCGGCCAGATCGTTGACGCCGACGACCTCGATGTCGTTGGCTTCCAGCGCCGCGCGGAAGAACACGCGACCGATACGCCCGAAGCCGTTGACGCCGACTCGAATGCTCATGGAAGGGCTCCTT
>Ga0134124_10003380_pt1 | contig 12828 bp, 6 predicted proteins | sample KB304_FD_96880 | JGI IMG/M metagenome (GOLD analysis project Ga0134124, IMG submission 96880) | Terrestrial soil microbial communities without Nitrogen fertilizer from Kellogg Biological Station, Michigan, USA - KB3-0-4 | ecosystem: Environmental > Terrestrial > Soil > Unclassified ... | reverse complement strand
GCTCTAGATCCTCGCCACCTCGACCACCCCACTCACCTTCTGCAACGCCTTCATCACGTTCTTCAACTGACTCAGATCCGTACAATTGAACGTGAAAATATTGTGCGCTCGGCCGTCATCGCCCGAGCGACAGTTGGCCTCCGTGATGTTGATCTCTTCTTTGCTGAAGGTCTGACTCACGGTCGCCAAAATTCCGGGCTTGTTCGTCGTCGTCACCGAGAGTTGCACCGGGCGATTGATCTTCGCCTTGGAGTCCCAGCTGACTTCGATGCGGCGTTCGGGGTCGGTGTCGAAGGCTTTGGTGCATTCGCGGCGGTGGATGGTGACGCCGCGGCCGCGGGTGATGAAGCCGATGATGCCGTCGCCGGGCAGCGGGTTGCAGCATTTGGCGTAGCGGACCAGCACGTCGTCGATGCCGCTGACTTTGATGCCGGCTTGGTCGCGGCCGGTGACTTTGCGGACGAACTGTTCGATGCGCCCGGGGCGCAGGGATGCGGGCGCTTCGCCGTCGGTGTTCTCGTCCGGTTTGGTGCCGCGCAGGCTGTCCACGACGTCTTCGGTCTGGACTTTGCCGTAGCCGATGGTGAGCAGGAGCTCGTCCAGGCTTTGCACGGCGTTGGCTTCGCACACGCGCCGCACTTCGGCGTCGTTCTTGACGAACTTGGAGAAGCTCATGCCGGCCGAGCGCATTTCGTTGTCGAGCAGCTCTTTGCCGAGATTGATGCTCTTTTGGCGCTGCTCCGCGCGCATGTGGCCGCGGATGCGGGCGCGGGCGCGGGTGGTGACGCAGAAGTCGAGCCAGTCCTTGCTCGGCTCCTGGTTGGGCGAGGTCATGATTTCCATCACGTCGCCGCTCTTGAGCTTGTAGCGCAGCGGTACGATCTGGCCGTTGGCGCGCGCGCCGGAACAGTGCTCGCCGACCTTGGAGTGAATCGCGTACGCAAAGTCGATCGGCGTCGAGCCGCGGGGCAAGACCCGCAAGTCACCCTTGGGGGTGAAGATGTACACTTCGTCCGGGAACAGGTCGACTTTGACGCTCTCCAGGAACTCGACCGGGTCCTTCAGATTGCGCTGAAAGTCGGCCAGCTCACGCAGCCAACCGAAGCGTTCGGCGTCCTTCGGGTCGACCCCGCCCGAGACGCGCTCTTTGTACTTCCAATGCGCGGCGATGCCGTGTTCGGCCACGCGGTGCATCTCGTGGGTGCGAATTTGGATTTCGATCCGTTGCCGGCCCGGGCCAATCACCGTGGTGTGCAGTGATTGGTACATGTTGGGCTTGGGCAGCGCGATGTAGTCCTTGAAACGCCCGGGGATCGGCGTCCATTTGGAATGCATGACGCCGAGGGCCGCGTAACAATCCGCGACCGATTCGACGCAGATACGGAAGGCAACGGTGTCGAACACTTGCTCGAACTCGCACTGCTGTTCCTTCATCTTGCGATGAATCGACAGCACGTGCTTGGCGCGGCCCGACACTTCACTGGCGAACCCCTGCTCGGCCAGACGCGAAGTAATGGTGCGGGAGACGGTCTCGATGTAGTGGTCGCGCTCTTTCTGCGTCTTGTGCAGCTTGCCCGACAAGATGCGAAAGTTTTCCGGGTCGAGGTAGCGGAAGGCCAAGTCTTCCAGCTCGCTCTTGATCCGTTGCATACCGAGGCGGCCTGCCAGGGGGGCGTAGATCTCCATGGTCTCCCGAGCGATGCGCTCCTGCGCCTCGGGTTTCATGTGATCGAGGGTGCGCATGTTGTCCAAGCGGTCGCACAGCTTGATCAACAGGACGCGGATGTCCTGCGCCATGGCCACGACCATCTTGCGAAAGCTCTCCGCCTGACGGTCTTCACGCGAGATGAAATTGATCTTGCCGAGCTTGGTGACGCCATCGACGATGGTGGCGATCTCTTTGCCGAAGTCGGCCTCGATCTCTTTCATCGAGGAGGGCGTGTCCTCCAGTACGTCGTGCAGCAGGCCTGCACAGACGCTGGCGGTATCGAGCTTGAGCTCGGCAGCGATGCCGGCCACGCTGGCCGGATGCACGAAGTAAGGTTCCCCGCTCTTTCGGGTTTGTTCCCGATGGGCCCACTCAGAAAAATGGTAGGCCCGCCGGATCAACTCGAGATCGGCTGACGGATGGTAGCTCTGTACCCGCGTTACGAGGGATTCGAGTGCCAACACGGAGCTCCTAAGGGTTACGAGGCAGTAATGCCGAATAGCAACGTAACACCGCCTTCATGCGCTCGCAAAACATGAAGAAATACGCAGGATATCCACAGCTTAGCGAAGCGAATTCAGCCCACTCTAGGGAGTGACCGCGAGGTTACCAAGCGGTTCGCCGCTCAGCTCGCGCAACGCGGACGCCCCGTCGGCGACACATTCTGTAGTCAAATTTTTCCGTTTCGAGCACGACGCGCGTCGCGCGCTGTCACGCAACCATCGCAGAACGCGCGGCCTGCCACGCGGCCAAATCTCGCAGCGCGCGCTCCGCCATCGCTTCATATTTTTCACGTTTCTTGAGCCGCGTCCCATCCCAGGGAGCGATGTGTGAAAAGGTAATATTCGACGGCTGGTAGTCGTCCCCATTGCGCTTGAGGTGCGTGAGCAGGCCACCCAGCGCGGTGGTGAGCGGCGGCGGCAGCGGCTCGCGCCCGAGCAAGCGATCGGCAACGAACAGCGCGCACAACAGGCCGCCCGCGGCGCCTTCCACGTAGCCCTCGGTGCCGGCGATCTGTCCGGCGAAGTACAAGCCCGGCTCGGCCGCGAGTTGCATCGTGCCGTCGAGCAGCTTGGGCGCGTTCAAGAACGTGTTTCGGTGCACCGCGCCGTAGCGATAGAACTCGGCTTGTTCGAGGCCGGGGATCATGCGGAACACGCGGTCCTGCTCGCCCCACGCCATCTTGGTCTGGAAGCCGACCAAGTTGTAGGCAGTGCCGGCTTCGTCCTCTTTACGCAGTTGCACCACCGCGTGCGGCCAGCGACCGGTCTTCGGATCGGTCAGGCCGACGGGCTTCATCGGGCCGAAGGCGAGCGTCTTGTCACCGCGCTCGGCCATCACTTCGATCGGCAAGCAGCCCTCGAAATAGCGCACGTCTTCGAACGACTGCGGTTCGACTTTGCGGGCCGCGCGCACTTCGTTGACGAAATTTTGGTACTGCTCGGCGGTCAGCGGGCAATTGACGTACGCGGTGCGGTCTTCCTCGCTTTCGCCTTTGTCCCAGCGCGAAGCGTGAAAAACGCGCTCCCAGTCGATCGACTCGGCGCTGACGATCGGGCTGATCGCGTCGTAGTAGGCCAGCGCGGAGGCGCCCACGCGCGTGGCGATGTCGGCGGCCAGGGCGTCGCCCGTGAGCGGCCCGGTGGCCACGATCAACGGGCGGGCCTCGGGTAAGCGCTCCACGATGCCGGTCTCTATTTCAATCAGCGGGTTTTCGCGCAGGCGCGCGGTCACGAGCGCCGAGAAGCGCTCGCGATCGACAGCCAGCGCGCCGCCCGCGGGCACCGTGGTCGCGTCGGCCGCGCGCATGACGTGCGAGCCGAGCCGGCGCATCTCCTCTTTGAGCAGCCCAACGGCGTTCGATAGGGCCGCGCCGCGAAACGAGTTCGAGCACACCAGCTCGCAAAAGTTCTCGCTCACAGCAGCAGCGGTACGAGACGCGGGCTTCTGCTCCAGCAAGCGCACGCGGATGCCACGCTCAGCCAAACTGAGCGCGGCTTCCGAGCCCGCGAGTCCCGCGCCGATGATGGTGACGAGTGCGCCAGCTGTCACGGCGAAACCGCAGCAGCCGCGGCCCGACGCTTGCCCTTCGGGGCTTCCGGATCCGCGGGCAATTTCTCGGCGGCCTCGGCGGCCTCGAGCTCTGCCGGTCCCGGCTCGTCGATCGGGCGCGAGTAGTCACATTCCTTGGGGCCCTTGCCGCACATCAACTTGGGATTCTTGGCGCCGCCACCGATCACCAGGAACGGGTAGCTGCACTGCGGGCACGGCTCGTTGACCGGCTTCTGCCAAACCTTGAAGTCGCACTTCGGGTAATTGGCGCAGCCGTAGAAGGGGCGCGAGCCCTTCTTTTTGGAGCGGATCTCGATGATGTCGCCTTCACACTTGGGGCACGGCATGCCGAGTGGGACGGGCTTGGCGTTTTTGCACTCGGGGTAGCCGCTGCAAGACAAGAACTCGCCGTAGCGGCCGGTCTTGATCACCATCGGCTTCTCGCATTTGTCGCAGATGTAGTCCGTCATGCGGTCGACCGCGGGCTCGCCGTTTTCTTTGGACAAGTCGCGGGTGAATTTGCACTTCGGGTACGTTTCGCAGCTGAGGAAGAAGCCGTTCTTGCCCCAGCGCTTCAAGAGCGGCGCGCCGCAATCATCACACTTGTACTCGGTGGGCTCCGGTTCGGGCGCCCAACGCTTGTCCTTCTTGGCGGTGTCGAGCACCTTGCGGAAGCTGCCGTAAAAGCGATCCAAGAGCTTCACGCGCTGCAGGCGGCCGGCTTGCACCTCGTCCAAGTCTTCTTCCATCTTGGCCGTGAAGCTCGGCTCCATGAAATCCAGATGGGTCGAGACCAGGCCGTCGGTCACGCGCTTGCCGAGATCGGAGGCCTTCATCTGACCGCCGGGCAGCTTCTCTACATAGTCGCGCGCCTGGACCTTGCTGATGATCTCGGCGTAGGTGCTGGGGCGACCGATGCCGCGCTTTTCCAGCTCACGCACGAGCGAGCCTTCGTTGAAGCGCGCGGGTGGCTGAGTGAACTTCTGCTCGGCGAGCACGCCCGGGGGCTCGACGAGATCCAGCGCTTCACCCTCGTTCAGCTCGGGCAGCAGGCCTTCTTCGTCGTCGGCGGCAGCGGCGCGCGTGGCAGCGTCTTGCGCGGCCTCGGCAGCCGCGTCGTTTTCACCAGCAAATTCCAGCGGCGTTTCGGTGCCTTTGGCGGCCTGGTATTGCTCGAGCCAACCCGAGAACTTGAGCACTTTGCCGCTGGACCGCAGCATCAGTGATTGGTGCGCGGCTTTGGCGCGCGTCGGCACGGCTTCGATATCCACGCCGGTTTGGTCGTACACCGCCTGCGACATCTGGGAAGCCACGAAGCGATCCCAGATCAGCTTGTACAGCTTGTACTGCTCATCGCTCAGGTGCTTCTGCACTGATTCGGGCGTGTGCTCGAGCGAGGTCGGGCGGATCGCCTCGTGCGCCTCTTGGGCGTCTTTGCGCGACTTGAAGACGTTTTCCTTCGCCGGCAAATGCTTCTCGCCGAAGGTGGTCTTGATGTACTCACGCAACTCCAAGATCGCATCCGGGCTGATGCGCACGGAGTCAGTACGCATGTAGGTGATGAGACCGACCAGACCGCCGTCCTTCTTGAGGTCGATACCTTCGTACAGGCGCTGGGCGATGCTCATCGTGCGCTTGGTCGGGAAGCGCAGGTGGCTGGTGGCATCTTGCTGCAGCTTGCTGGTGGTGTAGGGCGCGGGCGCGTTGCGCTTCTGCTCGCGCTTGGTGACGCCTTTGACCTTGAATTTGGCGCTATCCAGATCGGCCTTCACCGCGGCGGCTTGTTCGCCGTTGGTGACTTCGATCTTTTCGCCGTCGGCTTTGACCAGCCGTGAGTGGAAGCTCTGCTTGGCCTTGCCGCGCAACATGGCCCCGACGTTCCAGTACTCTTCCGGAACGAAGGCCTCGATTTCACGCTCACGTTCGACGATCAGCCGCAGGGCGACTGATTGCACGCGCCCGGCGCTCAGCCCGAAGGCAAGCTTGGACCAAACCAGTGCGGAGACGTCATAACCGACGATGCGGTCGAGCACGCGGCGGGCGCGCTGGGCGTCGTAAAGATGCGCATCGAGAGCGCGCGGCGAGTCGATCCCGCGCTGCACGCCCTTCTTCGTGATCTCCTCGAACTCGACGCGCTTCACCTCGAGCTCCGGCCGAGCCAGCTCTTCGGCAATATGAAACGCGATCGCCTCACCTTCGCGATCAGGGTCGGTGGCGAGCAGCAGGACGTCGGCCTTCTTCGACTCCGCCTTGAGCTCGGCGAGCACCTTGGCCTTGGTCTCGATGACCTCGTACGTCTCTTCGAAGCCGTTCTGCACGTCGATGCCCATCTTCTTGGGCAGGTCTTTGACGTGGCCCTTGCTGGCAACGACCTCGTAGCCGTTGCCCAAGTACTTCTTGATCGTCTTGGCTTTGGCTGGGGATTCGACGATAACGAGAGTCTTCGCCATGGGGGGTTCAGCGTGCCTTTCGATTACCCTGAGTGCGAACGGTTCGACCACTGCGCAAGCCCATCGGGCTGCGCCTGCTCCACAAATCCTAATTAAATCAATTATTTATGAATTTGAAGCCGTCCCGAGGGGTCGGTTACTAAGACTCCTTCCAGGCGCAGCGTCAAGATCAGTTCTGAAACACGGGCGGCGGGGAGCGCGCTGGCGAAGCAAATTTCGTCGCTCGAACCGGCGCCTTGGCGGACCGCAGAGAGCACCGCCGCGCGAGCCGAGCGGGGCGGCGATGTTTCCGTAAAATTTAAGCTTTCTTGTTGGGGCCGCTGCGCGCCGAAGGCTCGCTCGGTCGGCCCAACCGCATGCAGGTTCTGATCGCGGAGCGCCTTGAACAAATCTTTTACTGTGATGAGGACGCGGGCACCCAGGCTGAGTTCGGCCAGCGAGCCGCGCCCGTTCATGTGCCAAGGCGGGACGGGCACCACGAACAACGGCCGGCCCAAGCGCCGGGCATGCGCCGCCGCGTTGCGTGCTCCGCTGCGGATCGGAGCTTCGACCACGACCACCACATGAGCGAGCGCGACCAGGCAAGCGTTGCGGGCAAAGAAGATCCCGCGTGGGGCCGGGGAATACGGCTCGGTGAGCGACAGATACGCGCCCCCCGCGGCCACGATTTCGCGAAACAAGCCGGCGTTCTCCTCCGGATACGGACGTTCGGAGCCACCCGGCGCCACCACGACTGTAACGCCGCCCGCGGCCAACGCGCCCCGATGCGCTTCTGTATCGATGCCCTCCGCGCCACCCGAGAGCACGGTCACGCCCGCCCCGGCGAGGTCACGCGCCAACCGGTAGGCGAACTTCAGGTAATCGTCGGTCGGCGTGCGCGTGCCGACGATGGCAACGGCGGGGCCGCGCGGCAGTTCGCCGCGCAGAAACAGACGGTCCGGCGGCTGCTCGAGATCAGCGAGCCGCCCGGGCAATGCGCTACCAATCAGGCAGCGGTCGGCGACTTCGGACATCACCCAATCAATTCGGGCGGCGGGCGGTTCCAGTTGCTGCGTTTTGGCGACGCGTTCGGAAAGCACACTCTGGCTCGGCGAGCCCGTGGTAACACGCCGTATGCTTTTCGTGGTGGCGAGCCATGGCCATTGTTTCGACGGCTTGTCGAGTGCCGTGCTCTTCACGCGTCTGATGCACGAGCGTGGTCTGTCGCAAGCTAAGTTCGACTACAAGGCCTGCGGCTACGGCCTGAACCAACAGCGCAACGACGAGAAGCTCTTGGTCGGCGACGAGAACGCAATTCTCGACTATCGCTTCAAGAGCTCGTCCAAGCTGACCTGGTATTTCGATCATCATCGCACGGCCTTCCCCACCGACGCTGATCGCGAAGCCTTCGAAGCCGCGCGCAACCCTCACTACTTCTACGACTCCACGTACAGCTCTTGCACCAAGCTGATCGCCGACGTGAGCAAGAAGGATTTCGGCTTCTCGGATCCGAAGCTCGAGCCGCTCGTGCGCTTCGCCGACATCGTCGATTCGGCGCGTTTCGAGAGCCCGGAGCAAGCCATCGACCGCTCGGACCCGACCATGCGCCTGGTCAGCGTGGTCGAGCACTACGGGGACGACGGTTTTTACGCGCAACTCGTGCCTGAGCTGCTGCAGAAGCCGCTCAGTGAAGTGGCCAGCTCGAGCGCGATCAACGAGCGCTACAAGCCGCTCGGCAAGAAGCACGAACGCTTCGTCGAACGCGTGCGCGAGAAGAGTGAAGTGCAAGGCCACGTCGTGTTCGTCGATTTGACGGACACGCTGCTCGAGAGCGTCGGTAAATTCGTGACCTACGCCCTGTACCCGAAGAGCGTGTACTCGGTGTTGGTCGGCGTGCTCAAGGGCGGTCCCAAGATCTCCGTCGGCTACAACCCGTGGTGCGGTGAGCCGCTGGGCGCCGACATCAGCGCGATCTGTGCGCGCTACGGCGGCGGCGGACACCCGGTGGTCGGTGGGATCTCGTTCGCTGCCAACGACGTCGAGCGAGCGCGCTTGGTCGCGCGCGAGATTGCGAAAGAGCTTGCTGGCTAGAGACGCGCTTCGCGATCCCCGATTGGGGGACGCGCTTCGCGCGTGGCAACGGCCCGAGGGTGCTCGGCCGTTCGTGCTGGGCCACCGCGGCGCTCGCCACGCCGCGCCCGAAAATACCTTGGCCGCGTTCGAGCTGGCGCGCGTCGAAGGCGCGGACGGCATCGAGCTCGACGTCCGCTTGGACGGCAACGGCCGGGTGATCGTGCTTCACGATCCGACGCTCGAGCGCGTGACCGGCGGCGCGGACACGCGCCACGCCGAAGACATTCCAAGCCGCGAACTGTCGCGCCTCGACGTCGGCAAAGGCGAGCGAGTCCCGACCCTCGCAGAAGTCCTGAGCTGGGCGCGCGAGCACGGTCAACGGGTCAACGTCGAGCTCAAGTCGGACGTTCGGAATCGCGTGCTGCTCTTGCAGCAAGTCGCGCGCGTCGTGCGCGGGCAAGCCTTGCCGTGTGTGATCTTTTCCAGCTTCCATCCGTACTTCGTGTGGTGGCTCGCCAGGCGAGTGCCGGAGTTGCCACGCGCTTGGCTGGTGCACAAAAAGCAGCGCCTTTTGAAGTACGCACCTGGCTTGCGTCAGCTCGGCGCCAACGCTTTGCACCCCGAGCACGTCCTCGCCAGCGAGAAGCGCGTGGCGCGCTTGAAGCGCAAACACTTCTTGGTAAACACCTGGACGGTGAATGATCTGCTGCGCGCCAAGGAGCTCGCGCGGATCGGCGTGGATGCGATCATCAGCGACCGACCCGGCGACATCTTGGCCGCGCTTGACAGTGATTGGCGCTAGGCGCGGACGGTCTCCGCAATGGCGGCGAGTGCCTCGAGCATTGCAAAATGGCCACAGTTTGTAGGGCGGCGCGTGCAATAGCGAGCTCGTTCGAAAATCGAGCTTCGACGGGATTCGACTCGCGTCTATCGTGCCGACTTGGAGATGAACGTCCCTTCCGTAGACACATCACGGCTCACCTTCTTGGCCGGCGGTGGGGAGATGGGCGCGCGCATGCGCGAATTGAGTTGGGCGAGTACCCCGCTGGGGTCACCCGAAACCTGGCCACAGAGTCTGCGCAGCACCGTGAGCTTGCTGTTGCCGTCCAAGGCACAGCTGGTTCTGTTTTGGGGACCCGAGTTCGTCACGCTCTACAATGATGCCTACCGACCGGTGCTCGGGACGAAGCACCCGCAGGCGCTCGGTCAGCCCGGTCGCGAAACCTGGCGAGAGATTTGGTCCACGCAGCTGGGCGCCTTGCTCGAAGGCGTGGTCCAGACCGGTGAAGCGTTCTGGGCGCGTGATCTGCTCTTCCTGCTCGAACGACACGGCTTCGTCGAAGAAACGTATTTCGACGTCTCCTACGATCCGGTTCGCGTCGAGTCCGGCAGCGTCGGCGGCGTGTTCCGCATCGTCACCGAGACCACCGAGCGCGTCGTCGGCGAGCGGCGCTTGGCCTTGCTGCGTGATCTCGCCGCGCGCAACGCGACCGCCCGAACCGAGCGAGAAGCCTGCCTCTCGGCGATGCGAACACTCGAGGGTAAGGCCGACATCGCCTTTGCCCTCGCTTATCTGGACGACGAGCTGCAGGCCGGCACGCCGGATGCTTCGAGGCTGCTGGAGCTAACCAGCCCAGAGCGGGTCAAAACACTGCCGCTGAACTCGTCGAGCGCGGGGCGTTCGGGGCGTTTGATCGTGGGCGTCAATCCACGCCGGCCCTTCGACGATAGCTATCGCAGCTTTCTCGACTTGGTTGCCGACCAGCTGGCGATCGGGCTGACCAACGCGCGCGCCTACGAGGCCGAACGCCAGCGCGCAGAAGCGCTGGCTGCGCTCGATCGCGCCAAGACGACGTTCTTCAGCAACGTCAGTCACGAGTTCCGCACACCACTCACGTTGCTGGTCGGCCCCCTCGAGGACGAACTGAACGATCCGTCGGCCCCTCCCGGAGTTCATCGCGCGCGCGTCGAGACTGCCCAGCGCAATGCGCTGCGTTTGCTGCGTTTGGTCAACACGCTGCTCGACTTTTCGCGGATCGAAGCGGGCCGCATCGACGCGAGCTACGAGCCGACCGATCTGGCCGCGCTCACCGCCGGGCTGGCCAGCGCATTTCGCTCGGCCATCGAGCGAGCGGGTCTTTCGCTGATTGTGGATTGTCCGCCGCTATCGGAGCCGATCTTCGTCGATCGAGACATGTGGGAGAAGATTGTGCTGAATCTTCTGTCCAACGCCTTGAAGTTCACGCTCGAGGGCGAAATTCGCGTGCAACTCCGGGCGCGCGCCGACCAGGTCGAACTGAGCGTGGCCGACACGGGGGTCGGCATTCCAAAGGCCGATCTCGACCGGGTATTCGAGCGCTTTCATCGAGTCCGGCACGCGCGGGCGCGCACCCAAGAGGGAACCGGGATTGGCCTTTCGCTGGTGCAGGAGTTGGCTCGTCTGCACGGCGGAACGGTCTCCGCCGAGAGTGAAGCGGGGCGCGGGACCACCTTCACGGTCCGCATTCGCACCGGCAGCACGCATCTCCCGCCAGAGCGCATTTCGGCGACCCGCCAACTAGCTGCCAGTGGCCTCGGCGCCTCGCCGTTCGTGGAAGAGGCCCTGCGCTGGCTGCCCGACTCGAAGCGCCCCCCAACGCCGTTCGCAGCGTCGCACTCGCAAGCCCACGCGAACGGCAACTCGACCGCAGAACGACTGCTGATCGCCGACGACAACGCGGACATGCGAGACTACCTCGCGTCGATCCTCGGACAGCACTACCTCGTCGAAGTCGTGTCGGACGGCGCGGAGGCGCTCGACCGTATCCGCGCTACTCCACCCGATCTCGTGCTCAGCGACGTGATGATGCCCACGCTCGACGGCTTCGGCTTGCTCGCAGCGCTGCGCGAGGATGCCAGCACCCGCTCCGTGCCGATCATTTTGCTCTCGGCGCGGGCCGGCGAAGAAGCTCGCATCGAGGGCTTGCGCGCGGGCGCGAACGAGTACTTGGTCAAGCCATTCGGCGCTCGCGAGCTCTTGGCGGTGGTGGCATCGCAGATCGAGCTCGGACGCGTGCGCCGTGAATCCGAGCGCGCGCTCCGCCATCAGATCGAGCAGCACCTGACGTTGCTCAATCAAGCGCCGCTCGGCATCTACCTGATCGATGCGGACTTACGCTTCGCGGAGGTCAATCCGGTCGCGCTGCCCGTCTTCGGTGGGGTCGCCGGAGGCGTCATCGGACGCGGATTCGAGGAAGTCACCCGCTCGATGTGGCCCCCCGCCTACGCCGACGAGATGGTCGCGATCGTTCGGCGAACTCTGGACACCGGTGAGTCGTACGTGTCGACCGACGGTGGCGGACCGCGCATCGATCGCGACACCCCCGAGTACTACGAGTGGCGAGTGGATCGCATCACCTTGCCCGACGGCCGGTTTGGAGTCGTCTGCTACTTGCGCGATGTCTCCGAACAGCGGCAGGCCGCGGCCACGAAGGCCTACCTCGCGGCCATCGTCGATTCTGCCGACGACGCCATCCTGGCCAAAGATCTCGAGGGCGTGATTCAGTCGTGCAACGCCGCGGCCGAACGGCTCTTCGGCTATTCCGCTGACGAGCTCGTCGGGCACTCGGTGCGCATGCTCATCCCGCCCGAGCGCCAGGCGGAAGAAGACGAGATCTTGGCGCGCCTTCGCCGCGGCGAGCGCGTGCAGCACATGGAGAGCGTGCGCGTCGCCAAGGATGGGCGGCGCATCGATCTCGCGCTCACCATCTCGCCCGTGCGCGACGAGCGAGGCAAGATCATCGGCGCCTCGAAAATTGGGCGTGATATCACGGCCATCAAGCAGGCCGAGGCGGAACGGCTGCGCTTGCTCGAAGAAAACGCCGCGGTGACCGAGACGCTGAACAACGTCGGCGCGCTGGTGGCTTCCGACCTGGAGCGCCCGAAGGTCGTGCAGGCCGTGACCGACGCGGCCACGGAGTTGACGGGCGCCGAGTTCGGCGCGTTCTTCTACAACGTGCTCGACGAACGAGGCGAGACCTACACGCTGTACACGATCTCCGGCGTACCGCGCGAAGCGTTCTCGAAGTTCCCCATGCCTCGCAACACCGCCGTGTTCGAGCCCACCTTCAAAGGGACCCGCGTGGTGCGCAGCGACGACATCACGAAAGAGCCGCAGTACGGGCACAACGCGCCTCATCACGGCATGCCCGCTGGCCATCTGCCGGTGCGCAGCTACCTCGCCGTGCCGGTCAGGGGTCGCGGCGGAGACGTGATCGGCGGGCTGTTCTTCGGCCATCCTGAGGTCGCGCGCTTCGCGGAGCACCATGAGCGAATCGCCGTGGGCATCGCTGCTTGGGCGGCGGTCGCGCTCGAAAACGCCTACCTATACGAGAGCGTGCAGGACGCCAGCCGGCTCAAAGACGAGTTCTTGGCCAGCCTGTCGCACGAGCTGCGCACGCCGCTCAACGCGATCGTCGGTTACGTTCGGATGTTGCAGATGGGCATGCTGCCTCCAGAAAAGCGGCAGAAGGCCATCGACACCATCGCGCGCAACGCGACCTCACTCACGCAAATCGTGGAAGACGT
>Ga0134124_10003379_pt1 | contig 12834 bp, 6 predicted proteins | sample KB304_FD_96880 | JGI IMG/M metagenome (GOLD analysis project Ga0134124, IMG submission 96880) | Terrestrial soil microbial communities without Nitrogen fertilizer from Kellogg Biological Station, Michigan, USA - KB3-0-4 | ecosystem: Environmental > Terrestrial > Soil > Unclassified ... | reverse complement strand
CAAACGGCGGCGATCGCTTCGAGTTCAGTTCTGCTAAAAACTTTTCCGGTAGGATTCGCGGGAGAGCAGGCAATAATGGCGCGAAGCGGAAAACTTTCACGCTCCTTCCATTCACGACAACGCGCGCGTAGTTCATCGACGTCGAGTTCAAGGTTCTCGCCGTGCAAAGGCAGCACATTCGTGGTCCCGCCCAACTCATCGAGAATGCGCCGGTGATATGGATAGTAGGGCTCGAAAACGAGTGCAGACGAATCCTTCAGGTGAGTATGCGCGATCGCGATGAGTGCCGCAGTCGCACCCGACGTAATTATCAACTGCAGCGGCGTGGCTTTAGGATCGACTTCGATCCCATTATGAACGGAGATCTTCTTCGCAACCGCCTCTCGTAACTCCCCCACTCCTTCTGCAGGGCTGTAATGATTTCGACTCGCGCTGATCAACTCACTGGCAGCGTGTGCGAGCGTTGGACTGATTGCTAATTCCGATTGTCCTTGTACAAGATTTCCACTTGGAGGGACCAACCGAGTGATCGCTCTGATGTCTGGTTGTGTTCTTGACTTCATTTCCCTTGTAGCTGTTCCTTGCATAGATTTCGGAGAGATGTCAAAGCCACAGATTTAACAGATCGAACGAAGCAATTAGTTATTCGCAATCTCCTTCGATTTCCGTTTGATCCGTAAAAATCTGTGGCTTTTACTGCCTAATTCCTGAGCCACCTCGTCGGCTTCATCTCTTCGCTGAATTAATATGTCGAACTAAAGTGCAAAAGGCCGCCGGCTACGGAGAACCACAACAGGCCAAGGCACGCTAGCAACATGAACGTTGCCTGTAGTTTGACCCAAATACTCCATTGCCTACCAGTCCAGGCGATGATCGCATTGATGAGCGCCGCCAACGTACCAATAGCACCTAAGACACCAATTACCTGAATCAGGTGGAACCAGACTGTTCCTTTATCACTGAAGACCTCGAGGTGACCTAGCCCGTACGTCAAAAGTCCCAGGAGAGATGCAATGAAGATGATGTCGAGCAAGAAAGCCAATCGCACCAGTACACGAAACAATAGTGCTATACGCGGCAGCTCCAGCTTGCGGCCGTAATGTCTTCTTACAAGCCAGGACACGGGCCACAGTATTAACGTCAGTAGCATCAGGACAAGCGAAACGACCAACACTGTCAAGAGAAGCTTTCCATTGTCCAGCGCGCTAATTCGCTGACCGACGAAGAACGGATACGGCAGGATGAGCTGCATACGACCACTCTGATCCGGCTTGAAAATCAGCTTGTCCTGACCGTCGCGCTCCTGAAATGTCATGGGAGCGATCGCTTGCCAATGCTTCGGCTTGCCGTTTGGACCAGTCAGTTGCGCTACCACTATATCGCCATCACCAACAGGTGCTACGGAGAACTGACCAAGCAACGATGCCGCTTTCAAAAACGAATTCTCACTGCGCCGGCTTAAGTTATAAGTACCCGATGCAGCTTTAGCATCGTCTTTAGCGGTTGAAGAACTAGCAGCGGGAGCAGTGTACGGGTAGTAACGATCAAGAAATGCGTGCCACAGGTTCGTTCTTCCTGAGCCATCTCCGCGACCAGGACTGTTGTAGGAAACAAAAAAGCCCAGCTTCTGATCCAACACCAGATGCAGATCACTGTGGAAGGAAACAGTGTCGCCACCATGGCCGATGATGCGGTGCCCGTTACGAGTCTCTTCGTAAAATCCGTAACACATTGCATTGGCGGCGTCATCCAAACCAAACAGGCGGCTATGCATCAAGCGCGCTGTCTCTGGTTTCAATATGGTTGCGCCGTTCAATTGTCCATCCTGCAAATGGGCCATCATGAACTGCGCCATGTCCGTAGCACTACTACTCAAGCTCCCTGCGGGAAACGGAGTCACTACTTCAAAGGGCAGTGCATCGTCTGATGCCAGGCGATAACCACTGGACATTAACGGAGCAAGCTCTGCTGGTAGCGGCTGCACAAAAGTTGAATGGCCCATGTTGAGTGGCTTGAAAATGTTTTCAGCGATGTATTGCTCGAAAGGTTTCCCTGAAACGCGCTGAACAATGTAGCCCGCAACCGCTGTTGCGTAATTTGAATAAGCCGGAACCGTGCCGGGCGGATAAATGCGACCCGGAATATGAGTTTTCAGGTACTCGCCAAGATTCGGACTGGCTGGGGTTACACTGAACAGATCTTTGACCTGTTCCTCAAAACCCGGCGTATGCGTCATGATGTTCTTCAAAGTGATGGGCTTGCCAAATGCATCGGGAATCTTGAAGTCAAGGTACTCATTTACGTCGCGGTCCAAATCCAGTTTTCCTTGTTCGAACAACTGCATGACTGCGGTCCAGGTGAACAGCTTTGAGATAGAGCCCGGTCGAAACAACGTATCCTGTGCTGAAACAGGCTTCTTGGTCTTAACGTCGGCGTAACCATACCCTTTCGCAAATAGCAGCTTGCCGTCTTTGACAACCGCGATGGTCGCACCGGCAATGTCATCGTGGCTGATTTGCTGCGGCACTAACCCATCCAGGAATGCTTCTACGTCCGCTGCCGTCATTTCAGGAACGCGGTTGGCGGGTTGTTCCGATGTGGCTGGTTGTGGTGCTTCTTTACTTGTGAGCGGTGTCTTCTGGGGGACTTGGCCCATTACGCCTAGACCAAGCAGCAAGGCGATTATTACTAATGAGATCGTTTTCTTCACAATCATGACTCCTGAGATGTATTTGTCTTCGGTCGTTTCTGTTTCTCGTTCTGACACCGCTGACAACAGATTAGACAGTCCAAATCTGCGTGAGCACTCGTTCAAAATTGCCGCCTAGAATTCCTTCGATATCGGCGTCGGTGTATTTGCGGCGAATTAGACCTTCAGTTAAGTCAAACATTCTTTTCGGGTGGTTCAAACCTTCAATGTCGATCTTCTCGCGGAACGCATAACTTCCCTTGTACGCGGCACGTAGTTGTTTGTTGAGTTCTGCCGGCATCGCGTCGTAGCCATAAAGATCCATGTCGCTTCCAACACCGAGATGCTCTGGCCCAATTAATTTGCGAACGTAGTCAAAGTGATCCAAAACATGTTCGACCGTCGTTGGTTCATCGCCTTTGACAAACATTCGTACGCCTGTGATCCCCATCACACTGCCCGCTTCCCCTACCTTCTTAATTGCTTCATCAGTTTTCAGACGAGGGTGTCCCGGCACCAGAGCGCGACAATTTGAGTGAGTAATCAAGACCGGTTTCTTAGAGATTTCAAAAGCATCAAGAGTAGTGCGGTCGCCACAATGAGACACATCAACCGCCATACCTACTTTGTTCATGCGTTCAATGATTGACACGCCAAAGTCAGAGATTCCTTCGTCACGTCTTTCAGTTGAACCGTTGCCAATAAGATTTCGTGCATTGTAGGTCAGCTGAGATACCCGCTGGCCCAGGCCACGGAAGAAATCAACATCGTCAGGGCGACGGAAGTGTTCCGAATTCTGCAGCCCGAGCATAATGCCGATTTTTCCTGACTTCTTGACGCGCTTTAAATCTGACACGCTATCAATACGCATGAAATGGTCCACGTCGTTCGCTACGAAACCGTTCCAATGCGCAAAGTACTGGAGGGCATTTTCATAAGCACTTGGTCCACCCATACCGACAGACTGGTGGAATACGTTGATGCCCGAGTCGATGTACGGCTGCAGGTCAGCAGTTGTAAATAGGTCCGGATCCTTGAACCACTTAGCTTCTTTGTTAAAGTCGAGAGTCAACACACTGAGCATATCAATGACAGTGGTTGTCCCGATCAGATCGATTGCCTTGGACGAGTATTCGATCGGGTGATTCGCGAACAGACGAAACCTACCGCGATTGAAAGCAGGTGCTGTAACAAATGCGGCGGTTGCTAGACCCGCACCTTTCAGCATGTCGCGTCTGGTGATGGGAGTTTTGTTCTGTTTCATTCTGAATCAGCGTCCGTCCCTTTGTGTGCCTCGAGTGAAGCAAGTTCGCGAGGGATGAGGTCAGTACCGTCTGCGGTAGCGGATGGGTTAAGCACCCATCTGACACAAAATATCGCGAACAAACCCACCCGTTACTGCGGGTGGTACTGACCTCGCGCCCAATGAGGCTCGTGATAACTACTGCTGCCCGCTAACAAAGAAACTACTCAAAGTTGTGCACACTTTTCTTCGCGAGCAAGTATTTCCCAAGTCGTTGATTTTCTCGCGTCCCTCGTACAAACCCGGCGACTACATAACCGGCTTTGATCGCTGCGGTGAATGCCCAACGCGTATCTTCTCGCCAACGCAAAGTTGTTTCTGGTTTCAGTTGGTGCAAAGAATTAATGTCCGCGGGAATCTCGATTGACGCTATTGCGTCAGCAAGACCGGCTGACAAAGAGTTGCGACGCGGTGAATCATCAGGATCAACTTGAACTAACGGAAAACCGGGAACGAATTCAATCTCGCTTGCGACACCAGTTGTTAGTCTTTGCACTCTGTCGCTCTTGAGAAACCACGAAACCCACAAACGATCCGTGCCTGTCTGATGCAAAAAACTTGAAGGATCCTCCCCGTAGAAATCCGGCAGATATCGATTTGATACGACACCCAACTTAGTGAAGTTTAGATAGGCATTCAGACTCTGTAACGGATCGAATGTCCAGGTCATCAGTCTGACTCCCTGCGCGATCGCATGTTCTCGCTGCGCTAGTTTTAGACGGCGTCCTAAATCAAACTTACGATAGGCCGGTTTGACGGCTAACATGTGCGAGTGATGCGCCAGCTGGTCATGTTCATAGGCTGGAAATCCATAAACGAAGCCCACTAAAGTTGGCCCGGCAAAAGCGCCTATCAGAATACCTCCCGCTTCCCTGGCAGCCACGAGCTGAGTGAGCGGCACTACATCAAGATCGGAAATACCCCAGACTTCTTTTTGTAGATCTTCCACTGCTCTTATCTGCGCAACATCATCAATATTGCGGATTGTGATCTCGGATGTTTCAGGCGCAAAGGACATTCTAGGAACTTTGGACTGCGGTGCCCCTGCACCGCTTTGGTATTCGATCCTCTCAAGAGAGCTCGGCATCAAGTGTAAATTGCGCACGACTGTTCCGGCTCCGCCGCCTGATGTGAGGCGTGGCTTCGCACCTATGCCCGGATGTGTCGCACCCTAAAGCGGCGCGGGGGCGCCGCACTCCAAAGTCATTTCGTTTCAACTGGCAACGATACGTATGACGCATGTTGCCCCGATCGAAACACTTTCTGCGTTGCCGGCTGAAAATCAGACTCCGTTGCCTTGAAAATATTCGGAACAAACTTTTGCGGATTCCGATCGATCACCGGAAACCATGTGCTCTGAATCTGCACCATTATCCGATGGCCCTTTTTGAATGTGTGATCGTTCGCAGGAAATCCGATTTGGTACTGGTAAATAGTGTTGGCAACCAGCGCCTCAGGCTTCTCAAAGCTCTTCAGGTAACGTCCGCGAAAGACGTCTCCTGCGATCATGAGTTGAAATCCACTCATGGTTTGATCTGGTTCAAATTTTTCCGGGTAAACGTCGATCACCTTAACGATCCAATCACTGTCGGTTCCTGTCGTTGAGGCGAAGATGTTAGCGGCAACTTTGCCCGAAATGGTGACATCCTCGTTGAGTGGATCGCTTTCGAAGGTAAGAACATCAGGACGATGATCGACAAAACGCTGATCCTCAACTAGCCATGTTGTCCAGCCAGATCGCACCTGGATCGGTCGCGGCCGGTATGGAACCGGATTGGCAGGATCAGAAACATAACTATCAAAAGCGTCTGGACCATTGGACGTCGGGGCTGTGAACGACAGCTTATGGTCTGGCTGAAGATACAGTCGTTGATCGGCGACATTATTCTTAGGGGGCCACGTATCATGTTTGACCCACTCATTTGCGCCCGTCCTAAACGTCAAAGCCTCTGGACGTTCACCGCTACCTTTTCCCTTCAGGTAGTAAGCAAAGAAAGGCGCGAGGATATTCTTGCGGTAGTAAGCGGCTGTCGGACCACCAAAATCGATGCGACCAAGCTTTGTTCCGTCTCCTCTCGACCATCCACCGTGATTCCACGGACCTATGACGAGAAAGTTCTGGTTCGCAGTATCGTGTTTTTCAAGTAGCTCGTAGATTTTAACCGGGCCATAGAAATCTTCCTGGTCCCACCATCCCGCGACATTTAATGTTGGCACGGTGACGCGGTTCAGCCAGGGAGCAAAAGCCTGTCGTTTCCAGAACGCGTTGTAGTCAGGCTGGTTGACGAAATCGGACCAGGTGCGCAGCGTCCCGTGGAAATATTTTTCGTCCACATTTGAAAGCGCGCCGAGTCGCAAATACCAATCGTAAGCGTCAAGATGATCGACGACTTTTGTAACGTCCGATATCTCTTTCGACGACTCCATCATGTAGACATATTCAAAGCCGTAGCTCAGCCGAAAGGCGCCGTTGTGATGGAAGTCGTCGCCAAGCCACATATCGGCCGGCGAAGCCTGTTGCACAATTGCTTTCAAAGCCGGATGAGGATCAAGCATCCCCATTACTGAAAGCCACGCACCATAGCTCGTGCCCGCAAGGGCTGCTCGCCCGTTGTTATTCGGCACATTTTTAAGAAGCCAACTTATGGTGTCGTACGTATCTGAACTCTCGTCGATGGCATTCTTGTCTTTGGGATCTCGCGGCTGCCTGAGCATTACAAACTGGCCTTCGGACTTGAACCTGCCACGTATGTCCTGGCGAACGATGATGTAGCCGTCTTCTGATAATTCCGTGAGAGCGCCCGCCACCTGGTCTGCCTTCAAATCACCGAGACCGTAAGGAGTTCGCAGAATTAAGAGCGGAAGTGGTTCAGTCGAATGCGCGGGTGCGTCGACCTGGGTGTACAGCTTTACTCCGTCGCGCATCGGGATCATTGCTTCAGTTCGCGAATAGTCAGAAGGCTTGAACTGCGCGTTGCCGATGCCTGCGGTGATGAATACCAGGGCCGTGAGGACTAACCAGCGGTATCCGGCAGCGACGAGTTTGGAAGACGCTTGCATTGTTTATTTCTCCTTGTAAGTGCTATGTGCATTATGCTCTAGCTTGTCGCTAACACATTTTCGGCAGACCACGCCGACAAGCTAAAGCATATCGGACAGCGCTTGTGGAGACGCGATCGGTTGGAGCAGACGACGTAGTTCTCGTCTTTCCCTTCACCTACTATTTTGCCGTGGACAGCTTCTCTGCACTGCTGTACTTCTTCATTAAATCAATGGCTTTGTCTGCCAGTTTGAACAGGTGCGGATGGGCGCGGTTGCCGTTGGTGAGAATCGCGAAGCCAAGTTTGCGATCACGATTGCCCAGCAGAAACGCTGTGTAGCCCGCAACACTGCCGCTATGTGCGAGGTAGCGGTCGCCATCGCGCACTTGCGTCCACCAGGTCAAACCGAAGCCCGCAGTTTCATTGCCCCAGATGTCTTCAATAGTGCCTTTGAATTGATCATACTGGCGCGTCAACATTTGATTCAGAGTCGCTTCACTGATGATCCTTTTGTCTTTGAAGGCCCCGCCATTCAAATTCGCAATTAACCAGTTCGCTTGATTGAGCACTGTGCCGTACACAATCCCTGCGGGCCATACTGAGGCTTTCACGCGCACAGTTCCCATCTGACTTCCAGTCTTCTCGTCAACAACATAGGGAATGGAAAGTCTCTCTTCCATGTCGGGACGCGGTTCGAATGCTGTGCTGGTCATCTCAAGCGGAGTGAAGATGTGCTCTTGAATATATTGTTTGTAGGGCACGCCGGAAAATTTCTGGACGAGATATGCCACCAGCGTAAACGCCATATTTGAGTAAGTGACAGAAGTCAGCGGCGGCTTCGTTACCTTCAATGATTTACGCAAGTAGTCGTCGAGTGATGGCGGCACAGTATCTCCCCAAACGGGAAAGGCCCCAAAGTCTGCCGGTAAACCCGAAGTGTGCGTAAGCAGATGACGAAAAGTCACTGGGTGTTGCGGGTCTTCACCCTGGATCTTGAAGTCGGTCAAATAATCATTTACGCGATCGTCGAGTTTGAACTTGCCCTGCTCCATCTGCTGAAGTAAGGCGATCGTGGACATCGCTTTAAACGTCGAGCCGATCAAATAGACCGTGTTCGGCGTCGCCGGTGTTCGTGCCCATAGATTCGAATAACCGTAGGCACCCGTCCAGATAACTTTGTCGTTGGCGATCAATGCAACAGAAGCTGAAGGAATATTGCCGGCGAGCAGCGTTCGCTGAATTTCGGGCTCGAGCTCCGGTAACACGCGATCTAGATTGACAGTCTGGGCCCGCGCGGCTGTAGAAACGAATAGAAGTAGCGCGGTTAGGATTAAGAGCAGAAACGAAGTGGACCTGTGTTTGTGTTTAGTCATCGGTCGAAATGGTTAGTCAAAGAAGCAGAATAAGTCGCATCGGCAAAATTATTTGGCGCCCGGTTTAGACACACGATCAATGGGCGCGGGTCTCGGCACTCGCTTCACCGGATTCTGTTCCAGTAACCTCATAGCCTCCTGGACCGCGCGTTCAAGTTGTGGATCGTGTCCTTTAATCACTTCCGACGGCGTGTACTCAACTTCAACGTCCGGTGTTACGCCTTCATTCTCGACAGCCCATTTGCCGGACAAATTATAAAAGGCCAGTATCGGCGCAGTTATGCCGCCTCCATCGATCGTAGCCGGCACGCCCAGTGTTCCGACTAATCCGCCCCAGGTTCGTGTGCCAACCAATGGACCAAGCTTCCGTTGCTGAAACATGTAAGGCAACGCATCGCCGCCTGAACCAGGTGACTCATTAATGAGCATGACTTTAGGTCCGTAGCTCCCGGCAATCGGCGACGTAGAAGGATTGCCGTCACGCAATGCGAAGTAGCCCATCAACTTTCGATCAAGCTCATTCACGATGTAGTCGGCAACCATGCCTCCGTGGTTGTAACGTTCGTCAATAATTGCTCCCTGTTTATCTTGTTGAGCATAGAAATAACGAGTGAAGTACGTGTAACCAGGACCAGCAGTATTCGGCAGCCAAACATAAGCCAACTTTCCATTGGAAAGTTTGTCTACCATGCGACGGTTGTTTTCAATCCATTCGCGAGTACGAAGTGCGCCCTCGCTCGCAACAGGAACGACAGTAACGAGACGTGAGCCCTCAGAGGACGGACTGCTGTTTACCCGGATCAGTGTTTGGCGATTAGCTGTTCCTTCTAACAAACTGTAGGGACTTGTCGGAGGTACCAGGGAATGACCATTGACTTCGAGAAGGTAATCTCCTTCAGAGATCTGAATACCCGGTGCACTAAGCGGTGCTCTTAAATCGGGATTCCAATTCTCGCCTGTGTAGATATGCTTAATCCGATAGTGACCATTCTCAATTGCGAGATCCGCTCCAAGCAATCCGACTGATACGGGATCTTCATGCGGTACATCTCCAGCGCCGAGTAGGTAGGAGTGGCCCACAGTGAGCTCGCCACCAATCATGGCGATCAAGTATCCCAGGTCAGCGCGATGGCCAACGTAAGCAAGCAGTGGTTTGTATTTGTCGTAAATCGCCTGCCAATCATTGCCGTGCATTTTTGCGTCGTAGAAATATTCGCGCTCAAATCGCCACGTTTCATGAAATATCTGCGCCCACTCCTCTCGCGGGTCCACACGCATCTCCAACTGAGCGACATTCAGCGGTCCATCACCTACTTTCGCCGGACGGTCGGTTCCAACAACTCCCCATCGGTCAGGGCCGGCTTGATAAAGCAACTTCTTTTTGTCCGCTGATACCGAGTAAGACCGAACTGCCCCTTCAAGGAAAGGCGCGGCAGTTCGCTCTTTCAGTTGATAACGTTGCAAGCGCAGTTGGCCAGGCGCTCCTCCAGGAAGCGGTTCCGTGAAGAAGAAGCTTCCGGCTGCTCCAGCGCTGAGATTGCTGTAGTCTCCCACGGGAATATTTACAGCAAGTATTCGTTGACTGATTCCGTTGGGGTCTATACGGACCGTTGGCTTTGCGTTCGGATCAGGTTTTGGTTGCGGGACTGAAGGTTCTGCCGCTTTAGGCTCGTCTCCGGTCTCCGGCAGAAGAGGCGACGGCTCGTTCGCACTTAGCACAACCAGATAGATAGAGCGACGTACTGGTCGATCAAGTGAGCTCATTTCCAACCAACTCGTGCTTGGGCCAAAGTTGGTGCTTGCCATGAAATAAAGATACTTGCCGCTAGCATCAAAGGTTGGAGAAATGGAATCAGCAAGCCCGTCTGTGACCTGATAAGACTTCTTGTCAGACCATGAATACACGAATACGGCGCGCAAGTGGCTGGGCAGGTTTTTCGTATAAGTGATCCACTTGGAATCGGAGGACCAGCTTGCCGTGAACTGCCGAATTGGATCGGGATACTCGTCAGTATCAATCTTGGTGGAACTGCCAGTCGCTACATCTATCGCCCACAAGTTGTCATGGTTGTCTTCGAGCAAAATGTGAGTGCCATCGGGCGACCAGCTTGGTGCGTCGTAATAAGCAGTCGATGGCAATGCAATCGTGCGAGCTTGCGTAATGCCAAGCGGGTCTCCAATCATCAATTGGTATTCGCCGCTCGCATCTGAGAGCCATGCGATATGCGCTCCATCGGGTGCCCAGACGGGACTGCGATCGTGCGCGCCTGAACTCTGCGTAAGATTCCGGAAGTCACCTTTTTCCGTCGGTACGGAAAAGATTTCGCCACGGGCCTCAAACGCAGCGCGAGCTCCGGTTGGAGAAAGCGTTGCGTTCCGAATCATGGAAGAGACTTTCTTGAACTGCGTACGAGCCCACGGCAGATCGCCAGTTACCTCAATATTGAGTTTTTGCGCTTTATTCGATTTGGCGTCGACAAGATAAATGTAGCCGGCCTGCTCATAGACAATCGCATCGCTGCCCGCTGAAGCTGTCATGATGTCGAAGTCATCATGGTGCGTGATCTGTGTGGGTTGTTTCGCACCGGGAGCGTAAGCAAAGAGATTCGTCGTGTGGTTTCGATCTGACAGGAAGTAAACCGTATTACCGACCCACATCGGATAAGTATCGTTGCTATTGGTCCAGGGGAGTTTTTGTACCGAGTGGTCGGACAAGTTCATTATCGAGATTGGGTGGGTGCGACCTCCACGATAGTGTCGCCAAAAACTTGTCTCGTACCACCCGGGGAAAAAGACGGTCGAGAATTCCTCGAACGCGAGCCGACTTCCATCTGGCGAATACGAACCGGAGAATGCCCGCGGCATGGGCAGCATCTCGGGTAATCCACCATCGACGCTGACAGTCCACAGCTGGAGGTAAGAATCCTGTGGTGCACTCACTCGGTCGGAAGCAAAGAGAACGCTTTTCCCATCTGGCTTCCAACCGCAAACTCTATCTTCTGCGGGATGGTAGGTTAGTCGCTTGGCATCACCTCCGGCAGTGGGCACAACGTAAACGTCAGTATTTCCAGCAACCGTCGCCGAAAATGCGATCTGTGAACCATCAGGTGAAAAGTATGGCTCGTTTTCGAGTGTCGGAGTCGATGTTAGTCGTCGCGCAGTTCCACCATTACGCGAAACGATCCACAAGTCTCCAGCGTACTCGAATGCAACCGAGTCACGACTTACGCTTGGGTGGCGAAGAAGTCGCGTACCTTGAGAAAAGGTTTCATGCGAGACAAACAGCAAGACCAGAAAAGTAAAGATGAGTTTTAGAAGTTTCATGGATCTGATTTTTGGATTGGAAATATTGGGGCTATTCAAAATTCCTGCACGATTAATGAAACTGCAGAAGTCGCCAAGCGAAATGCGCAAACGAGAGTTGATGGTGCCATGTTTGAATCCTGAAGGGATTCAAATTAGTAGCGCCTTACTAAGTTCAGATCCTGCAGGGGTCAAACGCGACAGGGTCGAAAGCACACCCGACGCAGTTTTCGGGGACGTCGCGCAACGCGCTCGTCCCCGACTATTCAATTGAATCCCTTCAGGATTCCATCTTTGCCAGCTGAAAACTTCTCAGGAAAACAAGAACGCTAAGGCTCTACACAGAGACGAGACCGCACATCACATGTGCACTTCGAACCTTAATTGAAAGTCTTAGCAATCGCTCTGCATCAAACACGATTCATTAGAACTGAAGTCTTAGTCCAACCTGGCCTTCACGTCCCGGAAGCACTTGCCTCAATGAGCCAAACGGACTATTGACGATGTTCTGTTGTGTTTGAACAGCAGCAGGGTTCTGATGATTGAAAATATTGAAAAACTCAAACAACGCCTCGAGCTTCACACGCTCGGTAATGTTGAATCTCTTGCCAAATCGCATATCTAGATTGACGAAAGCGGGACTTGTAAAAAAGTTGCGGCCCGCTGTGTGGTCAATCGCGTTAAAGGTTCCATCGCCATCTGGATCCTCGAGTGCCAAGGCGGTACGGCTGTAGTGAAAACCGCTCTGCGCTCTAAATATGCCGCTGAGCTGAAACTGCCATGGCAACTCTAACAGCCCGTTTAGCTGAAACGTATGATCGACGGAAAGATCAGAGGGCCCCTTATCCAAGTCGGGGCCATTGACGAATGTACCGGCCTTCGCGACAAACCTTCCGTTCGCACGAACAAATGAGCTGGTCTCGTTGGTTCTGCCTGTTCCGGTTTCAGTTACCAGTGGCGCGATGCCAACAAAACTATCGGACGGCAGTGATGTGATACCAAGCTGGTTGTCGGTTTCATCGGCGAAGGCGTAACTTCCACTGAGCGTGAAGTGGCGGTCGAAGCGTCGCGTACCGCTAATCACAATTCCGTCATACGTACCCTCATACCATGGTCCAAAAGTCT
>Ga0134124_10003378_pt1 | contig 12835 bp, 14 predicted proteins | sample KB304_FD_96880 | JGI IMG/M metagenome (GOLD analysis project Ga0134124, IMG submission 96880) | Terrestrial soil microbial communities without Nitrogen fertilizer from Kellogg Biological Station, Michigan, USA - KB3-0-4 | ecosystem: Environmental > Terrestrial > Soil > Unclassified ... | reverse complement strand
GCGGCGCCTGCACCGGCAAAAAAACAACCCGGGAAGAAATAGGTCCCGGACCACGCTTCAAAACAGAGGGCCGCTGCAATGCAGCGGCCCTCTGTTTTTGTGTCCGGGCGGTGGTTTAAGTTGAAGTCATCGTCAGGCTGTTATATGATGGCAAAAACTGGGCACGCTCGGAGATGTACTTGGCAAAAACTGTCTTTGCTCTCATAATTACTCTCATCTTATCAGCATCAATTCCACCCCCTGTTTTTGCGGCTGTAATACGCGGATTACGCGGATCAAAGGCCAAAACTATTGTCTCGGGTGGCCTCTCACTTTCCTCAACGATAGACGAGTATATCTTTGCCGCATCGGAACAGCGGGAAGCGACCCAATCGTATGGCCTTAAAGTCGGCTATGATATTCTGGGTGAATCATTTGCGAACAATATAGGAATAGAAGGGTCGCTGAACTATTTCAGCACCAGATCTAAAACTGATGCAAGCGGCGCCACCGGGTATCTGTTTCGTCTGGACGCCATTTATCCCTTGATTCTGGGTGAAAAATGGATGCCGTTTCTCGCGGTCGGCGGCGGAAGAATTGTTATTGACTCTGTTTCCAATGCTGACAGGAGTCCACTGTTCAATTACGGCGCAGGCTTGAAATATTTTCTGGAAGAGTACCTGGCTGTGAGAGTGGATGCCCGGCAGATCGTTGTCTATGACAACGCCACTACCCGCAATAATTACGAAGTCGGCATCGGGATGAGCTATTATTTCGGAAAGGAAAGAAAGAAAATTCCCGTGCAGCCGGAGAAACCTAAGCCACTGGAACTCCCTTCTGACAACCTGGAGCCGTTGCCGGCCCTTGAACCGGCTGTCAAGCCACTCTTGAAGGACGGCGCCGAAGATAAATCCGTGCCGAGGGAAGGGAGTCCGACGAAACCATTTGAAGCGAATAAAAGTGCTTCCGAAGCTGGCAGGTCCGTTGGCCAAACCGTCGGAGAGAAAGCCGTCAAAAGCGCCGATTCGACTAAAGCATCCGAAATGAATAATCAAAGAGCTGCCGCCGAAGCTGAAAGTTCGATGCGCCCAACAGTTGGAGAGAAAGTCATCAAGAAGTTGATGGTCAATTTCGATTTCGACAGTTCTTATGTAAAGCCACAATATTTTGATAAACTCATGGAGATTGCCGATACCTTGAAGAGAACTGCCGACACGTCGGCAAGAATCGAAGGACATTCCGATTCAACCGGAAAATTGAAATATAACATGAAACTTTCGGAACAACGGGCTAAAAACGTCAAGAACAGCCTGATGAGATACGGCGTAGATCCCGGCCTGCTGTCTATAGCGTCCTTCGGACCATTAAGGCCGATGGTCGATAATGCCGTGCCAGCAGGGAGAGTAAAAAACCGGCGAGTGGAAACACTGGTAACTCTCAAAGAACGTGAGCCAAAAATCAAGGTTGAGCAGGAAGATCCGGAGCAAATCAAACTGGAAGCAGAACGCCGTGAAAAGAAGCGGGTGCAGGCTGAAAAACTCGCCAGGGCGGGTACAATGGCGGTCATCATGTTGCAGGAAGGCAAAGAGCCGGTTCCCGTCGGAAGTAAAGGTAGTCTGCCGATCGAGATTTCCAATAAGGGGAAAAACAGCGAAGAGTTTTTGGTGACGATAACAGCGGACAAAGAATTCGAAGCCATTCTGACTAGAGTTGACAAACCTGATGAAAATATAACCCGACTTCATCTCGCTGCGGGTGACACCTTCAAGGGAGCAGTTGTATTCAGGATGCCGGTGCAAAAGGCTGATGGGCATCGTTCCGTCATAATGGTTAAAGCAGAATCAGCTAGATTCAGTGATGTCAGTTTTCAAAAAGAGGCGGTTGTAATAAGCTCCGCGCCATATGTACGTGCAGTTGCAAAGCTTGCAAAGCAAAAAGTCACTCCGGGCGAAAAGCTTCGTTACCATGTAACGGTTCTCAATGCGGGGTCATTGCCTGTCCGGAATTTGACCGTCAGACTCCAGCTCCCGTCCCAGGTTGATTTTCTTGGAGCCCCGGATGTTTCATCCAGGCTGGAGCCAAATGGCACGCTTGTTTTCAGGATTGATCAAGTGGAGACGGGCAAGCTTGCGGAAATCAATCTTGATGTGAAGGTACGCGAGGATAGTACCGCTGGTCAGGAATTACGCGGGCAAGTAGAGGTAGTCTACGGAAACACTCAAAGAAAAGACGTATTTACGACAAATTCCTCCATCGTAGTGGCAAAGTGACAATGATGTAAGTTTTCTGCAACCATACGATTCAATATATGGATGTTTTACTAATATAGTTTAATGTCGGGACGGCTTCCAAATCAATCGCCATAATATTGGTGGATGATTCGTCATTTTGCTGTAAAAAATTGTGGATTCATGTAAAATCACCAAAAGAAAGCAGCGGTGTAACTCCCGCTCGGAACGCAATTGGTTCAATTAATTCTTCAAGGAGCCGTTTAAATGAAAAGAACTGGTATTTTGTCAGGCGCTGGATTGACTTTTGGGCTTGTCGTAGCTCTGCAGAGTGGCTGCGCGGGAACCGCACCGGTGAAACAACCGGCCGCAACGCCGGAAGTCGTTCCGCAGGGTGCTGTGAAACCTGCCGCTGCATCGGATATAGAGATTCTTTCCGGCAAGGTGGTTGAAACCATGAGTGTAGGCGGTTATACCTATGTGAACCTGGAGAAGGACGGGCATAAGTCATGGGCTGCGATCCCGCTCACCAAGGTCGAAGTCGGGCAGGAAATCGAGGTTCGTCCGGGAACGCAAATGGGCAAGTTTACCAGCAAGTCACTCAACAGGACCTTCGATAGTATTGTATTTTCTTCCGGACTGGTGATGGACACAAAGGCTACAACTCCAGCGAACTCTTCGCCCGCAGACGAAAAAACACCCTTTCCGCAGGGTCATCCTCCCATGGATGCCAAGCAGCCTATTGGTCAGGGGCTGTCCGCGCCGGATGCGAAGGCGCAGCCGAAGGGCCATATGGGCGGAATGGAACAGGCCGTCAGCGGATTTACGGCAGTTTCCGGCAAAGTCGTGGAAACGATGGATTCCGGCGGATATACGTACATCCGCATCGAAAACGCCGGCAAGAATGTCTGGGCCGCAGTACCAACCATGAAAGTCTCGGTCGGGCAGGAGCTCAAACTGCAGCCTGGCCAGGAAATGTTCAACTTCAAAAGCAAGAGCCTGAACAGGACCTTTGACAGCGTGATTTTTTCCGGAGGGGAGATCTCCGCAACAAAATAGAAACGGATTAACACCGTCAGACACCGGAACAGGGGGAGGGACAACTCCCCCTGTTTTTTATTCAGAGCATGAGCAAAAAGCATTTGTATGACAATCTGTGATCAGAGACGCAGGTCTGCAATCCAATGCCAACGTGCAGGAACAGACATTTCACGGGAGTAAGAGGATACGGAGATGCTGATACAAGCGGTAATCTGGATGAACCTGGCCCTCGTTTTCTACACCTGGGCGGTATTCAGCGGGCGAAAACAGGGGCTGCACAGGAAACACCTGATAATATTCGGTATAGGCCTGCTGTGCGACTATTTGGGGACCCACCAGATGAACCTGTTCGCCCTGACTTACGGCAAGGCACCTGAATGGCACAACATCACCGGTATCGCCTCGCTGGCGGGGATGGCTTTCCATTTCGTGCTGGCGCTGGTCGCTTCGCTGGCGCACAAGACCGAAGCGGTCAACCGCGTGTTTCACCGAGTAAGCCTGAGCATATACACCTGCTGGCTGATCGCCTTTTTCAGCGGCGCCATCTCGGGGATGATGCGCATGAAGTAAAAAATGAGAGAGATATTCTCATTCCTCGACCCTCAACTGTTTGTTTCACTCCTTAGCCCGAATTACCCCGGAAGAGTAAACCATACCCTTGTGCCGCTCTCGTCACTTTCAGCTCCGACCGTGCCGCCGTGCGCCTCGATCAACTCCTTGACGATCGCCAGTCCGATTCCGGCACCCCCTCCATCACGGGAGCGCGACCGATCAGCCCGGAAGAACCGCTCAAAAAGATACGGGATATCATCTGTGGCGATCACCGCGCCGCTGTTGGCGAAGACGGTTTTAATGCCGTCCGCGGTTCGCTGCGCTGAAATTGTGACGTTCCCTCGCCGCGGAGTGTATTTCCAGGCGTTGTCGGCAAGGTTGCGAATCGCCTGCAGCAGCTTGTCGCGGTCCGCTGTCACGGTATCACTGCCCGGTTCGAGGCGCCATTGCACTTCAATCTGCTTGTCCTGGTAGTTGGGCCGGTACAGGTCCATGATCTGGCTGAGCAGCTCATGGAGGGATAGCGCCCGGCAATCGAGGAACGCCTTGGCGGCATCGGCTTTCGCCAGCTGCTGGAGGTCTTCAACCAGATGGACCAGCCGCAGGACCTCCTGCTCAAGCATCCGGAAGGTCTCCGGTGAAGGGGGGATGACCGAGTCGCTCAGTCCCTCCAGGTACCCGCGCAGATTCGTCAGCGGCGTGCGCAGTTCGTGTGCTATGTCCGCCACCATGTTTTTGCGCAGTCGTTCAATCATCTCCAGGTTATCGGCCATATGGTTAAAGGCGTCGGCAAGCTGCCCCCCTTCATAGCGGGATACTGCTTTAACCCTTTCGGAATAGTTGCCGTCGGCAACCTTTTTGGTGATGGCGGTAATCTGCAACAGAGGACGAAGTACCCAGCTGGTTAACAGGTAGGTAAAGAGCAGGGTCAGGGTCAGTGCAATCAGGACTCCCCAAAATAGATTGTGATGGACAGCTTCAAGAAATTGGCGGTGCAGGTCAACCGGCGAGACATGGAAATGTGCTTCCAGATCCTTTAAATAATCAGCAGCACGCCTGTCAATGGCGCGCCAGATCAGTATGGCGAAAACCGCAAAAACGGGCACGATGTGGCCGACCAGCAACTTCCAGAGCAGGCGCTGCCTCATCTGTTCTCCCCAAAACCATCCATCATCCCTTTTCTCTCATCTTCCTCACTGAACCGGTACCCGTGCCCCCGCACCGTCAGGATGAAACGGGGCCGGGCAGAGTCGTCCTCGATTTTTTGACGGAGTTTGCCGATGTGAACGTCAATGACCCGATCGATGACCACCTCGCCGTGCCGGTAACAGTGATCCAGGAGTTCCTCCCGGGAAAAAGCCTTCCCAGGAGAGCTCATCAGCGCCTGCAGGATCTTGTATTCCGACGATGTCAACGCCACGGGGCGGCCATCGAGGGTGACACTGTGCTTCTCGGGGTCCAGTTCGAGGCCGCCTGAAGAGATGACGGACATGGGCCGCGTGGATGCCGACCTGCTTCGACGCAGTATCGCCTTCACACGCTCCACCAGTTCGCGGGGGCTGAACGGCTTGACCACGTAATCATCGGCGCCCATCGCCAGGCCCGCAACCCGGTCAATCTCCTCTTCCCGCGCGGTAAGCATCAGGACAGGGACTTCGGAAACCTTTCTCAGCGCCCGGCAAATCTCCCAGCCGTCCACGTTCGGCAGCATGACGTCGAGGATCACGAAAACCGGATTGCACGCCCCGGCGGCCTGGATCGCCTGCCCGCCATCGTGGACGACCTCCGCCCGGAACCCCTCCCGCTCAAGATATGTTGCAACAAGTGCAGCGGTATTGCGGTCGTCTTCAACTATCAGCACCGTTCCCTGGTTGCCGGTGGATTGGTACATACATTTCTCCGAAATCTGATGAGAGTCTGAAATCTGATGAGGGATGAGCGCTGAGGGATGAGAAAATATCTCAACTCACAACTCTCAACGGTTTGCCTCATCTCTCATCTCTCAACTATTCACCATTGGAAGACCCGAACGCCGCCAGGCAGCCATATGGCCGGTGAGAAGCGTGACGTGGCGGAAACCGAGAAAGCCGAGCAGCGCTTTGCCCATCACGGCTCGGGGGCCAAGTTCGCATAGCACGACCAGTTCGGCATTTTTGTCCTGCGGAAGTGCCGCAAACCGCAGCAGTATTTTCCATATCGGTGCGTTAATCGCTCCCGGAATATGTCCGGCCCGGAACTCAAAACCGGTACGGACATCTACCACCGTGGGAGGCTGCCCACCTGCCATTTTTTTCGCAAGTTCCTGTGGCTGCATATTTTACTCCGATTGGTCACCCCTTGAATTTCATCTTCATTTCTTCCATCTTTGCCGGGATTTTACCAAGAATGCCAACGCCCAGTTTTTTCATGACGAAGGAGCTTCCCATAAACAGTTTGGTAATGCGCATCAGATAGTCTCGTTTGAAGGTGGCCTTCATGGTCATATATTCCAGGATCTTGCCCATAAAAAAACGACGATAACCGTCTGCTATCGCAACTTCAACCTGAAGAATGCTCATTTTGTGCGGCTCAACGACAGGATCAACCATGTTGTATTTTCCATAATCGTAGGTCCGAATAAATGGTTTGAGTTCATTGTACCCGTCTGCATATGGCCAGGGAGTGAACGTAAAAAAATTCGCAATGTCGGGGTTGTATTGCTGGGCCAGCTGCATGGTTTTCTTTATGCTTTCGGACGTCTCGTCGGGAAAACCTACCATGAAAGAAGCCTCTGACACTATTTCCTGCTCACGAAGGATATCAAATACCTGTTTTATATCTTCTGAAATCTGTTCTTTTTTCATGGCATCAACGGCAGCCTGGTCGGCGGTCTCAATGCCGAAAGAAATGTAGATGACTCCCGCCTTACGGTATTTCCAGATGATTTCCCTGTCCCGGATGATGTCTGCCGGCCTGGTCTCCATCAATAAATAAACCGGGATATTCTTGGCGATGACGGCATCGAGGAGGGCTTCCCAACGGTCCCTGTCCCTGGTGGGATACTCGTCGGTAATCAGAAAGACGTTAACCTGGTGCGTAATATACAGATACTCCAGTTCGTCGGCCACCTTCCGAGGATCGCGGGCGCGCCACGAACTCTCCCAGAACTTCTGCTGCGAACAGAAAGTGCAGTCATGATCGCAGCCGCGGGAGGTGCTGATTGCTCCGAGGCGTGAGTCGGGTATCGCCAGGCAGTGGTAGTCCTTCCAATCAAGAAGATCCCACGCCGCAGGGAGATCGTCGAGTGTCGCCACGAAGGTGCGCTTGCCGGTTTTGACGACCGTACCGCCGCGCCGGAAGGCTATACCGGCAACAGTTTCCGGGTTCCCCCCCGCCTCCAGCACTTCCAGCAAATGCCCGAGTGTGGCTTCTCCCTCACCGATGACGATGTAGTCGACGGCGGCGGAACGGTCAAGCACCTCTTCATACATGAAGGTTGGATGCACACCGCCCAGAATGGTTACGGTGTCCGGCCTGATCCTTTTTGCCAGTTCAAGAGTCTTGACGGCGTCATCGATGGTAGCGGTGATAGCGGTGGAGGCCACGTAATCCGGCACGGATTCACGAAGATGTCGTTCGATCTCGGGATACGCATGATCCTTGGCCATGGCATCATAGATCTCCGCATCCAGATTCACTGTGCGGGCCGCGCCGGCAAGATAGACCAGACCGAGCGGAATCCAGCGGCCGGCGATTTCATCAACGCCGCTATGATAGGGGGGGGTCACAAACAGGATTTTACCGGGGTTTGATTTTATTAGATATCTCCCTTGAGACTCGCTGACTTTGCATAACACACTGCGAGTGGTCTACAACTTCTTCGCACTTTTACCGGAACAAACTGCACAATCGGAGTCGTAAAACCATGCTGAACAGCATCTTTAATCCCAGCGATAATAGCATGTTATCGTATTTAAATCCAGCCATATTACGGATAAAAGCCGGTCTTACGCAGGTTGCGGATAATTATTTCCCGACTAATTGCAAAAAAAATTGAGACAAAACCTGCTTGATCCTTCTGGCAATTTACGAATGTTGTAGTACTCTTTCTAGGCCGTTATTGAGATCAAATACATCAATCTTTTTGTCGTACGCCCTGTCTGGAGAGGCGCCGGTTCAGGTGGGGATTTATGGAGGCATGTATGAGTGTCCGCATGGCAGGCAGTGTGGCCCATCTGGAGGGAGACTGGACCATGACCGGGGTGGCAGATAATATTGATTCGATGCTTATATCGCTGGACCAGTTGCAATGCAGAGGTGAAAAGAGTTTTCAGATAAACTGCGGACAGGTCGTAGAGACCGACACAAGCGGCTTGCAGCTCCTGAATGTCTGGGTGGAATGCGCAAGACTCCGTGGCATCGAACCGACACTGGTAAATATGAACGCCGGCATGCAGCGGGCAATTCACGAGCTTGGCTTCATTCAATGTTTTTCCGATCTTAATTCGAAGTAATGCCGGCCACTCTGTTGATATCCTGCACGGATACAGTTCAAACTTCACGATGAGGAACCTTTATGCCAGAAACCGCATCAACCGGTAAAGAGCCGCTTCGCATCCGGGAAATGACCATCGACGATTTTTCCGAGGTTTTTCATATAGGCGATGAGGTTTTTACCGTCGAATATTCGCAAAGTCTCTATCGTACCTGGGACGAGTACGAGATTACCACCCTCTTTAATTCCGACAACGAACTCTGTCTGGTGGCGGAGGCGGGGGAGAAGATCCTCGGCTTCGCCTTGGGGACTACGGTCAAGAAACATAACTCGCCCTGGAAGTACGGCTACCTGGTCTGGCTGGGAGTCCGAAAGGATATCCAGCAAGGGGGCGTTGGAAACGGATTATTCAAGGAGATCAAACATCGCATGAAGGAACAGGGGGTGCGGATGATGATAATCGATACCTCCGCAGATAACCGGCCGGCGATCCGGTTTTTTCAAAAACAGGGCTTTGGCGACGTCCAGGATCATGTCTACATGTCACTTAACCTGACCCGCAAAAGCAGGAAAAAAACGGTAAAGAAGCCGTGAACAGCCGCCTGCAAAAAGTCTGGAACGCAATCAGTCCCGATCGTCTGCGCAGGACCTTTCTCGATCTGCTTGAAATCTACTCACCCTCCGGCAAGGAAGAGGACATTCAGATATATCTGGAAGATCTTCTCACCAGGGCCGGTTTTGCCGTGGAACGGCAGAAAGTTGACGATGATCGCTATAACCTGTGCGTGACCATGGGGGACGGTGAGCCGCTGCTCTATCTCGTGGGGCATGTGGATACCGTACCGGCCTGGGATCTGGAGGAAATCGGACCTCAGCAGGAGGCCGGCATCATCCGCGGGCTGGGGAGCGCCGACATGAAGGGTGGCTGCGCCGCAATGATTGAGGCATGGTTGGCGATGGCAGAGACCCTGGAACCTGCAAAGAGACCGTCTGTAGGGCTTTTGCTGGTTGTAGGGGAGGAGGAGAATGGCGATGGCAGCATGACCTTCCTTCAATCCCGCCGGCCACCCTGGGTTGTCATTGGTGAACCTACCAGCATGGCGGCCGGATTTGCCCATTATGGTTATCTGGAGGCCGGTTTCGTTACTCGTGGACTCCGCAGCCACTCCTCGCTCCCCGAACTGGGACATAATGCCGTGGAATCGATGCTGCGTGTTCTGTTGCTGCTGGGAAACGATCCGCTCTTCGATCGGGCAACATCGGACATCGTGTACTCAATTCGCGAGATGAAATCGTCCCGGGCCGGTTTTGTAGTTCCGGATCGTTGTGAAACCTGGATCGACCTCCATCTGCCGCCGGAGCATGATCCGGCCGCCCTTCAGGATGCGATCCGCCGGATCGTTGCCGACGCGGACCGGATCATTCCGGGGCTGGATCTTGACATATCGTTCGATTTTGCCTCTCCCGGTTACAACCTTGGCACGGACAACAGCCTGGCACAGGTGTTGCGGGAAATATATCCGGGGCTCGGGCTGCAGTCACAGATGGATGCCTTCCGTTCTCACTCCGATGGCAACATGTTCTTTGCTGCCGGGGTAAAGCCGCTTATTCTGGGTCCCGGTTCTCTGGAAACCGCTCATACCCCGGATGAACAGGTGCTGTTCGAGGACGTGGCGAATTCGGCCCGTATCTATGCGGCGCTTTGCCTGGAGGCGGTGGGTAGGTGAAACGGGCGCCGCAACAGGCAATAACTGAATCCGTGACGCCTCCGTGCCTCCATTTGCCCGGAACGCCTATAGCTTAAGGATTTCATGATTAATTGACCGGGAAGCGGAGGACACCTGACAATGCAGGCTTGTTTCGGCACAAGCGACGGGCCGCTCCGGCATTCCTCGCATTCCGGCACTCCGCCGTCACGGATTCAGGTATAAATTTCGTTGCAGGTGCAAAATTATGAGCCTGTGGTAAAATAATGATGTAGATTCACACTAAAAAGGAGAACGTAACATGGCAACAGGAACGGTTAAATGGTTCAACGACAGCAAGGGTTTTGGTTTCATTGAACAGGAAGATGGCAGCGGCGACGTTTTTGTCCACTTTTCCGCAATTACCGGAGACGGCTTCAAGTCGCTTGCCGAGGGAGACAAGGTGACGTTTAATGTCGTCAAGGGGCCGAAAGGTCTACAGGCGGAGAACGTCCAGAAGGCATAGCCGATCATTGCGCTGGTGTCCTGGACCGCTGGTTTTTCCAGCCAACAGGAAGTGGCTGGATTCAGCCCGGGGTGACCTCTTGAGGACGCATGAAGAAGGTGCTCATGAGACTCTTTATTGCCATAGAGATTCCGGCTGATCTCAAAAAAAAGATCGGCAGGCTGCAGGTTGCCATATCGGGAGCCCGCTGGGTTCCGGCGGAACAGATTCATCTGACACTGGCCTTTCTGGGCGAGGTGGAAGAGAGTGCCGTAGAGCAGTTGAGCAGGGAGCTTGCCCGCATCCATCCGCCTGAATTCCGGCTGAGCTTCAGCGGAACAGGCTGCTTTCCCGACCGGCGCCGGCCACGGGTTCTCTGGATAGGGGTAGAGCCGCATCCGCACCTGCAGGCGCTTGCTGCCATGGTGCATGAAGTCCTGCTCGCATGCGGCATACCACAGGAGGCGCGCCCGTTTTCCCCTCATATAACGCTGGCACGGCTGAAGATTCCGGCATCCGGAGAATCTGCCGCATTTTTTGATCGGCCTGAAGTGCTGAAACTCCCGCCGTTTCCGGTACGGGAGTTTGTCTTGTTCCAGAGCCGGCTGACGCCGCAAGGAGCTGTGCATAGTCCCATCAGGAACTTTCCGCTGTCAGCTGTCGGAGGGAGTTGAACGCACCCACCGTTGTATTTTTGATGCGCCTTCTTGACTCATTCAAGGCATGGGGTAAAATAGAAGAAAAGGAAGATGTTCTTTGGTAACTTGTTCTGGAATTCATGGCGTACTCAGTTGAATCATCTGCCAATCGTGAATAATTGGTGAGATGTCCGGGTCCGGGCGTGGTGAGCAAGCCTTTCAGTGAGTTAGAAATCAGTTTCTGCGCTTTTAGGGCTGAAAATGATTTCGTTAACGAACTTATCCTGTTTATCAGGGCTAGGAGAAGGAAGCCTGAAGCGTCTTCCCGGGAGATACTGAGGCAAAGGGCAGTTGTGTAAACGGGTACACGAGATTTCAGGACATGACACTGATTGACGCGCGTGAGATAAGGCCGAAGGCTTGAATTCTCATCCGCCAGGCGTTTAATACCGCTTGAAAAAGGGGGCTTGTGAAAGGCTTGCCGGGTTGTGTGGCTGTTACGGAGCATGCAGTTCGGCCCGAGTAGCGTGCTTACCGACGGATTGGATGAAAGATTCTCTACGTTGCGTCAATCAGTGTTTACAGGTTCAGGAAAAGCCCCGGATGAGGGGCTTTTTCTGTATAAATGCTTCTCTGCGCCGCCGGCTACGAGGCAATCGCACACCATGCAGACAAAGGACCACCGATGAAACGTGTACCATTGCAGCGCATTGCTGCCGCTGCCCTGCTTCTGCTCCTGTCGGGCGCCCTGTGCCTTGCTGACGGCAGCGAGCCGGAGTTGCATATCGGCAAATTCAGCGCCTGCGATCTGGGTGGCTGGAAAGAAGAAGCTGTCTGGAACACCAGGAAGTCCAGCTACTCGTTCATCAAGGAAAACGGGAAAAACGTTCTGATGGGAAAGGGCATGAATGCAGCCTCGGGCCTCCTGCACAAGATCAGCATCGATCCCAAAAGCTACCCGGTCATTCGCTGGAGCTGGAAGATCGACCACACGGTAAAAAATGGAAATGAACGCAGCAAAAATGGCCACGATTTTGCCGTGCGTCTGTATGTGGTCTTTCCGCGTGGACTTTTTTCACAGACCAGGGCGATCGAATACGTGTGGGGCAATGTGATGGCCAAGGGCGAACTGTTGCGCAGCCCCTATTCGAACAATGCCGTCATGATCGCCGTCAATTCCGGCAATGAGCAGGCAGGAAAATGGGTGACAAACAGGCGTAATTTCGCCGATGACTACCGCTCGGCGTTTGGTGAGGAACCGCCCAAAGTAGGGGCTGTCGCCATCATGACCGACTGCGACAATACCGGCGAGACCGCCGTCGGTTATTACGGGGACATCGATATCCTTCCGGCAGCCAAATACGAAGAACAGCACAACGGCGAGTTCAGACCCAGGGAACCGCCCAAAAACGGCCACTCCAAACAGCAACATCCGCAGCAGGAGCTTCAGCCGGCCAAGGAGCCCGGTCCGGGCGGCACCTCCCCGATAGAGCCGCGGCCCGACGAACAGATGCAAAAAGAGCCGCCCCACAACGGCACATCAACGCCGCCGGGAGCCGCTCCGGTACCAGGTCCGCGAGTCCCGGGGCATGATGGACAAGGTTTCCTGAATCCGTGACGTCTCCGTGCCTCCATTTGCCCGGAACGCCTATAGCTTAAGGATTTCATGATTAATTGACCGAGAAGCGGAGGACACCTGACAATACAGGCTTGTTCCGGCACAAGCGACGGGC
>Ga0134124_10003377_pt1 | contig 12835 bp, 5 predicted proteins | sample KB304_FD_96880 | JGI IMG/M metagenome (GOLD analysis project Ga0134124, IMG submission 96880) | Terrestrial soil microbial communities without Nitrogen fertilizer from Kellogg Biological Station, Michigan, USA - KB3-0-4 | ecosystem: Environmental > Terrestrial > Soil > Unclassified ... | reverse complement strand
CTCAGTGGAGTTCGGAGGCCGATTCAGCGCCCCCTGATAAAACGCCGTGACAAAATCTGCGATCGTCTTATAGCAGGTCGACGCCGCTTCATAGACAGCTAATAATTGGCCGCCGCGATAGATATTCTCTTTCTCCAGTGTCGTACCGTTATAGTCGGCAACCTGCCGTCCAAAGATGTCATAGACCATTGTGCGAGTGACGCCAAATGAAGTCGTTTGCACACGCTTCCCCGCACAATCGTATACAGAGGTCTGTGACAAGTCGCTGTCGTTGGCTGCGGCAGAGACCTGGCGACCGTTAGCATCGTAGGTGTAGTTCATCACTCGGAACTTCAGATCCTGAGTAATGTTGCCCGCCGCGTCGTATGTGACCGGAGCAGACCCGCTGCTAATGAAGCGATTAGTTGCGGTTGTGATATCAGTTGAGGCTACAGATATGTAACCGACAGTATTGCCACCGCCTGACTGAAAGCGATTGCCGTAGCGATCGTAAGTGAACTCCTGTTTCCAACTCACCGTACTACCAGTTCCCTGCGGGTATTCGGAAGCGGTTGAAAGACGACCGATCTGATCATAAGAAAAACGTTGATCCCATTCTTTAGTTGAAGAGCCGTTTATGACGCCGTCAATACGGCCAATCTGCCCGTTGTTCTTTGATTTATCTACGCTGCCACTGCTCTGCCCCACTTCTCCATATAAGTAGTCGTAACGCTGCAACTCTGATCCGCTGCTGCTCTGCTTTAACTTGATCTGACTCACCTGCAGTGCGTTGTTATAAGCTATCGAATGGACCGCAGCGTTACCCCACGTCTCCGAAAGCATTCCGCCACTTGGTGCATAAACAAAACTCGAAGCGAACGTAGTTGTGCCATCGCTTAACTGCGAGAGTCGTCCTGCATTGTCGTACGAGTTCGTGAGCACGCGACTGCTCGGATACGTTTCCGTAGCGAGCGCTCCCGCCAGATTGTACGTGTAGCTGAGGGAGTACGTGTTGGCGCCAGTTACCTGTTTCTGCACATTTACACGGCCCATGCTGTCGTAGCCGAAGTAAGTGCCGGTAGTCGAACTACTGCCGCCATATGTCATGGCGATCAAGCGTCCATTTGCGGAGCCGTGAGTGTAGCTTGGGGCGCCGCTGGGGAGAGTTTGTGAGTCGTAGTAGTAACGTGCGTCTGGCGTCGAATCGGAATAGTCGATCAACGTTACACGATTGAGGTCATCGTAGTAGAAGTCTGTTTGAACCCCACGGGCATCGTATCCGTGAGTAACCAGACCATGTGAGTTGTATTCCCACTTTCTAGACCAGGAGCTATTGCCCGTCAGGGAATCGCTGAGATTGTAGGAACCATTTGTAGTCTGTTCCACCTGCCGATCGCGAATCAGGCGTGACAACGAGTCGTACTTGTAATAGCGCTGCTGGTCGTCACCCTGAGTGATCTTAACCAGATTATCGAGCACGTCGTACATGTAGGAGGTTGCTTGTGCGGGTGAACCGACCGCTCCGAGACTACCTGATGAGTTTGGCTCATCAAGGCGAATCACGCGACCAAGCGCATCTGCAACCTGTCTTCTTTGCTTTCCTGCCTGATCTGTTATTGTTGTTACTTCGCCTTCATAAACCATATGAGAGGTCCTGATCTCAGACGGGTTTGCATCATCACCACGGGGCGTGTCCACTTGTGTCCGGCGCCCAAGGATGTCGAAGGTAACCATAGTCCAAATGTCTGAAGGATTGATAGAACAACTGCCGTACCCACTGGTGCAGTAATAAGGATTGCTTTGACGATAAGCACGGCCCATAGCATCGTATTCAATATCAGTGATCGACCAGCCATCGCCGGAAGTGTAGCTATCGAAAGTTTGAGTCAACGCTCCGCGGCCATCAAAATAACTTTTACTGTCGACATAACGACTCGAGTCAAGCTTGGTTGAAGAAACTACGCTGGAGTGATAGCGACCAGCACTGTCTGCCGTGAGTGCGTTGAAATAATCGTAAGAGACTTGACCGCCATCAACGAAGTCTACGTGATCGAGGCGCAATGAATCCGAGTTATAAGCAAAGTAGGTGGACTGGCTATTTGAATCCGTAGTACTGGCAACGAGTCCGGTATTCATATCGTAATCAGTAGTTGAAGTCAGATGCAGACCGCTCGGATTTCCTCTCGTGACTGACACAGGATAAGCGTAATCATCGTTAGCGGAGGAATAGGTGAACGACTTCGTCTGGCAGCAATCGACCTGCGCGGTCATCACGTTGCCCGCTATGTCATAGGTGGTTGAATGCGTAATGGCGCCCGTTGTAGTCGTGGCGTCGGGGTAAGTTGTAACGCTTGTGACATTGCCTCGGTAGTCGGTTGCCGGGTCATATAGATTGTAGGGGGTGCATACCCAGTCGTAGTTGCGACAGATCAAACCACCCTCGTCCCACCACCAGTCGGTACACTCCCAATCGCAGCTCTCCTGGTCCTCTTGAAACGGATCGAACCACCACGAGTGCATGATGATATCGTTGCGTGCTGTTAAGTTTTCGTGGCTCGAGCCGTAATTGTCATACGCGTAATCAATCCGCGAGGCAGGAGTTGAAGATCCACCGGGAAAGACTTTGACCATTGAAGGCAGACTCAGTAACCGGCGATTCAGATAGTTTGAGGAAGTGACATACGTGGTTTCAGTCCGACGCAGCTCGGTTGACGACACGGTGCCGTTGGAGGTGAAGTCACGTTCGCTCACGACCGAAACATTGTTATAAGGCGTATGCGCATCGTCATAACTCAACACATTCGCTGTCGTCTTGCCGGATTCGTTAGTCAGTCTTACGCTGGCTACGCGCGCTGTACCGTTAGTGGGATTCTGCTCCCAGCTAAGCACTGTCTTCCTAAAGACGACTGAAGAAGAATTCTGTATCCGCGTCTCTGACAGCAAACCATCATTCCATACACCGGGGTTCTTAATAGTATGCGTTTCCATGACGGTCGCGCCGCCGGGCGCGGTTACCGTTGTGATGGTCTCACCCGTTTGTTCCGACGTGGAAAAATCGTAGTGAGGCGCACTACCACCGCCGGTCCGTCCCGCCCACTCGTCCGTACGGCGCGAAAACGCCGGTAGATCCGACAGACCGGCCGCTGAAGTGTCGTAATCGTAAGTCGTCGTTGCCGCAGTCGTGTTTGTGCCTTCCGAAACTGAGCCTGTGCTGCTGGTGGAGGTGGTGCTCGCGGTCATGCCGTGGAATTGCACCATTTGATAGATCATTCCATACGCCGAGTAATCAAAGCGATAGCCAATATCACCGCTGCTACTGCTGCTGCCCTCAGCACTCGTCGGCAGGTAGATGTACCTGATCACGCGCGCGGAGGACGGCTTATTGACGTTGATACCGGAAGCAAACAGGCCGGAAGGCAAGTTAACCGTGTCGTAATAGAAGCGCATGACCTGCAAATCTGACTGGCCCGTGAGCCCCGGCGACGTGATCGTCACGAGGTCGTTGTTGGAGTCGTAATAAAAACGCACGTAGCGGCCGAGCGTATCTTGAATAGTAGAGATTCGTGGTCCAACACCATTGACGTAACTGATCAGGATGTAGTTGCCGTTGCGATCCGTGATGCTGGTGGGATAACTGCGGTAACCTCCGCCTGCCGCGCCATAACCGACTTGCGAGCCGTCCGGGTAATAAAGAGTTCCCCACCCACTACCACCGTTGAAATGAATGAACGTTCCGTCAGTGGTGTCGTAGTGTGACCAGCTTGAATATACGAGCGCGTGCCGGGTGCCATTGCTATCAGTAAGGGTGAAGCCCGCGCTGCCTTGGTCCTCGATTTGGCCATATCCTAAACGGAAACCTTGCGCCGGGAACCCTGAATCGACGTCGTAAGTCATCCAGGTTGCACTTGTAGAGGGATTAGTTGACTTGTTCCAGACGAGGCTGTTGTAAATGAGATTGAGAGAAACACTTATCCCACGTCCTGGTAGGCCAACTACTGGTAGACCGAAGTTAAAATTTTTCGTTCCACTTTCGCTGACAGGCACGGCTGAAGCAGCGCTCAGTGCGCCAGGCTTCTTTTTTCCTGGAGGCGTACCGATCAAATTGTTCGTCTGATAAAGCGAACTGGTCTCATTGTCAGGTAATGGATCGTCGTTCGGGTCACGCATGAAGGGCATACTTGCTGCGGTACTTGCGTGAGCTCGCTCTTGCTTGTTTTTGTTCTTCGCCACCAGGTTACTCGCGTTGCGAATTGTGGCGCCTACTTCTCCCTGGGAACTTCTTTTTGAGTCGACTCGTTTTTTGCCGCCGAATGGTTCCTTGGAGCCCTCGACAACACGCACACGAACTGTGACATGTTTTGTCCCTGCGGTGGCGATTAGCGTCGCAGTCCCAACTTTACCGGCCAATACCTCGCCACTTTTTCTTACGAAGACCACTTCTTTATTCGTAGATTGCCAGCTTGCCTTAAGTCCCTGGACGGCATTCCCGTCAGCGTCCACTGGGATTGCTGAAATCAACATAGGCTGCCGGCTTTTCAACTCTATTTCGTCAGCGACATTCAATTCGATTCTGGCGACTTTCATTGCTCGCTCGGCCTGGGTCAACGGAGGAGAGGGCCGGACTCCCTTCCGTTCGCGGTTATCTCGTTGAGGGGTCCTACTTATCAATGTGGCTACTCCAGAAGCCAACCATGTCAACACTTGATTCTTTGCTTCACGCGCGCTTTTGTCTGCCGTCTGTAGTGCCGCAGCGGCTACGGGCATCGGGACCAGCAACGCAGCGATAGTAAAGATCATGACCATCGCGATGACTTGTCGCGATGACAAACGAGCGATACGCCTGGTGAAGGTTGACATGAACAGCACTCCTCTGAGATTCAGAATTCCGCACACCGCGAACACTGAAGTTGATATGAACTTCATAGTTCGGCGTCCCTTAAGTGCCCGCTTGTTTTTACTTTGGTAATGAACGCCTACGTGAGGCTAAACGTCAGAACGAGTCGCACGTAAACGGGGGGACCCCTAGAATGAGTACACGCTGGATCTATTAATTACTATCACTGAGTCCGAGAAAAACGCAAGACTTTTCTATGATCGCAAAACGCAGCAACACAACAGACCAACGAGTTTGCCTGTTCGCATTATCTGGTCCAATTTAGACTAAATCGTAGATGCAGGGTAGTAAGGTAAATTATCGATAAAATTCCCGGGTAACAGGAATTTCGGATGGTAATCGTCTGCAGTAGATTTTCAAAACGTCGCCGGAAAAGGAGGCTTTTTATCGTGTGAATACCCAGCAGAAAAACATCGTCGGAAACCTCAAACTTACTTTGCTTCGACCCTGACAAACTCCGTCGAGCAATACTCGTCGGATTGCCTACAATCAATGCACGTGAGTTGAATCCGACACTCCGGCCGTGGGTCTTTCGCCGAAGCGAACGCGAACTGTAGACCGCACCCGTGACAGTAAACGGCGACATACCATTCACCCGAAATCCATTCTAACATCGTGTTTGTATTGCTCTTCAAAGTGTCATGTGTTTACGTCTGTCAGCTATGTGTGAAATTGCCTCCCAGATAGTCATTTCTGACCTATTGTCGTTGGTGCCATGAGGTCGACGATCATTGACGCAGCGATACTTACCACTGAATTTAGTTATTGCTCACTAGCACAAAGCCGGCCCAATAAAACGGATGGCGGTAACGGCGATCCTTCAGTAGACCTAGTGATGCTTCCCGTAAGGCCTGTGACTTATTCTGACTGTTCGCATCGTTCTGGCTGGCCAAGCCTTGATAAAAACTCTTCATCAGCCGAGAGGTACTTGCAGAATTTACTCGCCACTGACTAACCACCACTGACCGTGTTCCCGCCACAAGAAAAGCCCAGGACATACCAATCACACCTTCGCCTGGACTAATCCTGCCGCTACCGGTTTCGCACGCGGAAAGCACAGCCAAATCTGCATCAAGATCCAAGTCTATAATTTCACGCGCATGTAATAAGCCGTCGTTTTCTGTTTCGTCTTCAGTTTTGGTCAGCAAGAGATAAGAATTCAAAGGATCTCTATTATCCAGGACACCGTGAGTCGCAAGGTGAATTGTGGCGTATTGTGGCGCCAACGTCTTAAAGGTCTTTTCATCTGCCGCACGTCTAACGAGTACCTTCTTCATCTGCGTCCGAGTAGTTGCTGCTATGGCAGCCACTTCGACTTCTGTCTCCGGTAAGGAATGTAAATTTTGTTTGAGGTTCCTATTTCTGTCGATTACTGGATTCCCGAACGCTAGCAGTGATTCTTTGCTGGTTTTTTGTTGCCTCCGCAGGGCCATTTCGTTCAGCACGCTGAAAGAAGGCGCATAGAACACAGAGTAATCTTGTATCAGGTAATTACCGCGACTGTTGGTTAAGGCTTGATACGGCAAGGTCCAAAGAAACTCATCAGGAATAATGCATAGAGTGTTGATGTTTTGAAGTTCGTTAGCCGCCGGCTCAATCAACAATCGGTAGAGCTCACGTCCCAACGAAGCGTAGTCTGGCTGCCGTTCTGCCAATGCAGAATGGAAGTCGTTGACTTTTCGTCGAAGCTCGTCCACCTTCACTGACAGATTCACATATTTTAACTCGTGATCCGGACTGACTCCGTTCTGTTTCACAATGAAGAGTCCGACATTGTCTCCAATGACAACATATTCCAGATACGCGGCGTTCTTTGCACGTACGAGACTGTCGAGGTTCGCGTGCGTCAAAGGACGAGCCGGACCGACCCGCAGCAGCAAGTCAGGATGCTTCGTAGCAAACCGCTCCTGAAACACAACTAACTCCTTGCTCACGGCGTTCAGCTCATTCTGAAGTTCACTTGGAGGTGCAGCGCCGGGTTGTGATTTGATTCGTTTCTTGATGGCAAGGTACTTGTTCATCAAAACTTCCGCTTGAGCCTTTTCACTCTCGGTAGGTATGTTTCGTAAATCACGCCTGTTATTTCGAACGGCTTCGATTAACACCCTCGCCTTTGCTCGTTCCGCATACAGCAGTGCTTCGAAGTTGTTACCTCTTTGGGTTAGCAGCCTCACCATCGTCTGGTATGGCCCAACCTTATTCTCAAAAAAGAGCTGCCGACTTTCCAGGCGACCCATCACCTGCTCGCGCAATTCTTCAATTTGATTGATGGCCTCTGTCAGAGTAGGGATTGCTAACTCGACTTTATTGTCGGCAGCATATGCCTCACCAAGTGCGGCCGTGGCCAGGTACGTCAGCTTCGGTGATCGCAGTGAACGAGCTAGCGTTAGTGCCCTTTCGGCTGATGCCGCCGACTCGCGATAGTCGTGCATAGCAAAATAGGTTCTCGCCGCGCGCCAAAGTAGTTCAGCTTCCCGAGTTGTCGAGTTTACCCGTCGCGCAAGTTCGAGATTTTCGTCTATTGCTTTTAACGCAGTTGGAAAATCCCGCTTGGCCGTTAGAGCGCCACTTAGGGCCGCTCCAACGGCGATTTGGATGTCTACTAATTTCGCAGCTTTAGCGCGTTCCAGAGTGCGTTCAAAAAGTTTGAGAGCCTCATCATCACGGCCCTGTCGCTGCTCGAGAATCGCCAAGTTCAGCAACACTCGGGCTTCTTCTCTCGCATTTCCTTGCGACCTGTAGATCGCAAGACTTGCATCGAAGAACCTTTGGGCCATTGCATAGTCCTCCTGTTCGAGAAAAACAGAGGCCTGACCGCTCAGGATACTTGCATGGGTGTTCTGCTCTCCTGAACTCCTTGAAACTTGATGAGCTTTGCTCAAAAAGGACAACGCGCGAAAATATTCACCGATTTCGGAATGGACGTTTGCTATGGTAATCAGCACATGTGCGATCGGTATGTTGTACAACGATCCTGAACCATTGAGCTGCTCTAACAAAGTACGTGCGTCATGCAGTTTATTGAGTGCCTCAGCATGATTACCATTACTGAGATCGACCTGGCCTAACGTGTGTAGCGATCGCGCTCGGGCATACTCAATTGGACCTGGAGATTCGTGCGTGGGCTTCGAGTTTAACTGTCGAGTGATGGCCAGACTCTGTTCAGAGTAACTCTGGGCCTTTGCGTACTCTTCCATGATGAAATACAACGCGCCGAGATCCGCCAGGACATAACTCAGGTCACTTTCAAGTCCAGCATGTTCAAATAACTCTCTACTCGTCTCGTATGCCTGAATAGAATTAGCAAAATCATTCGTTCGTGAGTAGGTGCGACCAAGGTAATAGTAAGTTGTGGCTATTAACTCGGGTTTCTTAAGGCGATCAGCGACGCGAAGGGCAAGCTTGTAAATCTCTGTCGACTTGGTAGCTGATCGCTGGCTTTCCCCGGAGGCGCAGTCAAGCAGTGCCTTCCACAGAGTAACGTTGACAAGTTGGGAGTTCTTGTCTAGCAGCAGCTCGTTTCTGGCCCCCTCTTGCGGGTTCCGACACAACAGCGATGCGAGCTGTGTTTCGGAGTCAATAGTCTGGCCTGATTGTGCATGCGCAACCGAAGAAAAGAGGATCAGGATTATGAGGTTCCATTTAAGCATGGTCGAAACGCTAATCGAGCTGTGCGTGCGGCGTTGCTTAAGAACCGCGAGTTTGGATCCACGGTTATTTTCGGAAAATACCAGAAGGTTCTCCTCACATTGCATCATGTATCTAAAGACGAGAGAAATTAAGTGATCTTCCAGCTAGCGTGAAAAAATGTTTTTGGCCCACTCTGAGCAAGAATTATTTTTCGACCTGGAAGTTCGGCCCATTTTCCCCGTCATTAGAACTAAACCCAGAATGTCTTAACCAACCTGTACCAGACTAATTGATACAATCATGAAATCCCGAGCTTCTCGATTAGACCACAAGCTCATTGGCGATTCGGATCCAATGAAGGAGCTGAACCGTCATATTCGCACGGCGGCAGACTGCAATTTGACGGTGCTGATTTATGGCGAATCTGGAACCGGTAAAGAACTTGTAGCACGCGCGATTCATTCGCAAAGTCCCCGCGCCCAGAAACCTTTTGTCTCGCTAAATTGCGGCACACTTACTGAAACGCTGTTGGAATCAGAACTCTTCGGCTATGAGCCAGGGGCGTTCACTGGCGCCGTCAAGAAAAAGAAAGGCTTGTTCGAAGCCGCTCACACGGGAACAATGTTTCTCGATGAGATCGCCGAACTGTCTGCAAGTTGCCAGGTCAAACTTCTTCGCGTGCTGCAAGAGAGCACCGTTAGGCCGGTGGGGGGAAATGCCGAAATCTCAGTGGATGTGCGGGTGATTGCGGCTACTAATTGCAATCTGGCCCACGATATGGAATCTGGTCGCTTTCGCAAGGATCTTTATTACCGCATCGCCGTTCTACCGATCGCCACGCCACCCCTACGGGAGCATCTATCTGACATCCCACAGCTGGTTGATCACTTCTTGCAGCATGCACAAAAAAGTTTAGCCCGTTCTGGCGAACATATGATTGAGCCAGACGCGATCACCGCATTGATCTCTTACACATGGCCCGGCAACGTTCGCCAATTAAGGCATGTCGTGGAACGTCTCGTCGCAACATTGGCGGATGGAGTGACTATCACGGCCACGGATATTTACAGAGCTTTACCTGCCGCCACTTTCAGCAGTGCCGTATCGGAACTGCCGATCTTCGGTGAAGAGGACTCGTTGGACGCTTTTCTCGATCGAACCCTGCTTAATCTTTACGATCATCTGGTTGCTAAGACTGGCAGTCACTCCCAAGTTGCTAAGTTATTGAACATGGACAGGGTTGCGCTTTATCAACGAATTAAACGCGTTCGCCAGCGGGTATTGCGCCGAGCTAAGGCGTTTTGAGAAAAAACAAAACTGACTTGGTGAGACTGGAGTCGAATGCCAGTTGAAGTCCACTGCGCTTACACTGGTTTCCTGATGGTGCGCACACTTTGGAGCAGTTTGCGCGGTAGTTCTGATTGAGGATTAAGTTCGACAAGGCCTTGGAACTCACGCTCAGCCTCGTTCAATAAACCAACTCTTGCGTAAAAAACACCAAGCGCAAGATGAGAATTCAATTTTTTGAGACGACTTAGTTCTTGGAAATCCGCCGTCGAAAGGACGGCAAACTTCATCTCAGGAGCCGAAGCCGAAGGTGAAACGACTTTCTTTCCATCCACCAGTGCGGTCACAACCCATGAGAAAATTTGACCACGGCGCAGCCGCGCTCGTGCCTCCCATTGTGTTTGAGTAGGGGGCAACTCTTCGCTTTGACTAACTTGGTGGCCTTCCTGGTCCAGCACGTAGACTCTATAACTAGAAACGCCTGGTAAACTCTCCCACCGAAAAGCCGGTCTAGCTTCAGTTACAACTCTCCGTACGGGATAAAGCAGTCTAAAACTCTGTGGGCCATCGTCGTTGCCGCGCACGCCGCCTGGTTCACCCGAAAGACGTCTCAATACATCAGCGGGTACTATCTGCTCAGACAACGCCGCTCGCGCCACATACTGGCGACTGTTCTCAGACACTTCGTCGAGACCTGTAATGCGACCATCTTTGTCGATAGTGACTTCGCCGCCGGCATCCTTCAGCTTGGCAACTGTCGCGGAGTCGTCCACGCTTGCTGCCGGGGTTGGAGATATTGTTGAGCTACGTTCACTGTCACGATTTGTTTGCTCCTGCTTATTGGCTTGAAGAGGGCTAGATCTTCTGGAGAGAGCAATCACTGCGATAAGTACCGCTACAGCTACGAGCACGATCGCCGCCACTGCATAGACTGGGCGTCTTTGTAACCGCTGCCACACCCAAGGAGCCCCTCGCATATCGTTATGGGACTCGTAGTGGGTGAGACCATAAGAGACCTTCATTTCACCAGCAGTAGCCTCACGAAAACCGAGAAAACTGCGCAGGTCTTCGCGGCAGCTTTCGCAGGTACTCAAGTGAATATCGATTATTTCTCGCATCTCTTCATCGAACGTGTTGTCTGCCACGCCGACGAGCTGATCAAAATCGAGGTGTTCATTTCGAAACCAGAACTCTGGTTCGAGAGTGAAGTTGAACGGTACGGAGCCTCGCTGCCGTTTTAACTCCGCGATAAATCGCTGATCGCAGGCCTGGCACTCCGCAGTGTGGACAGCAGCCGCAGTAAGCTCATCTTCTGGTAAGGCACTCACGCAGAGCTGTTTGATTTGCAATTCAGATAAGTGGTGGGTCATTAAAAATCGGCACTCCTCACATTATCTAAAGACGGGAGCGACAGCCGAATCTTCCAGTTAGAGTAAAATATTTTCACCCTTGCAATTCAGCCTTTAAGCGGCGGACGGCGCGAAACCGCCATTTGTATACATTCTCGCGCGAAGCTTTCAGTTCCTCTGCCACACTGGCGCCATTCATAGGCATTTGCGCTCGAAGTCGCACCACTTCCCGAACGGAGCGGCCCATCCTTCGAGCGATTTCATCCCAGTTCACAATTTCCGCTGCTCGCAACATCGTGAACAGGTCCTCTCCGGCCTCGTCTTCAAAGCTCAATGCGAATGCGTCACGCTGCTCGGCTGGCAGGTGAATAATTGCCTGCCACAGTCGCATCAGCAACTCGTTCGCTTCGACATGAGATTCGCCCGATCGAGGGCTGGAAATGAAATAAGCATCCCACTTCGCTGGCGATGGATCGTTTAATGATTCGATCTGCTCATCTTGGATATCTAGCAAGTAAGCGATCATGCGGACCAGTACATCAATTTCAACCGGCCCTCCGATCCAGTAAAACAGCTCGGCTGCGATCTGCGAAACCGGTGCGAATCGTACGTCTTCATCCGAGAAGTGGAGCGACTGGAAGGACTTCAGTTTTGTCTCAACGTCTGGCCAGGGCTGGTCTGAGAACGGACTTTTTCCAGTATTTCGCCAGGGTGCAAACCCGCACAGTATTTCACCATTGTGTTCCCATGAAACAAGGTCTTTATGCCGTTTCAACAAATGTCGAAGACCGTCTTTTAGGCGGGTACGTGCGGGTGACTTGGCACGAAGGAAATCTGTACAAGTGTTTGAGGCAATACGTGAGACATAAAGGTCGAAGTTGTCTATCTCAATACCAGAGGGTGAGTGAAGTTGATGCAATACCTGCACAACTCGCGTCATTGATTCCTGGTATAGATCTTCAGCGTCTTGATTGTTTCCATTGACACCTTGTGCGCTCACGTAAAAGGCAAGTCTTCGTCGCAGCACTTGTCTAATCAGCGGCGCCGCACGAATTGTGACGAGCTCATCGAGGTGCTGTTGCCGCTGTTGCTCATCGCGCGCGGCAAGATATGGCACGAGCACATTATCCATCTGATCTGGACTGGAGAATTAACTCCGTGACTCAGCGACGTTGCTGCTGAGTATGACGGACTTGGCTATCAAAATAGTGGGAGACTATTTTTAGCAACCGCAGCGAAGGCTTACTTGGTCCAAAGCTCGATTTTGGTCGTTGGGCGAGAGCTCACTACGTATTGATCGTGCCTGAAAGTTCCCAGACCGCGCGCCCTTGACACCACGGCTCTGAATGCCTGCGCCGACCGGAGGAGGAAGAACAAAAGAACTCCTCCGTTCGGCTTGCCATTCTAGCCGTGGTGTCAAGGGTTCGCTGCGCCGCACTCCGTGATTTCGAGTGGCAAAGCAAAGCCTCCCGAAAGAGGAAAGAACGCAATGATTCAATAGTTGCCAGAGAAGCATTGTGACCTTCTCCTGGAAAACGCTGCCAAATAAATAGGGAAAACCGATAAGGATTCGTGTGTTGTTAGCAAATTAAAATGTCCGGTTTTTTTAGCACGTGAAATGTCCGGTTTTGGGTTTACCACTTCAAATATCTATCCAGCAGTAGGGGCTGTGGGAATGTGGGAAAGTCAGGCCGCT
>Ga0134124_10003373_pt1 | contig 12848 bp, 13 predicted proteins | sample KB304_FD_96880 | JGI IMG/M metagenome (GOLD analysis project Ga0134124, IMG submission 96880) | Terrestrial soil microbial communities without Nitrogen fertilizer from Kellogg Biological Station, Michigan, USA - KB3-0-4 | ecosystem: Environmental > Terrestrial > Soil > Unclassified ... | reverse complement strand
TTTTACAGAGCAAGAATTGGATATCAAGAGCGGGCAAGGGTTGGAGACTATTCCTCTGCGGAAATTTGTCACTACCTTCCATTTGCTGGTAACGCTATTGGTGCTCCGCCTCCTGGGCTTTCTTCATTCGGTAGGCTAAATCGGCATGGGGTCTCGTTTCTGTATCTCGCGACAAAAGTAGTCACCGCTATTGCCGAGGTACGTCCACATCCTGGGCAGCATGTTTCGGTAGGCAAATTCAGCGCCAACCGTCCCTTAAGAATTGCGGATTTTGTGAATATAAACTTTTTGGCATTCTCAGCGAGCGAGAAGCGACTGGAAGACTTACACTTAATAGCTAGTATAGATCGTGTTTTGAGAGAGCCTGTCCCCCCTGACAAACCATTTTTGTATTGTTTGCCACAGTTGTTGTCTGACGTGCTGAGACAAGAGGGCTTCGACGGGGTTATGTTCAACAGTTCTGTAAGCGACGGTAAGAACCTAACAGTTTTCGAACCCGATAATTTCTCTTACGTAGATCAGGATGCTGCGGTTCATTTGATACGTGAAGTCGTATATCGTTATGAATGCCAAGATATAATTGACCCAAATGAGGTCTACATCGCCACACAAAAGCATTCAGACACGAGTTGGTGCTATACAAGTGGTAACTGATGTTTATTCGCTGAAGAACCAGGGAGAGGCAACGTAGAAGCCAACTCTCCATTTTCCATTTTTGAGTGAAAAAAGTATTTTCCAACAAGACACATAGACGCCGACCGCCCGAAGAAGCCGGGCGTGCGGTCATGTGCCGAGCCGTTACAGCGAGGAATAAATGGAAATCATTTTTTCAATTGTCGGCAAATTGATCGTCGTTGGTGGTGGACTGGTCGCGATCAGCTATGGCTTGTTCAAGCACCTCGGCCGGAAGTGGCTTGATGAGAAGTTCAGCGAGAGACTGGAAGCCTATAAGCATGAACAGGCGAAAGAAATCGAGCGCCTTAGATTTAAGATTAACGCATTGTTGGACAGAGCCACGAAGTTCCACCAGCGCGAATATGAGGTGCTGCCAGAGGCGTGGTCGTTGCTGAATGATGCATTTGGGAAGGCGAGCTACTTTCTTCACCCATTTCAACAATACCCTAATTTAGACCGCATGACACCTACTCAACTCGACGAGTTTTTGGCAAAAACTTCATTTTCTAATTGGGAAATAGAAGAATTAAAAGCGTCAACTAAAAAAACAGATTACTACATTAAACGTATCTTCTGGCATACCATTCAAGATGTGAAGACGTCAGCAAGGGATTGTCATGTTTATCTGTCCAAGAATGGTATTTTCATTCAGCCAAACATCCGAGAGAAGCTCTTAGAAATTGACGATGCAATATGGAAGGCTTTGAATCAAAGAGAGATAAGTGAACGTCATGATACATTCCCGCGAGACTTAACGAAAAGTGATTATTTAATCGAGCAGGTTCCACAACTTTTAAAAGACTTAGAGGTGCTTGTTCAAAATCGCCTTTGGGATAATCAATCTGAGACGCTCTAACGAAGCGCGGCACACGGCCTCCGCTTCGCTCCGCCGGTGCGCTCACAGCCGTTGGCCCCATAGGCAGGTTTCACTTAATCCAAAAGGAGAGATACCCATGCGAAGGATTGTTTGTTTAATATCTTCATTGTGCTTATCCATTTTCGTTTCATGGGCAGACGGATTTGCCGCCGAGCTGAACTATGAGAAGCTGAAATCGCTCGGTGGATATCAAGGGGAAATTTATTCTGCGGCATTCAGTCCTGACGGCAATTTCATGGCGGTTGGTTTTAATGACGGAGTCGTCAGAATTTGGGAGGTTCAGAATTGGAAGATAATCGCAACCCTCCAGGAAAATGAGAATGACGTGACTGCCATAGCCTTTAGTCCGGATAACAGGACGTTAGCGACCGGTGATTCTCAAAAGAGAATCATTCTCTGGAATACAAATACTTGGGCTAAGTCAACAAAACTAAAAGCATACGGTGGCGTTAACGCTTTGGCGTACAGCAAGGATGGTACTCATTTAGCTGTAGCGACCAGTGACGATATTGCCCAGTTATGGGATTTAGGCAAAAACGAGTTCGTGAAACTGAAAGGGCACAACCGAAAAGTCAATACGCTAGCATATAGCCCGGATTCTGCAAACCTTGTAACCGGCAGCAACGATGACTCTATCATTATCTGGAATGCGATTGATGGTAAGAAGATCAAACAGACCAAGGCTCATAACGGATCAGTGATGAAGGTCACCTACAGCAATGACGGAAAGCTTGTTCTGTCAGGAAGCGCTGATAACACCATAGCTCTTTATGATGCCAAAAATGGAGACTTTATTGATGCTCTAACTGAGCATACCGAAGAAATCTGCTCGTTTGCCAAAATGAGCAGCAATAATATCGTCGTTTCGGCGGATTGTGTGAATGTGCCTGGCCCGTGGGGTATCAGGCTCAAAGACACAAAAAACACATGTAAAATAATTTTCTGGGATCTTGCCGCAAAAAAGCCGCTGAAGACTCTAGAGAGTAATTGTGATTTGTCATTTGTCACTGTAAGCCCTGACGATAAATATCTCGTAGCTGGGTACGCGAAAAGTGAGAAAAGAATACTGGTTTTTGAAAAGAAATGACTTGCAGAGGAGGGGACGGATATTTTTTCAGAGAGAGAAGTGAGTCCCAACCACGTCCTAGACCGTGACCGGGCAAAAAACGCCCGTCAGGTCAAGGTCGACACCGTTACAATCTTTCGAATCGCCAGAGCTTGAAAGGAGGCCAGGATGCAATGTCCGTTCTGCAAAGAGGAGATCATCGACGGTGCGATCAAGTGCAAACACTGCGGGTCGATGATCGGTGACGTTCCGCAGCCCTGCCCCGCCGGGCAGGCCGACTTCTCCGCCATGTTCGGCGTTGCGGTGCGGATCTGGAAGGAGAACCTGGCGGACCTTGTCATCCTTACGCTGGTCTTCCTGTTGGTCGTCTGGATCCCGATCGCCAACATCGGCTTCATCGCCGGCTATACCCGCTCGCTCCTCAAGGTGGCGCGGGGGCGGGGAAAACCCCTGGCTGGCGACCTCTTCAATGCCTGGGACTGTTTCGGCAACCTCTTCCTCTTCTTCTTCATAAACATCATCGCCGGCGTTGTCCTGCACTGCGTACCGTTCTTCGGCAGCCTCGCCTCGATCGCCTTGGGATTCGTGGTTCTGCCGGGGGCCCTCTTGATAATCGACAGGGGGACGGGAACCATGGATGCCTATAAATGGTGCTTTGCGACCATCCAGGCTGATTTCGTCAACTGGCTGCTGGCCTATCTGGTGGGGAACGTGGTCCTTTTCTGCGGGGTCGTGGCCCTGTTCATCGGGATCATCTTCACCGCACCCTTGGGCCAGCTGATCTTCATACAGCAATACGAGCGGATGAAACCCGCAGGAAACCTTTGAACCTTAAAGCGGCAATTACTCGCGCAGAGACGCCAGGCCGCAAAGAAAACCGAATAATTGCAGAATATGTATTCCTAACAAATTGGTTAAAGATCTGATTATATAGTTTCCTTGATCTTGCTCTGCGTTCTTTGCGGCTTTGCGCGAGACTGCTTTTTGGGGCTGAAATTCAAGGCATAAAAAAAGCGCCCGGGAATGATCCCGGGCGCTTTTGCATCTTACTTAATGGCTGGTAGCGGTTTCGCACCAGCGATGATGCATTTCATTGTAGCCAATGGTGAAATTGTATGCTTCATACAGGCCGCTCAGACCTACAAAGCCATAAATCCACCTTGTCCAGATGGCAGTTTCACCAAAGAGCGCTCCTATCGGGTTGTAGCCGAACAGGCCGACCCAGCCCCAGTTCAGAGCACCAATGACAAGTAGCACGGTGACAATGATGTCCAGAACTTTCATGACCTCACCTTCTTTCTTATCCCGATATTCTGAATATCGGCTCAATTTACTTCTCTAATTATTATACTACGTTAAGCTTTGCGAGAGTGAATTTTATAGCGGTCGGCGTGGTAGGAGCTGCGGACGTAGGGGGCGCTTTCCACGTGGGCGAAACCGATGGCCAGTGCTTCTTCCCGGTAGCGCTCGAATTCGGAAGGTTCGATAAACTCGGCAACCGGGTGATGAGAGCGGCTTGGGGCGAGGTACTGGCCGATGCTGATGTAACGGCATCCGGTCCGGTGTATATCCGCAAGGGTGGAGAGCACTTCCTCCCGCGTTTCGCCGAGACCGAGCATGATCCCCGATTTGGCCGGAATCGACGGGTCGATCTCCCGCGAGGCTTCCAGCAAAGTCAGGGAGCGCCGGTAGTCCGCTCCGGCACGGACCGAGTACAGGCGTGGTACAGTCTCTATGTTGTGTCCGAGGATATCCGGCTTTGCGGAGAGGACGGTTGCGAGGCTCTCCCTGCTTCCCTTGAAGTCGGGCACCAGCAGCTCTATGACGGTCATCGGGGAGATTTCCCTTATTTTGCCTACTGTGGCGGCAAAGTGTCCTGCTCCGCCGTCGGCCAGATCGTCACGGGTAGGGCTTGTGATGACGACGTGCTCAAGCGCAAGGCTCTTGACAGCTTCGGCGATCCGGGAAGGCTCGTTCGGGTCGAGAGGGGCGGGCCTGTTCGAGGAGACGTTGCAGAAACTGCAGCTGCGGGTGCAGTCCCTCCCCATGATGAGAAAGGTCGCCTGCTTCTGGCGGAAGCATTCCGAGATATTCGGGCAGGAAGCTTCACGGCAGACCGTGTTCAGGTCGAGCCTGCGAAGAAGCCGGTCCATCTCCGCATGGTCGGCAGGGTTCACTTTCTTCTGAAGCCAGATCGGTTTTCTACGGATTTTCATAGCTATGATTATTTGATTGTGCCGGAAATATTGTTGACATGAAAATATCTTTTCGTTGAATATAGCGACAGTACGTACAGTACACAATAAAGGAGAAGCTATGAAAATCAAACAAATTGTTTTGTGCAGTGCCGTGGCTGTTTTTGTCCTGTCGAATGTGCTTTTTGCCGCGCCCCCGCTCCCTCCGGCTCCAAATGTGAATATCCAGATCGGCGCGCCCCCACCACCCGCGCCTGAACCGAGAGTGGTCGTTAGAGAGACCGTCGTGGTCAAGGAAAAAAGGGATCACGGCAAGCATAAAGGACATTACAAGCATAAGAAGCATAAAAAACACGACGATTAGGCGCTGAATACGTCGAATAGCCGGCAATACGCCAGGTATCGCTTTAATAAAAGAGAGGGTCAATCCCCTCTCTTTTTTATTTTCCGACAGGGATGAAGTTTGGAATCTTCTGGTATAATGAACGCTAATACTTGTTGAGCGATCGCAGAGATGGCCGGATGCCGGCTGACAGTGATTGATCCCGACTGCCGGAGTTCGCAGCTAATCATTAATTAAATGGAGGATTGGAAATGAACGGGTCACTTAAGGGTACGATGACGGAGCAGAATCTTCTCAAATCTTTTGCAGGAGAGAGCCAGGCGCGCAATCGCTATACCTATGCAGCCGGGGTGGCGAGAAAAGAGGGGTTCATCCAGATTGCCGACACATTCGAGGAGACGGCAAATCAGGAGAAGGAGCACGCCAAGAGGTTCTTCAGCTTTCTCGAAGGGGGGATGCTTGAAATTATGGCCTGCTTCCCTGCCGGGCTGGTGGGCACCACGGCCCAGAACCTTCTGGCGTCGGCAAACGGTGAGCTTGAGGAGCATAGCGAGCTTTATCCCTCTTTTGCGGCAACTGCAAAAGAGGAAGGATTTCCGGAGATCGCTTCTGTCTGGAATGCAATATCCGTCGCTGAGAAGCAGCATGAAAAGCGCTACCGTGCCCTATACGCAAATATCGAGGCTGATCGCGTTTTCAAACGTGACCAGCCTGTTGTCTGGCGCTGTCGCAACTGTGGCTATCTGCATGCAGGTACGGCTGCTCCGGAAAAATGTCCTGCATGTGTCCATCCCAGGGCTCACTTCGAGATTCTCGGGGAGAACTGGTAATTGAACCGGAATGATTTGAAGAGAAGGATAACCCTGCTGGTTTCACTGCCGCTTCTGGCGACGGTAGGGCTTATCCTTGTCCTGAGTTATTTCAGCAGGTTTCACAATCACCACTTTATTCTTGCCGAGCTTGTTGTTCTCGGGTCTATCTTCACTGCCCTTGCCGTATGGCGTCTTACCATGCTGGTCGAGGAGCGTGAGAAACTGCAGGAACAGCAGTTCAGGTTCCTGCAGACCTTGATCGACACCATACCCAATCCTATCTACTACAAAGATTCGGCCGGGAGGTACCTCGGGTGCAACCGGGCGTTCGAGAGTGCAACCGGTGCCGTCAGGAGCGAGGTAATAGGGAAGAATGCTCAAGAGTTCTTTGTGCAGGAACTGGCTGATATTTACTGCCGGGGAGACGACGAGCTTTTTGCCAGAGGTGGCGAGCAGGTTTTCGGGAGTATTGCACCATATGCCGACGGGACTCTCCGTAATGTCATATTTCACAAGGCGACTTTTGATGCAGTGGACGGTTCACTCGGCGGACTGGTCGGCATCTACATGGATATTACCGAACAGAAGGAAGTCCAGGATGCTCTTGCCAAGGAGAGGAACTTTACGGTCAGCCTTCTCCAGAGCTCATCTACTGCTACTTTTGTCATTGACAGCCGGCACCGACTGATCTTCTGGAACCGTGCCTGCGAAGCTCTTACCGGAATTCCGGCTGATGGGCTTCTCGGGACAGACAGGCACTGGAGCGCTTTCTACCCGGAAAGGCAGCCTTGTCTTGCGGACAGGCTGATGGACCGTGTGCCCCCTTCGGAGACCAAGGAGTTCAGCAGATCCAACATAATCTGCGCGGGTGTGCAGGGCGAGGCCTGGCTGAATCTTGGCGGAAAGAGGCGCTATCTTTCCTTCAGTGCAGCTCCGATCCTGGACGACAGCGGTGAAATTGTTGCCGCCGTGGAGACGCTGGAAGATCTCACGGAACGGAAAGTTCTTGAAGAAGAGCTGCTCAGGCTTACCTACGCGGTTACCCAGTCCCCCATCGGGATCGTCATTACCGACAGCAAAGGTATAATGGAGTATGTGAATCCCAGATTTACCGAAATAACCGGCTATACGCTGGAGGACGTCCAGGGTGAACACTCATCCATGTTCAAATGGGTGGATGCATCTGAAAAGTCATACAAGGAGCTTTTGAGAACCATTCTTGATGGGAGGGAGTGGCACGGCAGATTCCACAACAGGAAGAAAGGGGGTGAGCTCTACTGGGAGGAGACCCGTATCGCTCCGATCAAGAACTCCGAGGGGGTGATAACCCACTTCATCGCCATGAAAGAAGATATCTCGGATCGGGTGAGACTGGAAGAACAGCTCCATTACTCCCAGAAAATGGATTCGATCGGCCGCATGGCAGGCGGAGTGGCTCATGATTTCAACAATATTCTTACTGCGATTGCAGGATATGTCGGGATAATGGAGTTTTACACTACGGAAGAGTCCCCCTTGTCTTCATCCATAAAACAGATAAGGAACTCGGTCGAAAGGGCTGCTCTGCTCGTTCAGGGACTGCTCGATTTCAGCCGCAGACAACGGTCAAATCCGCTTGCGGTTAATCTGAACGATATTGTCACCAGAGTGGGCAAGTTGCTCACAACCCTCATCGGCGAAGATATCACCCTTCATAATTTTCTAAGTGAAGCCCCTCTTGAGATTCTGGCCGACACCGTACAGATAGAGCAGTTGATAATGCATCTGGTGAACAATTCACGTGATGCGATGCCGCACGGCGGTGAACTATGGATCGGTACCAGGCGCACGACCCTGGACAACGATTTTGTAAAGCATTACGGATATGGAACTGTTGGCGAATATGCTCTTCTGACCGTAACTGACAACGGCACCGGCATGGATGCCGAGACTCTGGAAAAGATCTATGAGCCGTTTTTTACTACCAAAAGCGTCGGCAAGGGGAGCGGGCTGGGGTTGTCGGTAGTTTACGGTTGTGTAAAACAGCACAAGGGATTTGTTACCTGCTCCAGCGAGCCGGGCAAAGGGACGCAGTTCAACATTTACTTTCCGCTCAGTCTCAAATCGGAAGAGTCTGAAATCGAAGAGCAGCGACTTCCAAGGATAACGGACAAAGGCCCGTTGCAGGGGAGCGAGACTCTTCTGCTCGTAGAGGATGACGAAGAAGTCCTGGCGATTATCAAGAGCCTTCTTGAGGAGTTCGGATATACCGTTCTGGTAGCACGGGATGGCAAGAAAGCCGTATCGTTGTTCGGAGAAAATTCCCGGAAAATACAACTGGTCATACTCGATGCGATCATGCCGCACAAGAATGGCTGGGATACTTACCAAGACATACAGGAAGAAGTACCATGGATGAAAGCGCTTTTCATAAGCGGGTACACGAGGGAAGCTCTTATCGAAAAGGGGATGCTTGAGGAGCGGTCCATGTTTCTGCCAAAGCCTATAGCCCCGCTGGATCTATTAAGAACAGTAAGAGAGGTACTAGACAAATGAGAACAAAGAGCGGAAAAATCGTTCTGGTCGATGACGATCAGTATGTCCTTGACAGTACTGCGACACTGCTGCGCATATCCGGCGTCGACGTAACTGCTGTCGATTCCGGGGAAAAAGCCCTGACTGCTTTGGCAACGGGTCGTTACGATCTGGTCCTGACGGATGTCAACATGCCGTCAATGACAGGGATAGAGCTTTTGCGCTGTATCCGTGAAAAGGACGAAGAGCTGCCGGTAATCCTCATGACTGCTTATGCCGAACTCAATATTGCAGTCTCTGCAGTAAAGGAAGGGGCATTTGACTTCATTATCAAGCCGTATTCACCTGCCCACCTTGTCCATGCAGTGGAGAAAGGGATACGATTCGGGCATTTGAAGGAGCTGGAAAAGAATTACAAGAACGAACTTGAGATGACCGTGGCAAAAAGGACCCTGGAGCTTGCGGATGCGCTCACTCAGCTGCGCAGTATGAGCGAAGAGACCATTGCGCGGCTTACCAATGCGGCGGAACTTCGTGACGAAGATACCGGAAAACATATCTCCAGAATCGGTATTTTTGCGGCGAGACTTGCCGATTCCTTGGGAGCGGATCCGGATTTTGTCTCGAATATCCGCATTGCAAGCGCCATGCATGATGTCGGCAAGATCGGTATTCCTGATTCAGTGCTGCTGAAAGACGGCCCCCTGACCCCTGAAGAGTTCACGCTCATGAAGACGCATACCGTAGTCGGAAGAAAGATTCTTGCGGGGTCGAGTTTCCCGATGCTCCAGATGGCTGAGACCATAGCGCTCAGCCACCATGAACGCTGGGACGGCACAGGTTACCCCCAGGGTTTGAAAGGGGCTGAGAGTCCGCTGGAGGCCCGGATAGTCATGATCGTTGACCAGTACGATGCACTGCGAAGCAAAAGAGTCTACAAGCCGGCATTTTCTCACGAAAAAACCTGTTCGATAATTCTGGAAGGGGATGGCCGTTCGATGCCGGCTCATTTCGACCCGGAGCTGCATGAAGCGTTCAGGCGGGTTAGCGCAGACTTTGAAGCTATCTATGAAGCCAACAGGGATTGAGATGTGCCCTGTTTGTGAAGTTCATGAGAAAAACGGGTGCTGTCCCTTGACAGCATCCGTTTTCAATTCTGGCCATACGGGAAAAGGAGTACTTGTCTCTGGTTCATATCTCGTCGCCGGTATGAAATAATCTTTGCCAAAAATATTCCCATGCAAGATAATCCACGACAGTTACATTCATTGCCAGCCTATGGGGTGCGGGTCATGATCGATCTGTTACGGAAACGCCGCAGCATACGGAAATTCGCTCCGGAGAGAGTTGCTCCTGAACTTGTCGAGACGCTGGTCGAAGCGGCTCTCCGGTCCCCGTCGTCACGGAAGATCAATCCATGGGAGTTCGTAGTGGTAGACGATCCCGAAACTCTGCTGAAGCTTTCCCGGGCAAAGCAGCATGGCTCGGAGTTTTTGAAAAACGCACCGCTCGCAGTGGTGGTCTGTGCCGATACTGCAAAGTCCGATGTCTGTATCGAGGATTGCTCCATCGCGGCAATCATCATCCAGCTGACAGCCGTATCTTTGGGCCTTGGCAGCTGCTGGGCACAGATCCGCAACCGGACCCATGACCGGGAGAAGAATTCCGAAACCTATGTCAGGGACCTCCTTGGTCTGCCGGACCATATCATGGTAGAAACAGTAATAGGTATCGGGTATCCTGCCGAAAGAAAGGCGCTGATACCTGCGGGCAGGCTGCAGCGTGACAAGATTCGTTACAACGGGTGGTAATACGATTCACGAGAGGACGATGGGCATATCGATTATCGCGGCTATGAGCAGAAACCGTGTTATCGGCAGGGGGGGAGCCATTCCGTGGCATATTCCAGCGGATCTTCGTCGATTCCGCGAGCTCACCCTCGGGCATACCGTGATCATGGGGCGCAAGACGTTTGAATCTATCGGCAGACCGCTTGCCGGCAGAAAAAATGTCGTCGTTACGGGTCAGGCGGGATACTCACCCGAAGGAGTTGTTGTCGTTCATTCTCTGGCAGAGGCCATCGAGTCGTCATATCCGGATAGCGAGCTTTTCATCTGCGGCGGGAGCGAGATCTACCAGCAGGCGTTGCCGTTATGCTCAAGGATATACCTTACGGTTTTAGACCTTGATCTGGATGGCGACAGATACTTCCCGCCCGTTCCGGCCAAGGATTTCAGAGAGGTTTCAAGGGAGACCATTTCCGAAGACCCTCCGGCAGAGTTCACCATATTCGAGAAAATAATCTATGCCCCTGGAGAGTGCTCCGGGTGAGAAGCATTTCCGATGAGGCAATCGTTATCGGGCTCATGGACTTCCGTGAAGCGGACAGGATCGTTTCTCTCTTCACCAGAGAGCACGGCAGGATAAGCGGACTGGCCAGGGGGGCGAGAAAGAGCGTCAAACGATTCGGAGGTTCCCTGGAGCTCTTTGCCAGGCTTTCGGTGAATTTTGCACCGGGCGAGTCATTGGTGTCCATCAGGGATGTTGACGCAATCACGATTTATCCCGGGATACGATCAAGCTTCGAAGGAATTGCCCATGCAGGCTATGCCTGCGAACTCGTCTCCCTGCTGGCCCCTGAAAGTCTGGCCAACAGCCGGCTTTTCAGGCTCCTGACGGCATATCTCGACCACCTTGACAAGTGTCCTGCAACGGCTTCTGGCAGGCATTTCTTCGAAATAAACCTGCTTAACATTCTTGGTTACCGGCCGCCGCTCGACAGCTGTGCCGGCTGCGGTTCAAGCCTGGTGCCAGGCGGGGGCTACTGGTCAGGCTGCCATGAGGATGGAATCTACTGCAGAAGCTGTTCCGGAAGGGGCAGTTTTCTTGCCGGTTCAACGGTCTCACTTCTTCTGGAGTCGATGAAATGCGGCAGGTTCGGGCTGATCACTTTCGATCAGGGTAACGTTCTGGAGGCGGAAGCATTTCTGGAAGCTTTAATAACGTCAAACATCAGTCGTCCACTCAAATCTCTTGCTTTCCTGAGGCTTTCCACTTGACAAAAAGAGAGGAAAGGCTTTAATTGTCGTTAATTTGAAAGTGACTTTTTAAGGAGAACACATTGTTTAGGCTCTCTCTGCTGATGCTTGTTGCTGTTGCATTGACAGGCTGTGCCGCCAATGACGCTTTCGTACAGCGTCAAAGCAGCATGGAGGGGCGTCTTGAGCAGATCATGCAGGCACAGAACAACACAAAGGCGGAGGTCGCCGAAATAACCCTGCAGTTGAAAGAGCTCAAGAGCCAGGTCGGCAAAATGGCTGCTTCCGAAAAGGATGCCCGGGCAAACAATGATCTGCTGCAGGATCGATTGAGCAATCTTTACAGCAGGTTGGAGCAGATGGAAGCCCCGAAACGTTCGTCGGTCATAGAGCTGGTAAACCAGGACAGCCCGCCGGAAAGTCGCGAAGAGTCTGTCCAGTCAGCCTACATGAAGGCTTTCGGACTGTTCAGCGCCAACAGCTTTCGGGCGGCAGCCGATGCTTTCGAGGCTTTCATAACCAGCTATCCCGAGAGTGAATATGCTTCGAACGCCAGATACTGGCTTTCGGAGTGCTATTTCAGCGAAGAGCGTTACAAGGAGGCGGTCGCTTCCTTCGCAAAAGTTCTCGAATCGAACCCTTCTGAAAAAAGGGGTTCAGATGCGATGCTCAAGACCGGGCTTTCCTGGTACAAGCTTAACGATCAGAAAAAAGGGGATCTGACTTTCCGGGCTCTTATTGAGAAGTATCCGCAGAGTGAAGCGGCGCTTCAAGCCAGGGAGCAGCTCGATCACAAATAGAAAAACCTGAGGTGAGTATGAAAATATCAAGATTCTCAGTACTAACTATAACGTTTGTGGCGACTCTTCTTTCATGGGGAATTTCGTTTGCCGCCGGCAAGAACGAGCCAACCGTGTATGTGATTAAAAAGGGGGACACCCTCTGGGGGCTTTCCAACCGGTTCATGAAAGACCCCAATTACTGGCCTGACATGTGGGCTCTCAATCCGAACAAGATTCTCAACCCTCACTTCATCTATCCCGGGCAGAAACTCAGAATTTATCCCGACAGGATAGAGATCGAAAGTGCACCTGAGCCAACGGCAGCAGCGCCGGAACCGGTCAAAGAGGCTGCCGCACCGAAAGCTGCCGAAACTGTTACTGCTCCTGTGGCTGCCAAGGCTTCCGAACCTCAGGAAACAGCCGTAGAAGAGCGGGTGTTTTATGTGAACGGCGGAGAAGGTTTTATTGCCGGAGACAATTTCAAGCCTTCCGGGTTCGTCATTGCCGGGCAGCACAATCGGCGAATATTTGCTGAAGACGATGTCG
>Ga0134124_10003371_pt1 | contig 12851 bp, 11 predicted proteins | sample KB304_FD_96880 | JGI IMG/M metagenome (GOLD analysis project Ga0134124, IMG submission 96880) | Terrestrial soil microbial communities without Nitrogen fertilizer from Kellogg Biological Station, Michigan, USA - KB3-0-4 | ecosystem: Environmental > Terrestrial > Soil > Unclassified ... | reverse complement strand
TGCGCGCAACCGGCTCCTGTGCCAGCTGACGGCGGACGCCGCCGACCTGCCGGTGTCGGCCGGTCCGGTGGAGGCGACCGCGCTCGGCAACATCCTGGCGCAGGCGCGGGCCGACGACGGGCCGGACGACCTGGCCGCGATGCGGGCTCTGGTGGCCGGGTCCGAGCCGGTTCGCATGTACGAACCGGATCCAACCGCGGCGGCGCGGTGGGACACCGCCGCAGCCCGGATCGGTCTGGTGTGACCGCGTCATGGCCATCGCGCTCTTCGTGACGTGTCTCGCCGACACGCTGTTCCCGCGCGCGGGGATCGCCACCGTGCAGGTGCTGGAGCGGCTCGGAGTCGAGGTGGACTTTCCGAGCGCGCAGACCTGCTGCGGCCAGATGCACTTCAACTCCGGCTATCGGCGCGAGGCTGCGCAGCTGGCGGCCGGTTTTGCCGAGACGTTCGCGGGCTACGAGGCGGTCGTCTCGCCGTCGGCGTCGTGCGCGGCGATGGTCCGGCATCACTACCGCAGGATCGATCCGGACCTGGTCACTCCGCCGGTCTACGAACTCACCGAATACCTGGTCGACGTGCTCGGTGTCACCGACGTCGGTGCCTACTTCCCGCATCGGGTCGTGCTGCACCAGACCTGTCACTCGCTGCGCCTGTTGCGGATCGGAGATCGACCGCGGCAGCTCCTCGCCGCGGTGACCGGGCTGGAGCTGGCCGATCCCACTCATCCGGACCAGTGCTGCGGATTCGGTGGCACGTTCGCGGTGAAGAACCCGGACACCTCGGCCGCCATGGGCACCGACAAGCTCAACGATCTCACCACGGCCGGCGCTGAGGTGGTCACCAGCACCGACGCCTCGTGCCTGATGCACCTCGGCGGCCTCGCCGCACGCCGCGGCGGCGGCCCGCGCTTCGTGCATCTGGCCGAGATCCTGGCGGCCACCCGATGACCACGCCGACGTTCCTCGGCATGCCACCGTTCCCGGTGACCGCGCGCGCCGCCCTGAGCGATGGCCAGCTCCGGCGCAATCTGGCCGGTGCCACCGCGACGATCCGAGACCGTCGGGCGCGCTCGGTCGCCGAACTCGATGACTGGGAGGCGCTGCGGGCCGCCGGCGCCGCTCTCAAAGACGATGTTCTCGTACGCCTGCCGGAGCTGCTCGCGCAGCTGGAAGCCAACGTGTCGGCGGCCGGCGGGGTGGTGCACTGGGCGCGGGACGCGGCCGAGGCGAACGCGATCGTGACCGCCATCGCGGAGTCGCATGGCGTCGCCGAGATCGTCAAGGTGAAGTCGATGGCGACCCAGGAGATCGAGCTGAACGCCGCCCTGGAGCGGTCCGGCATCGACGTCTGGGAAACCGACCTCGCGGAGATGATCGTGCAGCTGGGGCATGATCTGCCGTCGCACATCCTGGTGCCGGCGATCCACCGGAACCGGTCTGAGATCCGGGACATCTTCGTCCGGGAGATGGGCCGGGTCGGCCGGCCTGCCCCGGCCGGCATCACCGATCAGCCGGCCGAACTCGCCGAGGCGGCCCGGCTGCACCTCCGGGAGAAGTTCCTGCGGGCCCGGATGGCGGTCTCCGGCGGCAACTTCGCGATCGCCGAGACCGGTTCGGTTGCCGTCGTGGAGTCCGAGGGCAACGGCCGGATGTGCCTGACTCTGCCGGACGTCCTGGTCACTGTCCTCGGCATCGAGAAGCTGCTGCCGGCGTGGACCGACCTCGAAGTGTTCATGCAATTGCTGCCGCGATCGTCGACCGCGGAACGGATGAACCCCTACACGTCGATCTGGACTGGTGTCACCCCCGGTGATGGTCCCCAGGAGTTCCACCTGATCCTGCTGGACAACGGGCGCACTGACACCCTGATCGACCCGGTCGGGCGGCAGGCTCTGCGATGCATCCGGTGCTCCGCGTGCCTGAACGTGTGCCCGATCTACGAGCGCACCGGCGGCACCGCCTACGGATCGCCCTATCCGGGGCCGATCGGCGCCATCCTGACCCCGCAGCTGCGCGGCATCCATCGCCGGCCGGTGGATGAGCAGACCGCATCACTGCCGTTCGCCTCCAGCCTGTGCGGCGCCTGCTTCGATGCCTGCCCGGTCCGGATCGACATTCCGGAGGTGCTAGTGCATCTGCGTGCGAAGGTGGTCGACCAGCCCGGCCATCGTGCCGAGCGAGCCACCATGGCGGCCGCGGCGGCGGTGCTGCGCTCGCCGAAGCGGCTGGCCGCGGTGCAGGCACTCGGCGGTGTCACGGCCGGCCGCGCGCGCCGGTTGCGGTTGCGCGGGCCGGGCTGGATCGGCGGCTGGTTCCGGGACCGGGACTTGGTGCCGCCGGCACGCATGCCGTTCCGGCGCTGGTGGAAGGAGCGGAGCCGGTGACCACGGCGCGCGCGGAGATTCTGAGCCGGATTCAGGCGGCGCTGGCGGATCGGCCGGTCCCGAGCCGGATCCCGCGCGACTATCACACCAGCCTCCCGTCCGAGGTCGATGTCATCGAGCTGTTCGCCGAGCGCGCCGCAGACTATCAGGCGACGGTCCGGGTCACCGACCGCGAGCAGCTCCCGGACGTGATCGCCGTGGCCACGGACGGTGCGCGCCTGGTGGTGCCGGCCGGTGTGCCGAGCGACTGGCTTGCCGGTCTTGACGCGGTCACCGATGACCCGCCGCTTACCACCACCGAGCTGGACCGGATCGGCGCTGTCCTGACCGGTGCCGCCGTGGCGATCGCGCTGACCGGCACGGTGATTCTGGACGGCGGCCCGGATCAGGGCCGGCGGGTCATCACGTTGCTGCCGAACCGGCACATCTGCGTGGTGCCGGCCGATCGCATCGTCGGAACGGTGGCCGAAGCGCTCCGGCGCCTTACTCCGGGCCGGCCGCAGACGTGGATCAGCGGACCGTCGGCGACCAGCGACATCGAACTGAACCGGGTCGAGGGCGTGCACGGTCCACGGGACCTCCGGATCATCGTGGTCCGCTGATCAGGCACGCGGTTTTGCAGCAAACTGCGAGTTGTCGAAATCTTGCTGGACAAAACGCGCATAAGCTCGCGGTTTCTCGACACAACTCAGTTTCTCGGCGCAGCGCAGTTTCTCGACACAACGCGGAACAGCGCTCGAGTCCGCGTACCGCTGATCCTCAATCGAGGTGGAACACCTCGTAGATGTCATCGGCCAGCGGCGAGTAGTCCGGATTGGCCGGCATGATCTCGGCCATATAGCGCCACCAGCGATGGGTGAGTTCGGTGCCGCCGCCGGCCTGCCATCGCTCCAGATCTTCGACCTCGACATAGCCGACCACGCGGTCCAGATCCGGGATCGCGAAGATCGAGTAGTTGTGGCCGCCCTGGGCTGCGATCGCGGCCACCAGTTCCGGCCAAAGCTGCTCGTGGCGGCGCTGATATTCGGCGAGATTGGCGCGTGGGACGGTGAGCGAGAAGGCAATGCGGTGCATGGCAGGCTCCTCAGCGCAGCAGCAGCAGGCCGCGGCCCGCGATCGAGACCGGTCCTGAAGCCGGAGCCCAGTCGTCGTCCAGGCCGCGCTGCTCCGTGAATCCCAGCCCGGCCGCCGCGACGGTGGCCGGATCGTCGTTGTAGTTGGCCACCGCCAGCAGCGTCGACGAGCCGTCACGATGCCGCCACCGGGCCGTCCGCAGGGCGGTCGGTGCGGCCGGCAGCTCACCGGCGCGCTCGAAGGTGCCGTCCCAGAGATAGCCGGCGAGATCGGCACGCAGCCGATCCACCCGTTGCCCGTAGCCGACCGTGGCCGGCATGTCGGTGAGGCGGCCCTTGAAGTGGAACGGCTCATAACACAGCAGGTAGCCGTAGAGCAGCGCCTGATTGATCTGGTTGCGGTCATCGAAGCCGGAGACCGTGGTGAGCATCCGCAGGCCCGGGTTGACGTAGCGGGTCAGCGGCGCGTGATCGACGTAGTGGCTGCGGATGTAAGACACTTGGTAGCTGGGCTGCAGGTCTTCGTAGACGGTCTCGGCAGCGAACAGGAACTCGCGATCGGCCGGCACCCGCTGCCGCAGGCGCCGGGCCAGCTCGTTGTCGTTGGCGTAGACCGACGAGCCGGCCGGGTGCTCGTGGTTGGTGGCATAGCACTTGAGCGCCGGAGTGTGGTGCATCGCCTCGTCGAAGAGCATCCCGTCGGCGCCGGTCGCCACCAGGGTGTCGAACTCCTGCTCGCACACCCGCAGGTAGTCCTCGTGCAGGAAGCACATCGGCACCAGCCGTCGGGTGCTCACGTCCATCAGCTGATGCGGGGTCAGATACTGGTAGCCGGGCAGGCGGTAGATGTCGCCGTACGGATCGCGGACGGCGCTGGCGTGCAGCTCATTCCGGAACCTCTCGGTGGCGAGATCGGCCCAGGTGAACTTCGCGAACAGCACGACTCTGACACCCAGTGCCTGGCACTCGGCGATCGCGGCGCGCAGCGCATCGGCGCCACCGAGCGCCGGATCGGGTTGGTGCGACGGGTTGTTGCGATCCTGACCGCCGTCGTTCCAGCCGATCACGTGCAGCACGTCGACGCCGGAGGCGACGCAGTCGCGCGCCATCTCCGGCAGGTCCGCGAAGCGGTAGCGCCGGTCGCCGACTGCGGTGTTCAGTCCCACCTGATACCAGGAGTGCGGGCGCGTGGCCCAGCCCGGTGCGGGTGCCGCGGGCGTCCGCTCGGTCACCGAAGCGCGATGCCGCCGATAGCCGGCAAGTGCCTCCGGCCAGTCGCCCACGCGGTGCGCGAGACACACCGCCGGGACCGCGCGGCGCTCCCCCGATGCCAGATCGAGCAGGTGTACGGCGGAGAACCGGACCTGCCCATCGGCGGGCACCCGGTCTCCGATGGTGTCGGAGTAGCCCGGTGCCAGATCCCACATCCAGCCGACGATCTCCGGAGTCGGCCCGACCACCCACGCGGCGAGCGCCTCGGTGCCGTCCCGCATCACCACGAACGGCGCGGTCGGGTTTCCGAAGACCAGCGAGTCGGTCATCGCGGTCGGCCGGATCGTGCCGTAATAGCCCTTCGTCCACTCGAACCGCGGCCACAGCGGCCGTTCCTTCGCACCGTAATAATCCCGGCTCAGCGCGGTCAGCGTGCGATCGGCGGGTACGTCGATGCCGTGTACGTGCGGGAAGAGCGCGCTGGCGACCTGGCGGCCGGATCGGTTGTCGACCGTCATCTCCAGCGTCACGTCGCTGCCGGACTCGGCGATGACGATCTCGACGGTGATGTCCAGCGCCCGACCACGATCGTCGACGACGACGTCCCAGATCCGCGTGGCGTCCACCTCGGCCGGTGGTTTCTGATCCTCGGAGCGTACGGTGACCGACTCGTCGGTGCCGTCCGGCACGTAGAGCACCCAGCCGATGCCCTCGGTCCCGATGGTCCAGGTCGCTCCGGCGGGCCGCCAGGACGGCCCGCCGTTCGTCGTGGTCAGCACGTCAGATGACCGTGAGCTCGATGTCCAGCAGCGAGGCCACGGCTTTCAGGTCGTCGCAACGGTGGCCGGTGCCGAGCGCCCAGTGATGCCCGACGCCGGATCCGGACCAGGCGTCGGTCCAGTCCCCCGGATCCACACCGAAGTCGACCCGGCTGGTGGTGTTGCCGATCTGCAGGTGCGGTCCGTCGACCACGGTGCCCTGGCTGGCGACCAGCTTCAGGGTGCCGTCCCGAAGCTGGGCGAGGCCGAGTGCGGTGACTGGGCCGTGCGCCACGTCGAACTCGACCGAGACGCCCCAGCCGCGCTTGCCGTGATAGGTGCCGAGGCCGCGGAGCAGCGGCCGGCCGTCGCTGATCGCCAGGTGTGCCGGACCGTCGTGGCCCATCTCGACGTGCCCGCGATCGAAGTCCAGCGCTTGCAGCTCGGTGAACGATCCGCCGGCCCCGAGCCGGTCCAGCAGCAGCATCGCCACGCTGGTACGCAACTCGTACTCCCCGGCCGCCGGGATGCCGCGGGCGGTGAGCAGCGACGAGCCCAGGATCATCCCGGCGCCGAGCCGTTCGTGCAGCTCGCCGGCCAGGCCCCGGTGGTAATAGGCCATCGCGTCCAGGGCGAAGTCGGCGACCAGGCGATCCAGCCCGGCCGCCACGGTGGCGCCCCAGCGCAGGTCGTCGGGGTCGACACTGGCGTCCAGATCGAAGACCTCGTGAGCGCGGTCGAGGACGGCCTCGACCTCGTCCGGCGACACCGCGTTGACGCACTCCCGCAGATCGTCGAATTCCAGCACCTCGACGTGGCTGCCGAAGTGAGTGGAGAGCAGGGTCAGGTCGGTGGAGACGTCGAGCATCCCGGGATAGAGGTGACCCATCAGGCCGAAGCGGGCGGTCCGCAGAGCCCGGGCGGCACCGGCCGCGCGCACCCACCGCTCCACCTTGGACCAGGCCCGAGCGTCGTCCAGATGACCGGAGACGGAGCGGAAGGGGATGCCGGCCCGCAGGAACGTGTTGCCGATCTCCGGCACCGGGCAGGCGCCGCAGTAGGCGAGCCACCTGCCGGTGTCGAAGGTGGCGTGGTCCATGCTGGCGCTCGGCTGGAGGTTCAGGATCAGCACCGGCGCGCCGGTGCGCTGTGCCACCGGTAGCACCATCGACGACGTGAGATAGGTCGGAACGAAGTAGACGACCAGATCGCATCCGGCGGCGCGGAGTTTGTCTCCGGCGGGGCCGGCCTGGGCCGGCAGGTCGACGAACCCGGCGTCGACGATCTCGGCGCCGAATCCGGCCAGCCGCTCGGCGACCCGGGCGGTGGAGGCCAGCACCTGGTCGTGCAGACCTGGGAACTGCGGCCAGTAGGCGGCCAGGCCACCGCCGACCAGGCCGATCCGCGGGCGCGGAACATCGATGCGGTGCAGGCGCTCGGAGACCGCGACGGCCGCGGCGATGTCGGTGGCGCTCATGACGGATTCCTTTCAGCTCAGGCTTCGTCAATTTCCAGGTCGAGCGGTGCGACGTGCAGGGCGTAGTGCGCGTGAGTGACGAAGTCGCCGCAGGTCAGCACCCAGAGGCGGCGCCCGTCCGCGCTGATGAACCGAGGTGGGATCACCGGGTTGTAGAAGCCTTCCGGGGCGAAGTCGGCGGTGAAGAACGCGGTCCACGGTCCCCACGGCGCCGGTGCGCTGTAAAACTCCCAGCGGCCGTGCTGCCACCGCTTCGGGTTGGGCCGATCCAGGAACGGGAAGTGCCACTGCGGCAGCACGTAGAGGTCGAGCGCGGCGACGTAGGTTGCCGTACCCATGCCGGTCCGCCCGGGCGCGACGAACACCGGCAGCGCCCGGTCCGCGCGATCCTGCCAGACCGGTTCACCGACCTCGCGATCCTCGACGTTCGGGGTCGGATCGGCGGCGAAGCCGACGGTGAACTGCCAGTCGGCGGGATCCAGCCGGGTAATTCGCTCGCGCGGCACCCGGCCCAGTGTCATCGAGTTGCCGTTGTTCCAGTAACCATCCGTGGACAGTGCATAGACGTAGTCGTCAGCGCCATGCGGTGCCTGGGCCACGTCGGCGCCGTAGTCGATGAACCACGGCGTCGCGAACGACCGACCTGGAAACATCGCCGGCTCCGGCGCCTCGGACCAGGTCGTGCCGCCGTCGTCGGACCGGATGATGCTGGCGTCGAAGGCGTCCTGCCGCCAGAACGGCGGCGCCATGTAGTGGTGCCGGCTGACCGATAGAAGCAGCGACCCGTCCACCGACGTAATCCCGTTGGCTTTCCAGTGACCCAGGTCCGGGCCGGTCTCGCACATCTCACCGAACTGCTTCATCGGGTTGACCGTGACGCCGGACAGGTCGGGCGGCGCGCCGGTCAGGATGTTGACGGCGAGGTTGGATGAGCACACGCCGCCGAAGCCGCGGGTGTCGTCGGCGGCGGTGAACAGCTGCCCGTCCGGTCCTTCGCAGACCGACCAGGTGTCGCCGAAGACATCGCCGGCGACGCGGGTCACCGGTCCGAGCCGGGCACCGATGATCCGAACCATCAGTTCCAGCCCATGGCGGTGCCGCCGACCCGCTCGGCCCGGATTGTTTCGGCATACCCGCTGCGCTGGTAGGCGGCCATCGGGTCCGGATCGAGGCCCTGGTCGGTCCGCATCTCGGCGAGCAACGGCCGGACGTCGGTGTTGTAGGCGTCCATGATGACTGCGTGTGAAGCGAGCACATCGCCGTCCCGCTGCGCCCGCTCCAGTTCGTCGACGTCCACCAGCAGCGCCTTGGCGGTCGCCTCCTGGACGTTCATGACGCTGCGGATCTCCGCCGGGATCTTGGCTTCCAGGTTGTGGCACTGGTCGAGCATGAAGGCCACGCCGGCGCCATTGTTGGCCAGCGGATCCAGGCCGCCGCCGCGAACCACTTCGAGCATGATCCGGAACAGCTGGAACGGATCCGCGGCGCCGACCATCAGGTCGTCGTCGGCGTAGAACCGGCTGTTGAAGTGGAAACCGCCGAGCCGGCCGGTCCGGAGCAGGTTCATCACGATGAACTCGATGTTGGTGCCGGGCGCGTGGTGTCCGGTGTCGACCAGGACCTGGGCCGCGTCACCGAGTCGCTGGCAGTGCAGCAGCGAGGTGCCCCAGTCCGGGATGTCGGTGGCGTAGAAGGCCGGCTCGAAGAACTTGTATTCGATCAGCATCCGATGACCGGCCGGCAGGGCCGCATACACCTCGCTGAGCGCTTCTTCCATCCTGATCTGGCGACCGGCCAGGTCGTCCTGCCCGACGTAGTTGGTGCCGTCGGCGAACCACAGCGACAGGATGGTCGAGCCGGTCTCCTTCATCACGTCGACGCAGTCCAGCAGGTGCTGGATCGCCTTGCGACGCACCTCCGGTCGCGGGTTGCAGACGCTACCCAGCTTGTAGTCGTCTTCCTGGAACGTGTTCGGATTGATCGCCCCGATCCGGATGCCCAGGTCGGTGGCGTGCTTGGCGAGTTCCTTGTAGTCGTCGACCCGGTCCCACGGAATGTGCAGGGCGACGCTGGGGGCAGCGCCGGTGAACCGGTGCACCTGGGCCGCGTCGGCGATCTTTTCATAAGGGTTGCGCGGCACGCCGGCCTGACCGAACACCTTGAAGCGCGTCCCCGAGTTGCCGTACGCCCACGATGGCGTTTCGATCATCAGGCGGCTGATCGCCGCCTTCACGTGCCCGCTGTTCATTCCGGTCCTTCCAAGTCAGTACGTTGCCGGTGCGCGGTGACCGCCGTTCGGACCGCCGTGAGATACCCGTCCCCATAGGTCTCGTCGGGTTCGAGATAGCTGCCTTCGGTCCACTCGTTCCAGGCGTTGATGGTGATCACCCGGTGCTGGCCCGGCTCGGTGGCGAAGGCCAGCGCGTCGTCGACCGCCGCGCCCAGTCGCTCCGGGGTGTTGCCGGTCAGGATCGACGTGAACGGGTAACCGCGATCGCGATCCAGTGCCCAGTCCACGGTGCGGGGGCTCGGGTCCCAGCCGACCGTGACGTTGGGCAGGTAGGCCACCGGAAGCTCGTCGGTCATCCGGCGCCAGGTGGCGCGCGCCTCGCCGTGTGCGGCTTCGTAGTCGGCGGTCGGGAACTGCTGGAACGCCAATCCGGTGTGATGCCACCAGGTGTAGTGGGTGGAACTGTCCAGGCCCAGGCCGCCGACCAACTCGGCGGGATTGTCGATGCCGAAGTTGATCGTGCCGTTGAGGTGCAGGCCGGGGAGCCCGGCGGCGGCGGCCCGCTCCCGGAACCAGTCCAGCAGCGCCGCCGCGTCGGCGATTCCGCCCAGGCCGCGGACCAGACCGGGCAGGTCGTAGATGGAGAAGTACGGCAACCCGCCCAGCCGCCAATACGACGGGTGGCCGAGGTAGCGCTCGATGACATGGTCGAATGCGCACTGGGCGTGGTAGCGGGTGTTCGGCGCCGGAAGCATCACCGACGGGCTGCCGTGCCGGGCCGGATAGAGGTCAGTCCACTCGTGGTTGGCCCACATCAGCGCGAACTGGAATTCGTCCAGCCGATCCGCCGCCAAGAGACCCTTGTCCAGGTACGCGTTCAGGAACGGTGCGTTGTCGAACCAGTACCAGTCGACGATGAAGCCGTTGACTCCATTGTCGAGCGCGCGCGCGACCGAGCGCCCCGCCACGGCCGGGTCACTCTCGTCGTACTCACCGTCGCGGGGCCGGATCGGCTGCACGTGACCGGGGAACCGGGGATGCCCGGCCCGCAGCACGTCCCACTCGGTCCAGCCAGGCCCGAACATGGCTTCGTTGCGTGGATCCACGTGCCATTGCGGGAAGTAGTAGGCCATCACCTGGGCCGGACCGGTGGCCCCGGGGATCCGGGCCGGTGCCGCGTCTGCGCGGGTCAGGGTTCCTTCGTCCGGGTCCGGCCGGTCGACCCGGGCGCCGATAGCGTCGAGTGGCAACGTCACGACGCCACCGCCTCGGCCGGCTTCTGGTCCGACCCGTAAACGATCAGCTTGACGATCTCGTCGACCGAGCTCTCCGACTTGGCCCGGATGCCGGCGACCTGGCCAAGGTGCAGCACCATGACCCGGTCCGCGACATCCCACACCTGCTGCAGGTTGTGGCTGATCAGGATCACCGCTTTGCCCTGGTCCCGGAGATCCCGAACGAGACGCAGCACGCGCTCGGACTCCTGCACGCCGAGGGCGGCGGTGGGCTCATCCATGATGATCACTTCGGCGCCACCGACCAGCACCCGGGCGATCGCCACCGCCTGCCGCTGACCTCCGGACAGCAGATAGACCGGCACGCGTACGCTCGGCAGCTTGATCGTCAAGCCGGCCAGGATCCGCTCCGCTTCCTTGTAGATCCGGCGCCGGTCGACGAACGGGCCCTTGTGAAACTCCCGGCCCAGGAACAGGTTGGCGGCGACGTCCCGCATGTCAACGAGAGCCAGATCCTGATAGACCGTCGCGATTCCGGCGGCGCTGGCGTCGGCCGGACCGTGGAACGTCTGGGGTTCCCCGCGGACCAGGATCTGACCCTCGGTGGCGTCGTACGCACCGGCGAGGATCTTGATCAGCGTGGACTTGCCGGCGCCGTTGTCGCCGAGGATGGCCAGGACCTCGCCCGGCCGGATGTCGAACGAGACGTCGCGAAGCGCGCGTACGTGTCCGAAGATCTTGCCGATTCCCCGGGCTTCGAGGATCGGCGCCGCATCTGCGCTCATCGCGCCCTCCTGCGCTCGGAGATGGCACCCAGGATCACGGCGAGAACGAACACCGCGCCACGGGCCAGTTGCTGGTAATAGGTGTCGACGCTGAGCAGCGTGAGGCCGTTGTTGAGGACGCCGATGACCAGCACGCCGGCCAGCGTGCGCTGCATCTTGCCGCTGCCGCCGGCGAGTCCGATGCCGCCCAGCAGGACTGCGGTGAGAACGTCGAATTCGGTGCCGTTGGCGTAGTTCGGTCCGCCGCTTCCGGCGTTGCCGGCGGTGATCACGCCGCCGATCGCGGCCAGGATGCCGGTGCTCATGAATACCGCCATGTAGACGCGGCGGACCCGGATGCCGGAGCGCAGGGCGGCACTGGCGTTGCCGCCGACGCCGTAGATGTGCCAGCCGGACCGGGTGAACGACAGCACCACCCAGGCCACCAGGAACACCACGATCAGGACGTAGACCGAGACCGGAATGCCCAGGAAGCGGGCCGTGATGAAGTCCTGCAGCTGCGGCTTGACCAGCGGCTTGACCTGTCCGTTGGTGAGGATCAACGCAAGACCGCGTAGAGCCAGCGAGAACGCCAGGGTGGCGATGATCGAGTTGATGCCGAGCCGGACCACCAGGACGGTGTTGCACAATCCGATCACGGCGCCGACCGCGAGGCCGGCGAGGACCGCGATCACCGGCGAGTAGCCGTTGGTGATCAGCAACGCCACCGTGACGGTCACCAGACCGACGTTGGCGCCGACGGTCAGGTCGAGTTGTCCGGCGATAAGGGCGATCGTCATGCCGGCCGCGAGGATGCCGGTGACGGCCACGGCGTAACCGACATTGATGAGGTTGCGCTGGGTCAGGAAGTAGGGCGACGCAATCGCAAAGTAGAGAACCAATGCGATCAGTGCCACGTAGATGCCGAGGTCGAGGATCCGGTCCACGATGCCCGTGTGCCCGGCACGCGTACCGTCCTCGGTGGTCACCGCCGACGGCCGCAACCACGAGCGCGGATCGAGCACGCCCAGAGGCCGCCGCGGCTCAGCGGCGGAGGCGCTGCTCTTCGACGGCGCCTCCGTAGTGCTGGTGCTTGCCATGGAATCCTCAGATCTTCCGATGGGCCGGGCCGACGCCGGCCGGGCTCAGCGCCCGGCCGGCATCGGACGACTTACTTCTTGTCGTTCGGGTAGAAGCTGTCCACGTTCTGCGCGGTCAGCACCCGGTCCACCGAGAAGGTGTTGAACTGCTGGCCCATCGCGGTGGCGATCGCCGCCTCGATGAAATTCCAGCCTTCGGCGTAGGGCTGGTAGTCGATCGAACCGACCAGGATCCCGGCGTTGCTCGGGTCCCGGACCGCGGCCCGCGCCGCCTCGTCGCCACCGTTGGTGATGGCCAGGACGTCGCCGCCACGGCCAGCCGCCTTGGCGGCGTTGACGGCACCGATCACCGGCTCGTCGCCATAGGACATGACGAGGACCGCCACGCCCGGGTGGGCGGTGAGGAAGTCGGCGAAGGTGGATTGGGACGCCACGGTCGGGTCCTGACCGGCCGGCGTCAGCATGAACGTGTCGCTGGACGCCACACCCAGGTCCGACTCGGCCTGAGCGAAGGCGGCCTTGACGCGGTCGTCACACGGCGTGCAGTTCGGTGCGGTCATGCCGACGACGACCAGCTTCTTGCCCTTCCAGTCGGCGGCGAGCTTGGCCTTGGCCGGGT
>Ga0134124_10003367_pt1 | contig 12860 bp, 11 predicted proteins | sample KB304_FD_96880 | JGI IMG/M metagenome (GOLD analysis project Ga0134124, IMG submission 96880) | Terrestrial soil microbial communities without Nitrogen fertilizer from Kellogg Biological Station, Michigan, USA - KB3-0-4 | ecosystem: Environmental > Terrestrial > Soil > Unclassified ... | reverse complement strand
GCTCAAGGTGGTGCCCTGGGCGGCCGGTTGGCTTTGAGAAGACGTGCTGGCCGGAGAGCTTTTTACCTGCGCAGCCGATGGTGATGCATTTGCCGCGGGTGATGTTTGTGGCGATGGCGTGGGCTTTGCGGCCGCTGGCGTGCTCGCCGGTGACGGAGTCGGCTTCGGCGCGGGCAGCGGTGAAGGCTTCGTGCTCGCGGTATTCGTCCGATCGGAAGAATTCCTGTTTGCTAATCCGCGCAGGGAACCGGGTTGCGTCGAAGTGTTCGCGTTGCCTGTGCCGCGACGATTCGAGTTCGCCGGCGGCGCCGGTCCGGCGTTGTTGCGCGCCGCTTCGCGGTTATTGTTAGTCGTTGCCGGAGTTCCGCCCGGCATCTTGAAAACGACATCGAGTTTGTTTCCGCGCTGTTCGACACGCGCCGTGGCGCCCGGCTGTAAACGAAACGAGACGACAGTGCCGTCCGTGCCTCGCTGTACTTTGACGTCGCCAAAGGCGCGCCCCCGAACTATCTCGGCGCGCGGCACATCTGCCGGCGGAATCTTTACGTAAAAACGATCGCCGCGCCGGTAAGCTTCATAATCGTTAAGTGACTGGTCCGAGCTCAGGGCGACCCGCGATCCGTCTGAAGAATCGCTTGCCCGCATCGTGGCCACGCGCTGGCGTTTGGCATTGTTCGTATTGCCAGAGGTCTGCGGCTTGATTATGCGGCTTTGGGTGGCAATGTTCGCAGCCGCGAAAAGCACGACCACGGCGCAGCTAACTGCGGCAAAGATCGCGGGGCGTCGAGAGGATTGAACTTCTCTGCTCATGACTTGGGGCGGCATCAAACAAAAAACGATCGGAATCTTCCGAGTGAGAATTATGCAACGTCAGTGGGCTGTTGTCACTGACGCTTTTCAAACCACGGCGGTTTGGTTGTCGAGCTTGTACAGCACCTCGAGCACGCTGGTGCGCACCTCTTCGGTCAAGCCTTCCAGTGCAACCAGCTCTCGAAGCCTGGGCGCGACTTCCGGCCGGCCGGCGGAACTGAGCACGCGTACGGCCGTGAGGCGCACCGGCAGCTCTTTGTGATTCTCGATTACATCAAGAATCGGTTCGATTTCTCCGGCTTTCGCGAGGACCGAAAACAGCGAGAAGGCTTCCTGGGCCTGACGGCGATCTTCACTGGCCAGGCGATCCACGGCTTGCGAGACGATTCCGGTTTTCACACAGGCTTGAGCGAACTCTTTCAAGGTATTCTCATCGGCGTTTTCCATCATGCGCGCGTAAGCGGCGCCGCGATCGAAATGCAGACTGGAAAGTGTGCGCGCGGCGGCAGCACGAACCTCCCGGGTTTCATCGGCGAGAGCAATCAGCACGGGGGCGAACACCGATTCATGATCGATCGAGCCCAGGGCGGTTACGGCTGCCGAGCGCACGCTCGGGTCTGAATCGTGCAAAGCGGTGTCGCACAAGGCGGACACGGAGCGCTGCGCCGGGTGCAGGCCAAGTTCGCGCGCAGTCTGGGCGCGATCCTTTGCCTCGGGGCTTTCCAGTTTAGTCAGCAAGCCCAGCAACGCATCATCCTCGTCGCCGAACGGAAGTTCTTCAATGGATTGAAGCGGCTCGAAGTCAGCGACTTCACCTGCGCTCTCGTTTGACGATTGATCAAACGAAGCCGAATCCAGGTACCCCAGGCTGTCCACGGAACACGCGCTCAGACTCTCGCTCAACAGCGCCGGCGGAATGTCAGAGTGACGGCGAGCGATGTCCAGCAGGGCGCCAATTGCTGCGGGTTGTTTCAGTTGTCCAAGACTGGTCACGGCCTGGTTCCTGACTACCGGGTCTGCGTCGTGAAGCGCTTCGACGAGGGCGGGCAACGATGCGCCCGAGCCGATCTGGCCCAGCACGCGCGCCGCCGACGAGCGTTCCCACGCGTCACGGCCCTGCAACATCACGGCGCTCTGGCGCGCCACAAATCCGTACTCTTCCAATGCCTGGCGCGCTCGTATTCGTCCTTCCTCTCCAGTGTCCGCCGCGCTCAGCGCTTTGATTAGCGAAGCTTCGATAGCGCGGCGATCATCGGCCACGCGCGACGACATCACGTCCATGCGGTGAGCTTTGCCGAGGATGAGTTTGCCCACTTCCTGATCGATGCGGTAAGCGCCAAAGGCGGACCGCTCTTCTTCGGGCTGGTTCGCATCCCACGGCGCGGGCGCGCCGCCGCGTGGATGGCGTTCGCTTTCAACCGCTGCCGCCCGCGATGGTTTGTGGCCCGACTGCGGCGACGGGACCTCGACGGGCGCCGGTGAAGCAACGCGCGCTTTGGGGTTTGGCGTAATCACGTCCTCAACTTTTCGGGTCCGGTTCTTCCAGCGATAGACAAGTATGACCACGAGCAGTGCTACAAAAACGAAAGTGATGGTGTAGGGCCCGAACAAATCGATTGAAAAGCCCTCGGTTTGCGGCAACGGCTCGTCGTAGCGCGTCTGGGCATTGCACGTTATCGCCGCGCACGACAAAGTTGCGACGGCCAGGGCAGCCGTGCAGAGATGTCGCGCGAACCGGCGCGAAAGCGAGTTGTGAGTTGCTGTTAACTTCATAGTGTTGGTCTTCCTGGCAGCTGGTACGTCGTGGTTTTGAGAATTAAGAGTAGCGAGTGTGCGACTCTCAAATCAGGCAAGACTTGGCGAGATGAGAAAAACCCGGGTTGCTATTCCGCGTCCGTGAACTTGTAACCGATTCCCCAAACGGTGAGAACCAGCTGAGGATTATCCGGATTCTGTTCAATCTTGGCCCTGAGCCGGTTGATGTGTGAATCAATCGTCCGGTCATAGCCTTCATAGGAGTAATCCCAGATTTTCTCGAGTAGATACTTCCTCGGAAAAACTCTGCCGGGATTTGATGCGAATAATCGCAGCAGGTCGAATTCCTTCGGCGTTAATTCCACCTGACGATCCCCTATCGTTACCTCGCGTCGAACCGGGTCGATGCGCAGGGTGCCCCGCAGTATGGGCGATTCGTCCTGCCCGTCTCCCGTGGCAGTTCCGGCACGCGATCGTCGCAGCACGGATTTAATGCGCGCTTCGACTTCACGCAAGCTGAAAGGCTTGGTGATGTAATCGTCGGCGCCCATTTCCAGACCGAGCACCTTGTCCACCACATCATCCTTTGCCGTCAGCATGAGAATCGGCATTTCCGGGTTTTTTTGACGAAGCTCCTTGCAGACGGCCAGACCGTCCATTCTCGGCAACATCAAATCGAGCATGACCACGTCGGGCCGCTCGCGCGAGGCTGCCTCGATCCCGGCCACTCCGTCGGCGGCAGTGCTGACGTTATATCCGGCTCTCGAGAAATACTCCTGGATCGCGCTCGAAATGTTTTCGTCGTCTTCAATGATCAGAAGTGAGGTGGCTTGTGCTGCAGGCGCGACGCCCGCACCGGCGCTTTCTAAAGTGTGCGCCTGTCCCATCTTCCCGTTTTCTTTATCCTGCATTACCCAGTTTCCTCGAAGGGCGAGAAGGGGGTTCGGAATGGCGCACCGGGCTGGTGCGCGTAGAGCGACTATAACAGGACGGGTCGTAACAACTCAAGTCCAAATTTCTCAAACTGACGGAAATTGGCACTGTTTGAGGACAGCGGACGAAATCCTGTGGCAGGCGATTGTCGGACAAGTCCCCTCAGAAGACGATGAACTGTCCGCTTTTCGGCTTGGGCTTTTTCTGCCGCGAGTTCGCCCGCGGGCTTCAGGCGCGGAAAACACATCCAGTAATTCGGGTAGAGCGGCGGTGTCACCGCTACTTTGTGTTTGCTATCCGGTCTCGCTCTTCTTCGGTCCAATCGCACAGCGTCTTTTTGTCTTGTTCAGAGAGGCGGGCGCTCGGATGCATCGGCAGGTAGGAAGAAAGCGGCATCATGCCGTCGGTGACTTCGTCGCACATCTGGCGCAGTTTGCGTTCCTGGCGGTCACGCGGCAACCGCCCGAACTCAGACATGTTGAGTTCCTTACGGCCCTCGTTGACGTGATCGGTCAGCCACCAGGAGACGGGCGCCACGTTTGTATACCAGGGCCAAACCGTCTTGTTTGAATGACAGTCGTTGCACGACCGCGCCAGGATCGACGAGACCTCTGGCGACACCTGCACCTGAGCTTCAACTGTTTGAGAAGGATCGATAGCCGGATTGGTGCGAGCCGGGCGAATGAATTGGATCCCGACAAATATGACCGCCAGGGCGACTATGACCCATTTAAGAACTCGAAGTAGTTTTCTCATATGCGTCGATCTCTATGGTGACTAAGCCACACCAGCGTGACAATCATTGCCATTGTCAACAGCGCGCCCAAAAAGATGATCCATTTGTAGGACGAGAAGACTGCCGCAAACGTTAACAACCTCGACGGTGGTTCAGTTGAGATCGTGATGATGGTCGGCGCCGTCAGAATGACGTTTGCGTCTTTAGTGATTTTGCGCACGCGTGGCCCACCCAAGTTGCTCGGAGGCGTGAAACTAAATTCGAGCACGTAGACCTCACCGCCGGGCGTGGCGAAGACGCCGTTGGGAAAAAAAGGCGGATCGCAACGATAGACAACCGTGACTTTCCCGTCGCTGGAAATCTTCAACAAGCGCCGATCTCCGGCATCGGCGACGTAAACATTTCCGCCAGGGCCGGCCGAAAGCCCGGCGAGACTGCCGAAGGAACCTGCGAACAGTGGCGGCTTATCTTCCGCAGTTCTGAAGAGAAGGTTTTTGGCGACCGTGGTAACGGTGCCGTCCATCAAAACGCGGCGTACGTACTCGCCGTCGCTCAAGTAAAGATTATTATCCGAGCCTAATACAATCGCGCCGATGCTGCCGAAACGTGCGGCGGTCCCTTTACCGTCCGCGTGTCCAAACGCGCCTCCCGCCAAGGTGGAAACTACGCCCTCCGGCGTTCGCTTTAATAACAGCGTCCTGGTTTTGATGTGGTTGTTTTGATCGACCGAGTACATGTTGCCCGCACGATCGAGCCAAATGCCTAATCCCGGCGGTGCGTGATTGCTTGGCGGTTGTAAATATTCGAATTTACCATCGGACGCCATTCTCCAAATGGCGGTGATGTATTTCTGGGTCGCAGGCTCATAGCTGTAATCAGGGCCGTAGATATTATCCTGAGCGTCGATCGCCAACTCGTGGACATGCCGTCCGGGCTCGCCGGCGCGAAAGACCGTCATCTTTCCCGCCCGATCAAGTTTCCAGACAGTTTCGAGATCGCTGAAGTAAACGTCGCCTTTAGAGCTAACCACTATTCCCCAGGAGGGATGTGCAACAGCGAGCCCCGAAAAGACGATCAGAAAAACCACAGCGGCAAACGCTCGTGAGGAGATGCGAGAATAAGTTTGGCGAACAGTCATCAGCGTGCCGCCGCAGTTAGATTGAGAACGTTCAGCGTGTCACATGCACCAACATTTCCGTGCCGCTCTCGAGCTTCAGTTCCTTCCCGCCATTCATCGCAACTGAGCCTGCGCCGGCTGCGCCTCCGAGAATCAGCCCGATCGCCGCACCTTTTCCACCGCCGGCGATTGCGCCGATGATGGCGCCTGCGCCCGCGCCGATGCCGCTGCGTTTGACCGTTTGCCGCCCGCGGCTTTCGGACTGCACGCCGCCTTCTTCATCGGTGCGTCCTTTGTCGCCATAAACTTTGGTCACATACCCGTGCATCGTGCCGGTTCGTCCGTCAGCCAACGAGATCGAATCGAACGTGAGATTCATCGTCGTGCGCCCTTTGATACGGCCCGACTTGACGATCGAACGAACGTGGCCGCGCACGGTGGCTTCGTTGAAGCGCACCGGATCCAGCACGTAAGCAGTGAACTTATCTCCTGCCCGCGATTCCTTGCTCGACAGAGTGTCTTCCAGGCGAACCTTCAGATTTGTGCCGACGGGAACTAAAGGGGCAACCGTCCGCGGCGCGGGTCGGCGCAGACGCGGTTTCGTCGTCGTCTTCTGTCCCAATGCGACGGCCGGTGCGCCAACCAGTAACACCAGCACTATTAGTAAAAGCTTTGACTGGTTGAGTTTCATGACACGACTCCTCCTTCAAGGATTATGTAAAGCTACAAGTTAATTGAACAGGGGTGGAGGTATGATAGCGCGACTTTCTACTAAGCTGCAGCTTCGCAAGCCGCTCCGCAAAAAAGCGGTGACAGGTCACCGCACTCCAAGAACAAACGCAAGATGCGCGTGCCATCCATTTAACTAGGCCACGGCTTCGGCTGATTTATTTGCGTCCGCGAGCGCGACGGGTTCGTCGCTGTCAAATGATCTTCGTCGACGCACGGTGCCGTCAGATTCAAAAATATACGCTGAGGGAGCTTCGCGCATGATGATGTCCTGCAGACGCATCAAGCCGTACAGCAGCGCTTCCGGTCGCGGCGGGCAACCGGGAATGTAAACGTCCACGGGGATAGTTCGGTCGACGCCCTGCATGGTTGAATACGAATCAAAAGGACCGCCGGTCGAAGCGCACGCGCCCATGGCAATGGCCCACTTCGGCTCGGGCATCTGGTCGTAAACACGCCGCACGACGGGGCCCATCTTCAGGGTGACCGTGCCCGCAATGATAATCAGATCGCTTTGACGCGGACTGGGACGAAACACGCCGGCGCCAAAGCGGTCGATGTCGAAACGGCCGGCGCCGGTGGCCATCATTTCGATGGCACAGCAAGCCAGTCCGAACGTCATCGGCCAAATAGCGGACTTGCGTGCCCAGTTGATGACCGGCGCGCCCAGATCGACGGCTTTCGCCGCGATCGTGCGGCGCACGTAATTCGTGATCGAATCAACTGTGGTTAGGACGAATCCTTCTTCGTGTTCAGCCATTTTGGAATTGCGAAATTCGGATTTCGAATTGCGAATTGGAAGCTAATCTGAAAATTCGCAGTCCGCAATTCGAGATTCGAAATTCTTTCAGGCCCATTCTAACGCGCCTTTACGCCAGGCGTAGTAATAACCCACCACCAGGATGCCGATGAAGACAAACATCTCAATCAGGGCAAACTTGGTGAACGAGAAGTCGTCGCCCATGAAAACAATCGCCCAGGGTAAAAGGAAAATTGTCTCGACATCGAAGATCAGAAAGAGCATCGCCACGATGTAGTAACGGACCGTGAAGCGATCGTGCGCTCCTGTTTCCGGATCGATACCGCACTCATACGGCCGCATCTTGTCCTTCTGATATTTGAAGGGACGCAGAAAACGGCCGAGGATAATCGGCATCACCGGAAAGAGCACGGCAAAAACAAAAAAGACCATCACGGGCAAATACGCCGTTGATGGCCCACCGATTGTCCTGGTTGTTGCTTGTAAAAGCAGCAGCATTATTGCTTTCTGATTCGTGACTAAATGCGACTGTCAGTGCGAACGGCCAAATATTAGAGTCGCCGCGAGATCAATGTCAATGAAAGAGTTCTGGAGTGGGCTGACTCGTCGGCGCTTTCGTCTTCCATTCGGCTTGGTCGGCGATATGCGCCAAATCACTGCGCGACGAAGTTGTAGGTGATAACTCCCGAGACCTTCACCGGCTGACCCGATAACATTGTCGGCGAGAATTTCGCCTGACGCGCCGCGGCTTCAGCCGAAGCCCTCAAGAGCGGATGCCCACTTATCGCGTGGGCGCTAACTACGCTACCTTTTTCATCAACCAGCACCTGCACCGTAACCTGTCCTGATGCGTGAGCCGCTCTGGCAATGGGCGGATATGCGGGTTGAGGTTTACTGATGGCTTTGCCGTTAAGCACGCCACCGGAAATCGTTTTAGGACTCGGGTGCGGGGTTGCCGGAGGCGGCGGCGGCGGTGGAAGGCTGGCTCTCGAAGAGTCCCGGCCCCTCTGTTGTGATGGCGGCGCTGAACTTCCCAGATCCTGGGGCGGCCTGGAAGAGGTCTCAGTCTCGTTGCTTGCGGGACTAGGCGACGCGCTCGTCTCGCTTGCTGAGCCCGACGACCGGCTGTTCGCATTGTCGTTCTTGTTCGCATGCCGGCCGATGAGATTGCAAAGCGAGAGGGCCAGAACGATGGTGGCCAGTGCCAGGACGGATTTCATGATCGAGCCTCCTTTGAATGGTGGAGCGTTACAAAACCCTAAGCGATAGCGACGGGATCATACACGCAACTTGCGGCGTGTTACAGAACCGGGAGCGGTAGCGACGGGTCATAGACTCAAGTTGTGATGTGTTACAGAACCGGGAGCGCTTTTCCCCTCTCCTTCGGTCCTTCTGGGAGAGGGTTAGGGTGATTAGTGCGCATAGCGACGGGTCATAGACACAATTTCAGATTCCGCAAGTTCAATCCCAAGGATCGAAATCAATTACTTCACGACTTAATGAAGTGCGTCGAACCCACCCTGGCTCCGTTAGGAGCCAAATATTTATAGCTACGACCGGTAGATAAATACAGCTCCGTTAGGAGCGAAATGTTTATAGAAAGAACGCACTCTCAAAACTCCCGAGCTCCGAAGGAGAAATAGTGTTTCCCCTGGGCAACGTAGGCGTGAGGTTTGTCGCGCCCCTACAGGGCGCTGAACATTTCTGTCTCGGTGGTCTATAAACATTGCGTCCCTAACGGGACTCAGAACTTCATGGGAAGCGCGAGAGAAGTTCATGCGTCAGGCAAGGTCGACGTTCGTCCAAAAAAATTTGGAGTGCGCCGACCTGTCGGCGCTATCAGCACCCCACGCGGGGACCCCCACAAGAAAGCGGTGACAAGTCACCCCCACGCCAAAGAGTCACCAATTCTTCGCCGCTTCTTCGGCATCTTCGAGTTCTTCTTTCCGTCGCCAGTAACCGCACCTCTCGATCAACTTGCGCGCCGCTGCGAGATCATCCTTCGGGCCACGTCCCTCGGTGCCATCGTCAAACTTGTTCCACGGATAAGGCTTCACCGCATGAAACAAACGCGCGCGGTAGAGATGAATATCCGCCATGAATAATCGCATCGGCCCGCGCTCGGCGATTTCCCAAGCTTCGTCCAAGTCTTCCTGCGCGCTTTCGGGGCCGGTGCGCGCGTCGGAAAGAAATCGCAGCCATCCGCGGGTAAGTAGGCCGCGAGGAAGGTCGTCCTGCTGACCGGAGCGGCGGAGGCCGGCCACGGCCAGTTCGATTTCGGATTGCGAATTGCGGAACGAGGAATTGGAAAGAATCGCCGCGTAGAGTGCGGCTCGGCCCTTCGTTAGGTGGTTGAGCGCGATGGCGAGGAGGTTGCGCGAGAAGTTGAGAACAATTTCGAGTGCTGTTGTCGCGCGATTGGAGACAGCGCGAAGCGTTTTGGAATGCGGTGACAAGTCGCCGCATTCCAAAGTCCGTTGCCACGCGGCGCGCTCAGGAGTGGCGATGAGCAGTTCGCAATATTGAAAGCCGCTCAGGCTGTAGAGCAGTGGATAGTCGGGCTGACGCTCGGCTTGCATTTGCTCGGCCTCGCGAAAGCGGGTCTCTGCCATCGCCCGTCGGCCCGCCTGATGCAGGGCATCAGCGACGCGCGCCCGATTGACCATCCGCATGAAGGCATCGCCGCTGCGCTCCGCGTAGGTCAGTGACTGCTCGGCGTCTTCCGTTGCTGCAGCTACCTTGCCCAGCGTCACCTCCAGCTCGCTCAGCGTGCTGGCACTCTTTGCAGCTTCGACCCAATTCTCCAGTCGAACGTCCGTTTCCAACGCTGCTCGTTTCGGCTCGAGCGCCTCAAGGAGTCGGCCTATGGCTCGCAAGCAGTATACAGACTGACTCAGTAACCAAGATTTTTCGACTTCTCCAAGCGCCCCTGAGATGTGCATCCACGGGAGTTCGAAAAAGCAGGCGATTGCTCCCAAGTCTGAGCCAAAGACGCCCAGTCTGTGAAAGGTGTATTGTTCGCTCTTTTGCAGGATGCGGGAGTGGTAAATATTGAGGGCCTGCCGCTGTAAACCTGCTTGGCAACCGTGAGCCACGGCTTGGTACAGCGGCTGGAGATCTTCAAGCGTAGGCTCGTTTCTGTCCGGCGTGGTATCGCAGAGATGTTCGTAGAGCCGCCGGTGGGCTGCTCGCCAAGCGTCGGGTAGCTCTTCGCGGACTCGCGTAGCGAAGTATTCCCGAAGAAGTGGGTGCGCATCGAGCGAGATAAGTTCCTTGGATCCCCGAAAGCGATTCACGGTGATTAGGTCTGCATCTTCCAGTCGCTGAAGGGTTATGTTCCGCTGCGCTTCGCTGATACCGCTGAGCGGTTCCGTCAGCCCACTGATCTTTTCGCCGGTCCATAACGCATTCAAGCAGTCGGCGCTCGCGGGTCGATCAAAGAGACCAAGCAAGCGCAAGATACTGAGCGCCCTGTTTCCTTTCTCACCTTCCTCTTTGAATGACTTCACGTAGGCATCCATAACGTGAAAGGCGTGTCCGCCTTGTTCTTCGGCGTCTGCTTCTTCAAGCTTAATGAGATCGCGCTTGCGAATATCTCCGCCATGCGCGTCGCGCAGGAAGGACCCGAGCAGATTCAACGTAAGCGCATGACCTTTTACATCACTTACCAATTGCTCGAATTCTTTTTGTGTGCCCTTCACTCCTAACTTTCGCAGCAACGCCACGCCGGCCTCGTTTGAAAGGGAAGTGAGTTTGATTTCCGGAGCAGTGGCCTGCCAGAAATTGCGAAGATCCGGAACTGAATAACGAGTAGTGACTACACAGAGGCCATTGTTATTCGTCGCAAGTGCTTTCAACAACGCTGAGACACCTTGATCCTTGAGTTCGCTTCCGGTCGGAGAAGTTGGCGCGTATTGCAAAGGTTCAAGGCCGTCGAGAATCAGCAGTGCCCGACGTTCGCCAATTAGTTGCGCGAGCCGTCGTCCCTTATCAAACGATCCTGCGGCACTGTTCGCCATCTGCGCATCGCCAAAGAAAAGCAAAGCTTCTTTTAGAAAAGAGTCCGAGGAAGCCTGAGTCTTCTCACTTGTGCCCTGGCTATAAAACGACCACGCAAAAGCAGCATCGCAACCGGGCCAATCCTGATGCGCCAGCTCTGCCGCCCACTTCGCGACAAGCGAAGTTTTTCCTCCGCCACCGAGGGCTACAAAAGTGAGAACGTGTGGCCGTCCTTTTTCGGCGCGCACCACTTTGTCCCAGGCATCTGACAGAAATTTCACTTCTTCGGCGCGTCCGATAAGTTCCGCCGGTGCGTATTTGATAATGCGAGAGATGTCGGCTTTGAAATCTGCCGGCGCGATGCGAGCGCGGCTCACCGGCGCGGCGCCGGCGCGGTCCGATGAGCCTACCTGGGGTTTTCGGCTAATTTGATCAGGCCGGCGCAGATTTCACTGAGGGCCCCCTCTCGCTCGTCTTTTTTGAAAGACGCAAGTGGTCGCGAGATATCATGAGCCGCTTGATAGTTGGCGATCTCGGTCTGTTCATACAGACATGAGTTGAGGTAAATCCAGTAGATCGTCAGCCCTTCTTCCTCGGCAGCCTTTAGGAGTGGCGGCAGCTCATGATTGCCAATAAAGTCCGAAGCCAGAAAGCTCGGACTTACCAGTAGAACCGCAATGCTGGCTTCTGCCAGAGCTTTTTCAATCTCTTCCTTCCACTTCGCTCCGGGCGCAATCATCGTGTCATCCCAAATATGGACCACACCCGCCCTAATGGCCGGGGCAAGCATTTTCTTGAATTCACCGAAAAGCTTCTTGTCCTCGTGGCTGTAACTGACGAATATCTTGTCTCTCTTCATAGTCAGCTCTCCTTAGGAGTCTTTGAGTGGTCCATAGTCAACGCCTCACTTAAACACGGAAAACCCCACAAAGATCATCTGCGCATCCACGCCCGGATTTATGTTCGAGCGATAACCGTTCGAGATGTGTTGGTACTTGTAGCCTACGGTAACTGCCCGGCGGTTGCTGTTCACAATCTGTACACCGCCGCTGAAATCAAATGTGAAGTTGAAGCGGGCGGCGCCGGCGACCGGCACGTCTTCGTTGAAGTAGAGGAATCCACCCGTTGCCTGGCCAAACGGTTGTACCTTTCGATTGCGGCGAAAGTTGAACTTCAAACCGATCGGCGCGATGCCCCAGGCGTAAACGCTCTTTCGACTTTTCGTGATGACGAATCCCGTCCCGGAAGGCACGGCAGTAAAGCGGTCGTTTGAAAGGACGGCCACCGGCACAGCATCGATGGTCCATTCAAACGCGACAGTCTTACTGGCTGCGAGCACGCGGCCATAACGCAAGCCAATGTTGCCGAAGCGCGCGTTAGGGGTCTTGCCGATCAGAGTTGGTGAATCAAAGGAAAAACCGCCCCAAATTCCGAACTCGTTCCACCCCTTTTGAATTCCTTCGCTGGTCGATTGAGCTGATGAATTAGCTGAAGTGGAGTCGTCAGCTGTTTGAGCCGCGACGCTAAGAGCCGGAATGAATGCCAGCAGTAAGAGAATCGCTCTGGAAAAACTGACGGGTCTGTGAGGACGGCTTCTCATATATCTACTCCTGTCTGAAAGCCTGAGATTGTGGCCCCGGTACGCGAGGGCGAGGCCGATTCGGATAAGCAGCGTTTGCGCGACGCATTCTTGATTATCGCGCCGCAGGTGTCAACATATCATGTGGCGTGAGGTCAGTACCGGGAGCGGTAGCGACCGGGTCCCATTAATCGCAAGAATCGAGTTTGCCAGGATAACCCGGTCGCTACCGCTCCCGGTACTGACCTCAGTGACGCGTTTCTCCCGCAAGCAAATCGATCGCATGGCCCAGGACGGGCTTGATTACTTCAAAACTTTCGCGCACGGCCTTGGGTGAGCCGGGCAGATTTACGATGAGCGCGCCGGATCGGATGCCGGAGATGCCGCGCGAGATCATGGCCATCGGCGTGTTCGTGAAGGTTTGGACGCGCATTGCTTCCGC
>Ga0134124_10003366_pt1 | contig 12861 bp, 11 predicted proteins | sample KB304_FD_96880 | JGI IMG/M metagenome (GOLD analysis project Ga0134124, IMG submission 96880) | Terrestrial soil microbial communities without Nitrogen fertilizer from Kellogg Biological Station, Michigan, USA - KB3-0-4 | ecosystem: Environmental > Terrestrial > Soil > Unclassified ... | reverse complement strand
TGCGACTACGTCGCGATGCCCTTCGATTGAAACGTCGACGGCTTTTTGTAAAAGCTCGATCTCGGATGGTGATTTCACCTTGCGCATTTCCGCGATGATCCTCGATACATCGGCAATCTCATTCTTCGGATAACTCTGGCGCAAGGTTTCAATAAAGCGGCTCTCGCGGCTTAACTCCGAGCCCGCCCCGGTCAGAATAACGGTGTAGATCTTAAGCGGCTTGCCTTCGGTCTTTTGGAGCAACTGGGCTAATCGATCCTTAAACGCGGTGGACGGTGCGACCTCTTCCAGACCGAAAAGCTGCTCGGCCTCCGCGCCCGGACCAAGTTGGACTCCGGTCCACTGTTCGTGACGAACATCACGCGGGGGTATGAACGCCGTCTCGTGTTGCGGCTTGCCGGGAACAACATTCGGCGGCACGAAGATCAAATAAGACGCAGGAGTCTGAACCCCGGTCAGGTACATGAAGTCGTTGTGCTGGCGAAAGCGGCCGACCTCGCCGAAATCCTCCTCGCGCCCGCCCACCATCACGACGACGCCGTCCTTGATTTGCGTGAGCAGCTTCTGGCGTCGGGCGCGATACTCAGCCTTCGGTATGTTCGCGAGCTTGTCGTTGTTGACCGTCGACGCTACAAGCAGGGGAACCGCAGCAACTAACATCAAGGCTGAAAGCAGAAGTCGCGATGGAGAGGTTTTGTGTTTCATGGTCGTAGAGCATAGCAGCACGCCGAACGCCGCGGAAGCCTCGGACCAGGAAGAACGTCGCGGAGACGGATGGTCCGCCAAATCCCACCAACGCAGAGACTGTGTGAAAATCCAATGTTCGTAGTCCGGCCTTCAGGCGGAAGTTTGTATCTGTATTTACGCCGGATTACGAACTTCCGCCTGAAGGCCGGACTACGAACTTTTCACACAGTCTCGCAGTTGGTGGAATTGGACCGGAATATGTCCGTGTCATCGAACGCCGACACAATTCGTGTTTGATTATTCGGCGTCCGGGTATAATCAAACAGAATGGCAAAGAAGCAGGCTGACAAGATAACGATTGAAAAGGACAAGCTGCGGCCGCGTCCTCGCGCTCCAATATTGCCGTCGAAAAAGTTCGAAGACAAACGCCGTCGCGAAGAGCGTCGCGAGAAGCATAAGAAGGACATTCGTCGCGCAATCGACCAGGAATAGTGGTTTGATCGCAAGCTTCGGGTAAGCCTCGCTTTCTCGCTCACAGTAGCATCAAAAGTGCGCTTCATAATTACTACAACTGCAAGGGTTCTCACCTCAAAAATTCCAGGATTCCAACCTGGATCATGCGGAACTGGGGAGCCATCTTTTTCGTTTAATTCGACACAGCCAAGCCGAGACAAACTCGCCGTTCAAGCACGCGAGTAATATGGTTGAACCAGCAGTTTCAGGGGGTCAGAACAGATGGCAACGCCTCAATTGAATCTTCGCACCGATCTACTCGATTGGCGCCACCGTTTAGAATCGGCTATCGACCAGTTTGAAGAGAGCGCGCACCTCGTCCCTCTACTGTCCGAAGTGGACATGGCATTGACTCGCATGGAAACGGCGTCGGCGGGGATTTGCGAAGCTTGTCACGAGCTTATCGAGGACGACGCGATAAAGGATCCGATCGCCAGGTTCTGCCTCGAATGTCTGAACGCTCAGGAACAGCGCGCGCTGCAGCACGATCTGGATGCCGTTTCTTTGGTGCAGCATTCTCTGCTCCCGAAACAAGACCTGAGAGTCGACGGCTGGCGAGTCTACTATCACTACGAAGCCGTAGGTCCCGTGAGCGGCGACTACTGCGACCTTGTCAGCACCGAGAATGGCGATCTTTTCTTTCTGCTCGGAGACGTCTCCGGCAAGGGGATCGCGGCTTCGATGTTGATGGCGCATCTCCACGCGATCTTTCGCAGCCTGATAACTCTGGATTTGCCGGTGAACCAGTTGGTCGAACGAGCCAATCAGCTTTTCGCCGACTCCACCATGCCCGCCTACTACGCGACTCTTGTGTGCGGCAGAGCAAAGCGATCAGGGCTGATCGAACTCAGCAACGCCGGACACTGCCCTCCGCTCCTGATTCGAAAAGGCGAGATAACGACCATCGAGGCGACCGGGCTCCCGGTCGGAATCTTCTGCCAGGAACGGTACACGGTTAGCGAGCTTCAACTGGAACCTGGTGACAGCCTGTTGCTTTATACCGACGGGCTGACTGAGTCTCGTGATCCCCTGGACTCGGAGTATGGGATCGAGCGGCTCAGCGAAATCGTAGGCGCCCGGCACTCGCTCGCTCCGCATCCGTTGACTGCGGCGTGTCTTGAAGACGCCAGATCGTTTCGAGCGGGGCAGCCAAAGACCGATGATTTGACGGTTATGGTGATCCAGCGGGCGGTCTAACGTCAGAGTTGACTGGGCGCGGCGATTACATCCAACCTCTGTCGCATTAATCACGTTGAAGAAACACGCTCCCGGCGCTCCGGTCCAACGATTTGTTGGGTTGCGCGTGACGGGCAGCCGACATTGCGTCGCGGTCAGTTCGCTTCAATCGCTGAACTGACCGTAGTGGGCTACGGTGTTTCCATCGCCTGCTTGATCCTTTCAAAGCCAGCCTTCGTTACGTGTAGAGATTGAGTGGCGTCGCCTAGGCAAATGAGCCACACATCCTCGTGTTGTTTTCCGTTCAGAGGGGGCTTATAGCGGATCTCTTCGAGGTGCGTGACGCAATCAAGGTTGACGTGGACCACTGATGAGTATGTGTCCCTTTTAATAATTTCATCCTCCCGCAAAGTAAAAAGCTTCATTGACGTGTCCCCTTTAGCTGCGACATGCGTTCATCCCGTGCGCTGTAAACCAAAGACGAAGCAACTCAACAAGGACTCACCCGCGGAGGAGACGAAGGCCTCGGCGCACTTCTGCGGTTGAGTACCTATCTCAGCACGCTGCGCACGTCTCTCAGAATCGAAACGTCCAGCAGCGTTGGTCCCGCTTCCGCAAACGCCCAGTCAAGGGCCGGTCGAAGCTCGCCAGATTTCATCACGCGCTTAGCTGCCAGGCCCATCGATTCCGCAAGCTTAACGAAGTCGATCTCAGGCTCAGTCATATCCATCCCGACGAACACGCCGCGCTCGGCAGACGCGCCGTTCATTGCCAGCAGCCCGCCTTTCAGGATCGCGTAGCTGGCGTTGTTGAACACTACAAACTTCACCGCGAGCCCGTAACGCGCCGCGGTCCACAACCCTTGAATCGTGTACAGCGCCGTGCCGTCGCCAACCGAGCAGATCACCTGGCGGTCAGGCATCGCAAGCTTCACGCCCACCGCTTCAGGAAGTCCCAACCCCAGCGATCCGCCCTTCGCGTAGAAGAACGTGCCGGGCTCGTCCAGCGTAAACAGCGTGCGAACAAAAGCGGTAGACGTTACAGATTCGTCGACGAGCACCGCGTCGCTCTCAGCAGCCTCGCGCATCTGGCGAGCAACGTAAGCGGGCGACATCGGACCTTCAGAAGATGCCAGCGTTGCGCCCTCGGCGAACTTCGCTCGAGCGTCGGCCAGCCGCGCCTTGATGATCGCGCGTCTCTTCTCCAGCAACTCCGATGCGCCGCCCGCAGCGAAAGGAGTCAACTCGACAATCAATTCCTCGATCGCCGAGCGAGGATCGGCGAGAATCGCAACATCAGCCGAGTGAGACTTGCCGAGCTCGTGTTCGCCGGCATGGATCTGAATCATCCGAACTCCACCGGGCATCAAGCTGATTCCGGTGTAAACAAGCGGCGCCAGATTATTGACGCCGATCGCCAGTATCACGTCCGCGCCTTCAAGCAAGCCCTGGGTTTGTTTTGCGTTCGGGAACAGCGGGCCGGCGTAAAGCGGATGGCCCGTCGGGAAAACAAGCAGTGAGTTCAACGGCTCGGCGTGAACTCGCGCGCCAATCATCTCAGCGAGCTTCGCAAGTTCACCGAGAGCCCCCGAGCGAGCGCAGCCGTCGCCGGCTATGATCACCGGGTTCTTCGCGCCCGCAAGCATCGCCGCCGCCTCTTTGATCTTCGAGAGGTCGCCTCGCACGCGCGAGCCGATCTGCGTCACCGGAGGCAATTCAATTTCAGCCCGCTCTTCCATCACGTTTACGGGTAGCGACAGGAACACCGGACCGGTTGGCGGAGTCTGCGCGATCTTGAAAGCTCGCGCCATCGCCTGAGGTATCTCCGCTGCGTGATGAACCTCCCAACACCATTTTGTATGTTGCCTTGCAAGCGCGAGCATATCGGCATAAAGCAACGGCTCGTCGATCATCGACCGAGTGTCCTGCTGGCCGGCGGTGACTACCAGAGGCGTGCCCGCGCGAAACACGTTATAGAGATTACCAAGCGCGTGAGCGAGCCCCGGATTGGTGTGAAGATTGACTACCGCGGGCTTGCCGGTAGCTTCGGCGTAACCGGCTGCGATTCCGAGCGCGGAGTCTTCGTGAAGCGCGAGGATGTACTTGATCTCATCACGAGCTGCGAACAGATCCATCAACGGCAGCTCGGTGGTCCCGGGGTTCCCGAACACATAGCGCACGCCTTCGCGCACCATGAATTCGAACATCGCTTCGGCGCCGGTCATCTCTGGCATGCGGTTCTCCTCGAGGATCAATTGTGTTCAACGTCTAGAGATCATATCCAAATAAAAAAAGGTATCTAGAAGACAACGAGAACCCGCTTTGCTGAGTGGTTCGCACCTTAAGTCGAATCGGCGTGTTGAGCGATGGATTTGCCGACGGACCGCATCAAGGTTGGTTTGAAATATGTCTTTCAACCACCGCGATCAAGGAATTGAGCCTCAGCTCTGTGACATTCTGTGCATCGGATAGCGCCTTGAGGCTTAGCTCTGTGTCGCGTCGCAGGGACGCATGGCTTCGTTCTAACGCGACATGTTGTTCCACCGCTTCCGCGAGGATCGCATTAGTGTTTATTTGAGATGTGGCGACATCCTGCAGAATGTTCTGTATGTCGGCCATTCGTTTTTCGAACTGGGCTTGATGTTCAACAAACTCCGCCTGGCGGGCATCGAATCGTGCCTGCTGTTCCAAAAGGAATTGCATCGTTTTCTCGATATCCATCTCTGAAACCTCCGCGTGTTTTTCGCCCCCAGGATGGCTTGTCGATAGCTTAGCACGTCAGAAATAAATCGAGAAGCAGGGCGAGGCCTCGCAAGGTAAGGTACTCTACGCGTGCTTCTTCGCGCGCTCACTGTGATGTATGATGCGCGCGAATGATGGCTTCGAAACACAAGACTCCAATGATCAAGCTCGGAATCGCGGCGCTCGGTTGTTACGCGATTCACGCCGGATTTCACATTCTTAACGGGCGGCCCGAAGAAGCGCTCTGGATGTGTCATCTCGGCGCGGCGCTCGTAGGAATCGGTCTCCTCACTTCTTCAGCTACGACGAACGGCATAGGAACGTTGTTCCTGTGCGTGGGCACACCGCTCTGGGTGATGTACCTGGCCGGCGGAGGTGAGTTCTATCCTACATCATGCTTTCCCCATATAGGCGGGCTTGCGATTGGACTCTATGGTGTCCGGAGACTTGGACTCCCGCGAGGCACGTGGTGGAAAGCAGTGGTAGCGCTTGTCGTTCTGATCCTGTTGTGCCGGCTGGCGACGCCGCCAACCGCTAACGTCAACGTTGCGTTTGCAATCTACCCGGGATGGGAAAAGTACTTTCCATCTCACCCGATCTATCTCGCGGTCATGATGGCGCAGGCAGCAGCATACTTTCTCGCTTTCGAATACGCGCTACGCCGCTGGCTGAGCCCTAAGCCGCAGCGGGAAGGAGTGGCATGAAAGAATCGATCGCACCGGAGAGGCTTCGTCAAAAGATCCTGATGTGGGCAGCAATCGCCGGTCTGTTCTTCGGACTGATGCCGCCCTATGTTTTTACGATAGTAGTAGTCGCGACGTGGGGCGTGCCGCCGCTCGAACCGGCAACCGAGCAGAGCTTTCGCACGATCTATTTCCTCAGGCTGATATTGGGAAATGTGGTGGGGCTTACGCTGGGCGCCTTTCTCGCAGCGGCAGCCGCAAACTTTGGCTTGCGAATCGCGGGCAAAGCAACTTACCCGCGAGGCGCGATAGGTGGAGCTGTGCTTGGCGCAGTGGTAGGAGCGGTGACCGCAGGCTCGTGTCCTTTGCTTTTGTTGATCAGTTCACACGATCCGAATTGGGCCTGGATCATGATCCAGCGATCGTTCCTGGTTGGCGGTCTTATGGGACTGACCAATGGCTTGTTTGCTGGTTTGGTGATTGTGTACTTCATCAAGCGCCAGCCGGCCGCTTAGCGAATCATCAGAGCTCGCTATGGATCGCAGTTCTCCTCAGCGTCCTCTGCGTCCTCTGCGTCCTCTGCGGTTGATTTCCCGGCACTGATGAAGAAAACCGCAGAGGACGCCGAGGACGCTGAGGAATATTCTGCAGCCAACAAGCTAGTGCCATCACACCACAAACATCGCGATCGCTGCCGCGGTCATTACCAAAGCCGTAATCCAGCCGCCCCATTTCAAGAACCACGGATTGACTCGCGAGCCCATGACTTTCTTATCGCTCGTCAGCATGGTCACCAACACGATAAGCGGCGGCGCGAGCAGACCGTTGATCACCGCCGCGTAAAACAGCATCTTCACCGCATTGACTTTCAGATAATCGAGCGCGAGCCCAAACGCTACCGCCGCCGCCAGCACGCCGTAGAACTTCACTGCGTGACGCGGTCTGTCGTCAAGCGAGCCACGCCAGTGCATCGCTTCAGCAACCGCGCAGGCCGCCGACCCCGCAAGCGCAGGGATTCCGAGCATCCCCGTTCCTACCAGTCCTACGGTGAAGAGTAAGTAAGCCGCGTTACCTGCAAGCGGCCGCAGAGCTTCGGCGGCTTGCCTCGCTGTTTCGATGTCGCGCTGACCCGAGGCATAAAGCGTCGCGCCCGTAGTCAGGATGATGAAATACATAACCACTCCGGCGAAGATCATTCCAGTCAGCACGTCCGTGCGCGCGGACCGAAGCTCTTCGTCGGTGGCGCCTCGCCGGGAGTGAATCGTGCGGCGGCCCTTCGCGCGCTCTTCTTCGACCTCCTGCGCAGCCTGCCAGAAGAAAAGGTAAGGTGAAATAGTCGTCCCGAGTATCGCGACGAAAGTCGAGATGTAAGCCGCATTCCATTGAATATGCGGGACGAAGGTCGCTCGCAGAACCTCACTCCAGCGCGGGTGCGCCATGAACGCAGCGACTACATAAGCGAACAGCACCAGCGTGAGCCACTTGAATACGCGCGCCATCTGCCGATAGCTTGACCATATAAGCAGCACCACTATCGAGACGGCGAACAGCGGCAGCCACACAAAAGACGGGAGCCCGGTCATCATTTTCATCGCCTCGGCCATGCCGCCGAGGTCCGCGCCGATGTTCACCGTGTTTGCGATCGTCAGCAATATGCACGCCCCGAGCAACACCCACTTCGGATAACGTCTTCGGATCACTCCCGCCAGCCCCTGCCCGGATACGAGCCCGAGCCGGGCGCACATGATCTGAACGGCGGCCATCAGCGGGAACGCGAAGAACACCGTCCACAACTGAGCGAACCCGAATGAGGCGCCGGTTACCGAATAGGTCGAGATGCCCGAAGGATCGTCGTCGGCCGCGCCTGTGATCAAACCGGGGCCAAGGTCGGCGAAGAAACGTCGGATGGGTTGCGAGCTGAAGTGCTCGTTTAGAGAAGTGGTCGGCGAGCGCAAGGCTTTGACGATTTTCACGTGACAATTCTCTGCGTCTTTGCGGAACCCCTGGGAGCTCAGGCAGCCTTGCCTGCTGGTTGGCCGGTTCTGAGCAAGGAAGAGCAGGCAAGGATGCCTGCGCTCCCAGGGGTCCCGCAAAGACGCAAAGGAAGGGAAGCTGCGCAGAATGGAAAGTCCGCGCTACTCCGGCTTGCAGTTTTCGGCGACGATCCGCTCGAGCATTTCGATTTGCCGCTGCTGCATCTGAACCAGTTCGGCCCAGTAGTTATCGCGCAGGTCGTTGAACTTCTCGTGAAGCTGCATGATTTCCAACTCGGCCTTCATATCGATTTCGTAGTCGTTCTTCGTCTGCATCCGGTCTTTTTCGGCCTGCCGGTTCTGGCTCATCATTATGATAGGTGCGGCGTAGGCGGCTTGAAACGATAGTCCGAGGTTCAGCAGAATGAACGGGTAGATATCCCAATGTCTTATCCACGCCGTGACGTTCAGCACTATCCAGACTAAGAGTATCGTGCTCTGAATGATGATGAAGGTCCACGAACCCATCGTGGCCGCTACACGATCGGCGATTCGCTGGCCGAAAGACAGGTGCTCTTCAAACTCTTCAGCGACGTTGCGAGCCACACGGCCGCGATTGATAAACCGTTCGACTATGCTGCGCTCATCGGCAGCAAGCTTCTCGAGCTCTTTAGCTAAAAACTTCTTCGCAGTTGCCGTTCGCGTGACAGTCATTGACAGACGTTCTCCTGATTAAGATGTTCGTAGTGCCGTCTTCAAGCCCTGGGAGCGCAGGCATCCCTGCCTGCTCCGTACTTCGCGTTCGAAAGACAGGCAGGCAGGATGCCTGCGCTACCAGGGACTGAAGGCGGTACTGCGAGTGTGCGGGGTCCGAATACTATCACCGGCGTTTGAGCAGCACCTTTGCGGTGTAGCTCACAACCACTTCGTCTTTCTGATTGATCACTTCGTTGAGCATCGTCACGATGCCGCTCTTTTCGTCGCGTTCGCTCTTTTCCTGAACCTTCTGCCGAACTCGAATCGTGTCGCCGATAAAAGTCGGCTTCACGAATCGCAATCGATCCAGCCCGTAGAACGCAATCACCGTGTCGGCCGTCTGTCCCATTCGCACCGACAACCCGGTCGCTATCGAGAAGACCAGCGCGCCGTGAGCGATGCGCTGCTTGAAAGGGCCGCGCTCGGCGAGTTCCTTGTTGGTGTGAATCTCGTTCCAATCTCCGGTTATGCCGGCGAAGTTCACGATGTCGGTCTCGGTCACCGTTCGCCCGGCGGTCATCGATTCCTCGCCGGTCTCGAAGTCCTCAAAGTGTTTTCCCACGATCATTCCTCATTCAAGCTCAAAGTCGAGCTGTCGTTTTTCTTTTCGATTGTCAGTTGGAAGAGCGGATCGGCGGCTTCGCTGAAGACAAAACATGAATTGCGTAGCTGAGGCATCCAGCCCAACACCATCTCGCGACGGAGCCGGGCGTCGTCTCGGGCCTCGCGCATCGCGGCGGCGGCTTCGGGCCTTTGCTTCGCCGCGACGTAGTTCATCTGAAACGCGCACGCGGCCATGTTGGTGACAAGCGTGTGAAGGTGATTGCAACTGGCGGCGCCCCCGACGATTTCGCCGGCTCGCCTGCGAAAGCCGCGTCCTATGCGTTCTCCGACGAAGTTGTCGAGCGCCCCGAGCGCACCCTGGCAGTATCCCGGATACGGCATCGCGGTTATGTCGCCGGAAGCGTCACGAATAGTAAAGTCGGGGAAGCTTACGACGAATCGCGCCGCGAGCGAATGAACGTTGTCGTCGAGCGTGCCGCGGATCTCGAAGCTTGCCTCATCGAGCCAATCCATTTCGACGTTTACCGCTCGTGAGAATGCGGGCATGAATGCTCCTGGAGATTAGCCACAGATGAACACAGATGAACACAGAGTCGAGGGGTTGAACCTTTGCGTGCCTTGCGGTCCTTTGCGCCTTTGCGTTGAGAATTCTTCGCGTTGAGAATTCTTCGCGCAAAGACGCAAAGGTCCGCAAAGCACGCAGAGATTCAAAAATACTGCCGGCAACCGCTGTGCTCTTCCCCTGAGCTTATCGCCCTTCCTACCATCTGTGTTCATCTGTGTTCATCTGTGGCTTCTGGATTTCTAGTCTGTTGCGACGCCGCTTGACCGAGGGTTCCGAATATCGTTCGCGCGAGACTCGATTGTCTCGAGCAGCTTGTGGAACGGCTCGACGAACAACCGGACGCCGTCCGCCAATACATGAGCCGTCACCTGATCCAGGCTAATGCCAACTTCCTCGAGCCGCGACAGGACCTCTCGCTCCTTATCCAGAGCGTCCTCGATTGTCACGCGCGCTCGGCCGTGATCGCGAAAAGCAACGATGGTTGCCGGCGGCATGGTGTCTACTGTCTCCGGGCCGATGAGCGCTTCGACATAGTAAACGTCCGGGTACGCGGGGTTCTTCGTCGAGGTCGAAGCCCACAAGGGTCGCTGCAACTGCGCGCCCTTCTGCTTTAGCGCGCTGAAGCGCTCGCCGTGAAAAACCTTCTTGTATTTCTGATAAGCGATCTTGGCGTTTGCAATTGCAACGCGGCCGAGGAGTGATTTGAGCCTGGTCTTCTCTTCCGCATCGCCGCCGTTGCCGATCCGCCGCTCGAGCTCCTTGTCGACCGCTGAGTCGATCCGGCTCACAAAGAAGCTCGCGACCGACGAGATCTTATCGACCGGCTTGTTCTCGGCGGCGCGACGCTCGAGCCCGCGTATGTAAGCTTCCATGGTTTGTTCGTACGCGTGAAGCGAGAACAACAGCGTGATGTTGATATTGATTCCTTCGTAGGTGCATTGCTCGATTGCCGGAATTCCGGCCTCTGTGCCCGGAATCTTGATCATCACATTCTTGCGATTCAGCAGGCCCCACAGCCGGCGCGCTTCTGCAATCGTTCCCGCGGTGTCATTCGCCAGCAGCGGACTGCATTCAAGGCTTACGAATCCATCGGTGCCGCTTGATTCGTTGTAAGCGCCCGCAAGTACATCGGCCGTCATTTGTATGTCGGTGATCGCAAGCGCTTCGTATATTTCCTGCGCGCTCGCGCCCTTTTCAGCGAGATCACGCAACTGATCCGAGTACAGATCAGAACCGGCAATCGCTTTTTCAAATATCGCGGGGTTTGAAGTAACGCCGCTCAAGCCGTCTTCGTCGATGAGCCGTTTCAATTCACCCGAGGTGATCAGCTTGCGCTCGATGTTGTCATTCCAGACGGACTGCCCCAGCTTCTTAAGTTCTAATAGTGGATTAGTGCTCATGGTTTGTTCTCCCTGCAAGAAGTATGCAGCGAATGTGGGCGAGCGCGCAAAAGGAGCAGGAGAGGCGCGTCCGAGGGATTCGCTGGCGAACCACGCGGCTATTATGTGCATAGGCGGCCCGACACGCAACAGCAGGAGGACAGAGGTCAGAAGTCAGAGGTCAGAAGTCAGAAGTCAGAAGTCAGAGGTCAGGGGTCAGAGGTCAGTCTGTCGCGTGAAAACCATAATGTTCGTAGTCCGGCCTTCAGGCGGAAGTTTGTAGCTTTCATTTACGCCGCTTACGAACTTCCGCCTGAAGGCCGGACTACGAACTTTGACGCCGCTGATCTGCGCGCTCCTATTCGAGCCGCGCTAAGCTCAGTTCTTCCAGCAAAGTCCTGGCGGCTTTCAAGGCGGGCGTATCAAAGCCTTCGGAGAACCAACCGTAAACACCATCCAGCAACTGATGAGCTTCGCCCGTCTTGTCCATCTCTTTCCACAAGCGCGCAAGACTCATGACCGCGCGCAACTCCAGGAATTTCGCGCGCTGTTGCCGTGCAATTTCGATCGCCTGGTGAAAGCACCGCTCAGCTTCCGGGGCGGAAACGATTCCGGTTTTCAGCAACGCCTCTCCTCTCAGGCGGTACAGCTCTGACTCGAAGTAACGCTCATTGTTCTGCTTCGCCAGGTCCAGCGCTTCCGTGAGGGCCTCGAGTGTTTCTTCTCTCCGTCCCGTCTGCGCGAGAGCTTCTGCAAGCAGCCCAAGGTAGTACTCGTACTGATGCCTGGTGCCGGTTGCGAGATACCCAGCCAGGCCTTCGCGGATCAGCGCGATACCTTCGACTTCCTGATTCTGCATTGCCATTGCCCAACCGCTCATCATCGCCGCGATCGCAATGTAGTAAGGCAGCCCATGCTCTTCCGCATGCCGCTTGATCGCCACGGCCGTCTCCTGTGTCGACTGCGCGTAATGATGAAACGCCGACAGGTGAGCCTTCAGTGCAAGCGCATCGGCCAACCCAACCGGATGGCGCATACCTTCGGTCCTGGCAATCGCCTGATTGATCATCTCTTGTGATTGATCGGCAAAGCCCAGATATAGCAGCGTCCGCGCCAGGTGCCCCCGGCCTATCACAGCGCCATACACGGAGACCATGGAACTAATATGCTCGGTATCGTGTATCGCGATCGCTTGTTCGAAATGACCTCGGGAGTCCGCGATCTCGCCCAAATAAAACTTGCTAAGCCCAAGCACCCAGTGAGATTGCATAAGCATCGAGGCGTTCCGCCTGCTCTCCGCAAGCAGCAGGCATTGTTCCGACTGGCTGACAGCCCGCTGATGCTCGGCGCGTACAAGATAAACTATCGCCAGGCCAAACTGCGCGCGGAAGAGCTGAACGTTGTCGTCCAACGGTAAGCAAAGCTCCCGTGCTCGAATGAAAGCCAGCTCGACTTCCGGATGCGCATAGCCTTTGGTCATCATCCGCGAATGCCCCAGCATCGATTGCAGCGCGAGTTCCTGCCTCGAGCGTTCAATCGAGTCCGGCAGCAATCGCAGTGCTTCAATCCCGCGATCCGCCAGCGCGCCGGCCTCCTGATTTGCGAATACTCCGGATGCGTGGCTCGCCGCTATCAAGTAGTAATCGGAAGCCCGAGACCAATCGCGCGCTGCTTCGAACAAAAAAGCCAGTTCAGATGCCACCGTCGCGTTCTTTTCTCCGTAATAACCGAGCAGCGCTTCGGCAATCGTCGCGCTCAACTGCGCCTTTCGCGTCGGCCGCAGCGAAGCGTACAACGCATTCTGATAAAGCACGTGGACGAACC
>Ga0134124_10003365_pt1 | contig 12862 bp, 10 predicted proteins | sample KB304_FD_96880 | JGI IMG/M metagenome (GOLD analysis project Ga0134124, IMG submission 96880) | Terrestrial soil microbial communities without Nitrogen fertilizer from Kellogg Biological Station, Michigan, USA - KB3-0-4 | ecosystem: Environmental > Terrestrial > Soil > Unclassified ... | reverse complement strand
ATCGATCGTACGAGCCGCCTTCGTCTTTCTTGACCACCAGCCCGCTCCGTTCAAGCTGCTGCTGTGTCGCGCCTTTTTGGCGAAGATGCGACGACAATGCGTCCCAGCTGTCGGGAGCGAAACCCATGCGGAAAGTCTGACTGGTCTCTTCAGTAATGCCACGTTGGTTCAAATACTCACGAACCGACCGCGCGGCTTTGCTCTTTAATTGTTCTTCCCACCAGGCGAGCGCCCACTGGTTCAGATCGATGACCTGATCCGACTCGCGCTTGCGCGCTTCGAAACGGCCGTCATCTTCCATCTTCGGCAAAGGCACGCCGGATTTTTCAGCCACCAGTTTGATCGCTTCGGGAAAGGTGACGCGTTCGATCTCCATGATGAACGTGAACACTGACCCACCCTTGTGGCAGCCAAAGCAGAAAAACATTTCTTTGGCGGGATTGACCGAAAACGAAGGCTTGGTTTCTTTGTGGAATGGGCAGGGCGCGACCCAATTCGCGCCGGCCTTTTTCAGCGTCACATAGTCCTGCACGATGCGGACGATGTCCGTCTGGCGGCGCAGGTCTTCGATGAAGGTTTGTGGAAAGCGCATTACTCGTTCTTAAACTCGGCTGTTACTTCGATGTCGCCCACGATGTTTTGGTTGAAGTCTTCAAGCTCTGCTGCGGGTATCCAGTATTCCTGATGGTTAGCGCCGCCCACGGTCTGCACTTCATAACGATCGGGAAAAGACTTTCTTACACGAAAGCGCGTTACATAACCACATTTCGGCTCGTTATATTTCGCATTCCAGTCGCGCGCAATTTGGATCGCATACTCTTCATTGAGAACTGGATAAAAGAACGGCTGCTCAGGCAGGCGAGGAGGGAAAGCCTTGTTCTTGCTATTCCGGATTCGTTCGAGTTCTTGTTGACCTACAGGACGAAACAGAAGCAGGGAATCAGGTTCAAAGCTATTCATTGGTTCAACTCTATGACGGTCGCTCCGGATCCGCCTTTGTCCTGGGGCGCGGCTTTAAAGCGGGCGACGTGCGGATGATCTTTGAGAAAGTCAGCCACCGCTTTGCGCAGGGCGCCGGTTCCGTGGCCGTGAATTATGCGCACTTCGCTCAGGCCGTTCAAGAAAGCGTCGTCAAGAAACTTGTCCGCGAGATCGACTGCCTCGTCAGTGGTCTTTCCGATGAGGTTCAGTTCGGCTGATCCGGTAGTCAAATCAGAGGACTTGGCATGAAGGTGAATCTCGGTAGTATTAGCCTTTCGCCTCAGATCTTCTAACGAAGGCTTCACCCGGTCGCTACCGCTCCCGGTACTGACCTTACTACGCAGGTCGCTACCGCTCCCGGTACTGACCTTACTACGCAGGTCGCTACCGCTCCCGGTTCTGACTCCACTGCGCCGGTCGCTCGTGATATGCGGATCTTGCGCGTCACTCGCCGGCGGGACGCCGGCGCCGCTAACCAGCTCAAGATTCGAAAGCCTTTCGCGCATGTGCACCGAACCGAGACGAACATCGGCCTCGTCGCCTTTGATTCCATCGACAATGCCGATCGAACCGAATGAAACAAGTCGCACTCGATCACCAATCCTGATGTCGCGCTCCTCGTCCCTGGGAGCGCGGACGTCTCGTCCGCCATCGCCCGCCGGCGCCTCTTCAGCTTGCATTGCCGGTTGTTCGCCAACCACTTTGCCATCGCGTACTACCCGCACTCCTCGCAGAGCAGGTGGCAAAGCTTCTTTCGCAACCGGAGCTGAAGATTTTCTCACGGCTTGCGTTGCGCGCTGCGCTTCGCGCTTTAATTCGCTAGCACGTTTTTCCGCTTCGCGCTCAACCTTTAAGCGATCCGCGCGCTCTTCGACACTGGCGACCAGTTCCTTCACACGGCTTTCAAAAGCCGCGGTGGCGTCTGCTAACGTCCGGTCAAATTCAGCCTGGCGCGCGCGTTCCCGTTTTTGGAAGTCTCGATCGAGCGCCGCGAATTTTTCGGCGGTGGCAGCGCGTTCTTCTTCCAGGGCTTTACGCAGCGCTTCAGCCTGATCGGCTTCGCGCTTAATGCGTCGAAGATATTCAATCGCATCACGCGAGGACTTCCGGACCTGCTCGTTCGCCTTGCCGATCAACTCAGCGGGAATTCCGAATCGCTGTGCGATGTCCAACCCGGAAGACGAACCCGCGAGCCCCACCAGCAACCGGTAGGTAGGCTGTAAAGTCTTCTCGTCAAACTCGACACTCGCATTCAAGACACCGGGCTCGTTCGCGGCAAACATTTTCAAACCCGAATAATGCGTGGTCGCCAGCACGTGCGCGCCGCTTTGTTTGAAGTGATCAACCACCGCCACGCCCAAAGCCGAGCCTTCTTCAGGATCCGTTCCGGTACCGACTTCATCGAGCATCACGAGCGCAGGCAGCGCGCATGTTTCGATCATCGCCGCAATGTTGGCTACGTGCGATGTAAACGTGGAAAGGTTGGCGGCCAGCGATTGATGGTCGCCGATGTCCGCGAGCACCGAACGATAGAAGGGAAGGCGGGCTTTTCGCGCCGGCACGGGCAAGCCGGATAGGGCCATCAGCGCCAGCAGGCCCGTCGTTTTCAAAACCACTGTCTTGCCGCCGGCATTTGCTCCGGAAATCACCATTGTGGTTGTGGCATCATCGAGCGCGAACGAAACGGGAACAACCTCTCCGCCCGTGGCGCGTAAGGATGCCTCGAGCAGCGGATGACGTGCGTCGATTAACTCGAGCGTGGCTGTGTCTTCAATCCTTGCCACTTCCGGCACTACGCAATTGAAACCTTCGGCAAACCTGGCCTTAGCGTTCACAAAATCCAGTTCGGTCACGGCTTCAGCCGCCAGCTCAATCGACGGCAATTCGCGTCGCAACTCTTCCGAAAGTCCGAACAGGATCTCGGCAATCTCACGTAGTTCAGCTTCGCGCAGGGTCTGCAGTTCGTTGTTCGCTTCAATGGTCTGCATCGGCTCAACAAAGATGGTGGCGCCGGATGAAGACGAGCCATGCGCTACGCCGTTGATGCGGCCACGATGATCGGCGCGCACGGGAATCACAAAGCGATCATTGCGAACCGTGACCAACTCTTCCTGAATTGCTTCGGTTGATCGCCGCATCAGGCTTTCCAGCGAGCGCGTGATCGACGAGCGCAGTTTTCCAATTTCGTGACGTATACGCGCCAGCTCAGGACTGGCGCGATCGTCAATCTCCCCACTTGGAAGAATCTTTTTATGGATGGCTCCGGCGAGTTTCTTCAACTGGGCAGGCAGCGCCGAAACGATCGCGAAGAGTGAGGGACAATTCTCGCGTTCAGCTAAAACCGCGTCGCGAGCATCGATCGCGGCGGTGCACAGGCCGGCCAGATCGAGGATAGCCAGGGGTTCGAGCGCCGCGCCCTGGATCTTCAGCCGCGCGATTGATTCCGCCGGATCCTCGATGGCTTCAAACGTCAGTTTCGCGCCGCGCCGGCGCAACTTCAACGCTTCCGAAACTTCCCGCAGCGTACGGTGCAAGGCGTCGAGATCTTCCAAAGGCTCGAGTGCATCAACGCGCGCGCGCGCCATTTCCGTCTGCGCTCCGCGCCGGACCAGGGCGCGCAACGAATTGAACTCCAGAATCGAGAAAGCCTGCGGATTCACATCCGCAGATTACGCAGATTACGCAGAGAAGACAAAGCAGCGAGGGGCGGTCTTTTCAAGCAGCCCGCTTCAATCCCTCTTTGTGAATCCGCGTAATCTGCGTAATCTGTGGATGGCTCTCGCCCCTTTGCTCGCTCTTTGCTTTAGGCGTATATTCGTCAACTTCCAATTCACTGAGAAAGGCAATCATTCAATGGGCACAGTTCCGATTACAGTTGCGCACGGTGATGGTATCGGACCGGAAATCATGGACGCGACGCTTTTTATTTTGAAAGAAGCGGGCGCGAAACTGGATATTCAGAAAATCGATATCGGCGAAAAGGTTTACCTGGCCGGTAACAGCTCAGGCATTGAACCGAGCTCGTGGGATTCGCTTCGCAGCACCCGGGTCTTTCTTAAGGCCCCCATAACCACGCCACAGGGCGGCGGTTTTAAGAGTCTCAATGTGACGGTGCGTAAAACTCTGGGACTGTACGCGAACGTGCGTCCGTGCGTTTCTTACCATCCTTTCGTTGAAACCAAACATCCCGGCATGGATGTAGTGATCGTACGCGAGAATGAAGAAGACCTTTACGCAGGCATCGAACATCGCCAGACCGATCAGGTGATGCAGTGTCTCAAATTGATCTCCCGTCCCGGCTCGGAAAAAATTGTTCGCTACGCTTTTGAATACGCCCGCCGCCACAACCGCAAAAAAGTTACCTGCTTCACCAAAGACAACATCATGAAACTGACCGACGGTCTATTTCATAAAGTCTTTGACGAAATTGCCGCCGAGTATCCGGAGATCGAAAACGAGCATTGGATCGTTGATATCGGCGCTGCGAAACTCGCAGATACGCCCACGGTTTTTGATGTGATCGTGATGCCGAATCTCTATGGAGACATTCTTTCGGACGTGGCCGCGCAAATTGCCGGTTCGGTTGGCTTGGCCGGTTCGGCGAATATCGGTGAAAACATCGCGATGTTCGAAGCGATTCACGGCTCGGCGCCTCGGCGCGCCGGACAGAACCTGGCCAATCCTTCGGGACTTTTGTTGGGCGCGGTCATGATGCTGGTGCACATCGGCCAGTCCGTGATTGCTGAGAAAGTGCACAACGCCTGGTTGCGCACGATCGAAGACGGCGTCCACACTTATGATGTGTTTGACGAAGGCGTAAGCAAGCAAAAAGTCGGCACCAAAGAATTCGGACAGGCCGTGGTTGAGCGTCTCGGCAAGAAACCGCACACGCTCAAACCCGTCGCTTACAAACAGAACGGCGCGGATGAAACTTTCGCGGGAGAAACCATTGTCAAAGAGCGTTCGGACACTCACAAAGAGCTGGTCGGCGTCGACGTGTTCCTGGACTGGATGAAAGGCTCGCCGGACAATCTCGGCGAAGCGATGACTGAAATCACGCCGGACGACTTGAGGCTGGTGATGATTAGCAATCGCGGCGTTAAGGTCTGGCCCGGCGGCAAGTCTGAAACGTTCTGTTCGGACCACTGGCGTTGTCGCTTCATGTCGCAGAACGAAGGCAGCGAAATCAAGCACGAGCAGATTATCAATTTGCTCTCCAGCGTGGCCGGCGCCGGCTTTGACTTCATCAAGACGGAAAATCTCTGTAACTTTGATGGCGAGCGCGGGTATTCACTTGATCAAGGGGAATAGTATGACAAGCCGCCAGCTTGTCGTGACGCTTCGACAAGCTGGCATCCTGTCGGGGCACTTTTCAAATGGCTAAACAATCTAAATCCAAGAATTCGAAATCTCTGGTCGCGGTGGTGATGGGCAGTAAGTCTGATTGGGACACAATGCGTGCGGCGGCTGACACGCTCGAGAAGTTTGGTGTGCCGCATGAAGCGCACGTGATGTCCGCGCATCGCACACCGGGGCTGGCGACGGAGTTTGCCGCGAATGCGGATGCTCGCGGTATCGAGGTGATTATTGCCGCCGCTGGTGGGGCCGCGCATCTGGCCGGCGTCGTTGCCGCGCACACAACCTTGCCGGTGTTGGGCGTGCCGATGAAGAGCGACGCGCTCAACGGGCTCGATTCATTGCTTTCGACAGTGCAGATGCCGGCGGGCATTCCGGTCGGAACTCTGGCTATCGGCAAAGCGGGAGCGACGAATGCCGCATTGTTTGCGGTGGCTATCCTCGCCAACAGCCGTCCTGATCTCAAAAAGAAGTTGCGCGACTTTCGCTCGGAACAAGAGGCGAAAATTCGCGCAACCACGTTGGACTAAGAGAATTGAAACATTGAATCATTGATTCATTGTTTCATTAAAACTGAATTAACGATTCGAGCGAATCAAATGAACCAATGAACCAATGAATCAATGAACCAATGAATCAATGGTTCAATCTTCCTTCAATTGCTCATCAAGATCTTGAAGCGTCTTTTCGAGCTGAGCGCGATAACGCGCGTTTGTGACTCCCTTTAGCCGGCCGATGATTTGAGCGCGCGACAGCTGTAACGATTCTTTTCGGTTTTGCTTGTCGCGCTCCTGCGAAGAGAGATGCGGCTTGATCTGCGCATCTCTGTCCGCCTCCGCAGCCCCTATCTGATCTTCTACTGATTTGCTTTCCCATCCACGCGCCATAGTTTTAGTTGCCCACCTTTACGAAACAGAAAAACTTGCTGCCTTGCGATCTTTCTCTTCGCCCTGCTCGTTCAGCATGATGGTTTCAATCTTGTATTTGCCTGTCGGCCATCCATCGGGTGGCGGAGTGAACGAGAAGGTGGCCGTCCCACTGCCTTCCAGGTCCAGGGTCTTTTCCAGTCCGGGAACTGGCCCGGGTTTTTGACCGGCAACATCCTCGACGGCCAACTGGCCCTTAACCTTTACTTTACCGGGCGCATTGGAAACGGTCGCGACTGCATAGACCGCGTCTGCCGGGGCAAAAGTACTCGACTCCTGGGCGACTGCGCGGTCTTTGCCGATTTTAAGCGAGCTGATATGGGCGGTTGAAAAGCTGCACGCGAAAGCCAGCGCGCCGAACAAAGCAATAGCTGATGTGGATAACGCCTGATTAGTTTTCATTCCATCTCCTTTGAATTCTCTTCCGTTGATAATTTATTCGATTAAAATCCCTGCCCGGCTGTTACGTCAACTGTAACGCGCATGCAGTCACTAAAACAAACCACGCGTCCAACCGCCATCAACCTGCAGGGTTACGCCCGTGATATACGAAGCGCGTTCAGAAGCGAGAAAAGCAATCGCCGCCGCGATCTCTTCAGCCCGGGCCATGCGGCGCATGGGCGTCATTTCCGCCCACGCTTCGATCGTCTCCTGTTTTGATTTGCCGGTAGCTTTGCTGCGAACCTCGGCCAGTTCATCCTGCCGTTCGGTCAGTGTGTAGCCGGGCGCGACGTTGTTTACCGTTACGCCGTCCGCAGCGGCTTCGTTTGAAACAGTCTTGGCCCAACCGGTTAGTCCGGCGCGTACCGTGTTTGAGAGCAGCAAACCATCGACCGGCTGTTTGACGGAGATCGAGGTGACGTTGATGATGCGGCCCCACTTGCGCTCGCGCATGCCGGGCAGAACAAGCCTTGCCAGACGAATCGCTGACAGGGCATTCAGCTCGAATGCCTGCCGGAACATTTCGAGGTCGGTGTCGGCAAAGACCGTCGAGGGCGGACCACCGGCATTTGTCACACAGATGTCGATTCTTCCTGCGCGTTCTTCAGCAAGACGGACGAACCTTTCTGTTTCCGCGCCGTTAGTGACGTCTGCGGCAAGGCCGGCGACGTTTGCGCCGGTTGCTTTGTTGATTGTTTCGGCGGCTTCCGACGCGCGTTTTTCATCACGTGAACAGAGAAAGACGCGCGCGCCTTCACGTGCAAGTTCAAAAGCGGCGGCGTATCCGATGCCGCGGCTGGCGGCAGCCACCAGCGCCACGCGACCTTTTAAGCCAAAGTCCATTTCCCGTTCCTTTCAATTTCCCATTTCAATCGAGTCAGCGACTCAGTTATGGCTGGGCCGCGCATCAGAGAGGCAGAGCCATTGGCAAGATGCACGCGAGCCTCGAGCGGCGCCGTCCGCTCGTTACGCCGACCCTTCAGCGTTCTGTAGTTTCTCGAGGCAAACATCTACCAACTTCACAGGGTCATCGTCATAAAAAATCCGCGACCTGGAAGATTTTTGAAAAGTGTCTACTATCCGCTCAACCTCGTCAGCCACACCGCCGGTGCCCGTCAGGCAGCCGATGATTTTTCCTTCGTCGTACGCGATGGTGAATTCATTCAGCGAGCCTATTGAACCCGAAATGAATATCACGATGTCGCACGAGCGCACCAGCACCACGTTGCGTCCCTTCAAACCAAATCCGGTGTAGATGATGGCGTCGCACGCATTGACCGGCAGTTTGTACTTTTCGACATGCTCTTGCGCGTTTTGCGCCGGAGAAACTCCGATGTGCGTGGCCCCGGCATCATGCGCGGCCTTTCCGGTCGCGTAGACCAGGCCAGTTGTTGCTCCGGTCAGCAGAATCACTTCCCGCGCGGCGACAGCTCTCCCCAACGCGGCCGCTTTTTCAGAAACTGCAGGCTTGTCTTCCGCCGAACCCATTACGCCGATTTTGATCTTCATGCGCGCGCTTGAAACTAAATCTCAAATTGGTCACGGTTGGGCATTGCGTTTTTCTCCGCCGCACCTTCAGCGGGCGTTGCTCTGCTCGCCGTGATTTCTTTTCGATCCCAAACCTTCTCAGTCACGAACCACATGATACCCGGCAGCAGAAAGAAAACACCGACTCCGGCGGTCACCACGCGTGGCGAATAGCCGAACCGATCCATCAACTCGCCGACCACGTAATTAGAGGCGGCCATAGTCAATGTCGCCAGCGCCAGTTCGGCAGCGAAGACGCGCCCGCGAAAGCGATCTTCGACTTCGCGTTGCAAGAGCACGGTTGAAAACACCCACAAAATACTTCCACCGGCGTGGGCCGCCAGAAGGAAAAGTAACGCGGCCCAAAGGACTTGAGAAACGCCGAACGCGATGTAGAACACTCCGCCAATCAAAAACGCGATGCCGATCGAGATTTGCATCTGCCGGCGCGTTTCACCTGCCCAGCGGCGCGCGACAATAGGTCCTATCGCCGTACCAATGCCGCGCGCGGTGAACAAGACGCCAATCCCCGTGGCGGTTTTGCCGGCGACCGGAAAAATTCGTTCGCCGAAGACGGCCAAAAGGGTCATGATGCCGCCGCCGATTCCCCAGGCTGGTTTCACTAACAAATAAGCGAGCACGCGCGGCCGGCTTTTGACGTATCGCGCTCCTTCAATCGTGTCGGTGATTCCCAACGCTTTGCCCACCGTCAGTTTTGATTTTGGCCGCGGCGGCCGCTTTGGCAGTCGCACGCCCATGATCAAAAGCGCTGACGCTACAAAAGTTAACGAGTCCAGCACAAAAGCGGCATTGGTTCCGAACCAGCCGGTTACAAAGCCGCCGATGGCCGCCCCCAGGGTCAGCATCACCGACCAGGTGACGGAAGAAATGGCGTTGGCGGGGAGCAATTCTCGAGCGGAAACGATCGACGGAATGGCGGCGGTCTTGGCGGGTTCAAAGAAAGCCGAGAACGCGAGCTGCAAAACCGTCAGAACGTAAACCAGCCACATTTGATCCGGGCGGCGTATGAAAAGGAACCCGAGCACCACGATCGCGCGGAGGATGTCCGACGTGATCATTATTGAACGCCGGCTGAAACGATCGGCGACAACGCCGGACAGCGGCCCCATAACCACGCTCGGCAGAAAACGCGCCACCATAATCAGGGCGACGGAGCGACTTGAACCGGTGAGTTGCAGCGCGATGGTGTACACCGCGATCGTGTCAAACCAGTCGCCCATTTGACTGACGACCTGGCCCAGCCAAAGTAAGCGAAAGTTGCGGTTGTTACGCAGCAGCTCGCCGTAACCGGCGGTCCGCGTCGCTTCGACACTGGTTTTAATTGTTTTGCTCACCGTCGGATCGAGAGAAGATGAAGGTGCACCGTACAATCAACGTCTGTCAACTTTGGAGTGCGCCGGCAATGCACAGCGGCGACGGCGCTTTTTTAGTTAACCTGTCCGCACCTTACCCATCGAATTCAGCACTCATGGCGCGGCCGTTTTGATCCTAAGCGCCGTCGCCGCCGCGCTTTTCCGGCGCACCTCCAGGCCTTCATTTTGACGGGTCACATTGAAGGATTGACCGAAACTTGCGAGCAACCATCAGGAAACGCGTCGGCTTTTCGCGGCATTTGCTCCGGCACACGCTTTGTAAATAACCAGGCGCGGCTAGGAAGCGTTAACCCGCTGGGGGCTCACCGCACTGAGTCCTGCTAGCCGCAATAAGAATGGTTTAGCCATGAACGCGCAACACCGACGATTTGTCCTGTTCCCTACACCCCAGACGGCGCATGCGTGCCAGCATCGCCGCTTGCCCAGTCCCGCGCCGGAATCGAAAAGCCGAGTTGCTCCGGAAGAACGATTTCGGCGCGGACTTTTTTTAAGTACTTAAGCAGGAGAGAAAGCCGCCGATGTTTTGATTTGTGAACGTACGAAATGTTTGTGCAGTTCGACGTGAACACTAATGAAGCCAATTGACATGTCAGATTACAACCGCGCCGCAAAGACCTATTGGTGTGTCATGGTCGTTGCGGGCGCAGCTGTTTTTGCCTGGGCTATCTCTCGGGCCGTTAATCTTACGCCGTTTCAATGGGCTGAATTTGGCGGACTACTCTCGCTCATGATCCTCGTGAGTGCGAATCCGATTCGCATCCCAAACACCACTTCCAGCTTCACCGCAGGTGACACCTTCACATTTCTCGCCGTTATCTTTCTCGGCGTTCCGGCAGCCATTCTGATGGGCTGCGTCGATTCATTTGTAAGTGTGAAACGCACTTCCAGGCGGAAGGCAAATTGGCTTGCAGCGCCGGCAATGATGGCGTTAACCGTATTCTTTGCGGGCAATGCATTCTACTTTGTCCTTCAACGCTTGGATCACGTTTCGCAGAATCCGCTCGGCGTCGCGCCCATACCCGTCGCTCGTTTGTTTGCGGCGATCGGTGTGATGGCCATGCTGCACTACTTACTCAACGGCCTTTCGGTGGCGACGATTTACGCGCTGAAAACCAGAAACAGAGTTCTGAAGTTCTGGCGGGACGGCTATCTGTGGACGTGGTCGTCGTTTCTGGCGGCAGCTATTACCACCGGAGTCGTCTATTCGGCGCTGTCACGTTTCGGCTTTGTTTACATCCTGCTGAGTTTGCCCATCATCGCGGTCACATTGTGGAGTTACAAAATCCACTTTGAGAAAATCAACGCCAAGACGCGCGAAGCGGAAGAGATGAGCCGGCTGCATTTGTGTACGGTCGAAGCGCTGGCCACGGCGATTGACGCAAAGGACCAGACTTCGCATTGCCACGTGCGGCGGGTCCAAATCTACACGGACGGACTGGGCCGGCGGCTCGGACTCGCGAAACCTGAACTTGCGGCGCTCGGCGCCGGCGCATTGCTGCATGACGTGGGCAAGCTGGCGGTCCCCGATCACATTTTGAATAAACCCGGAGCGCTTACCGCGGCCGAGTTCGAGAAAACGAAAATTCACACCGTAGTGGGGGCTGAGATTCTCAGTCGCGTGAATTTTCCTTATCCGGTGGTCCCCATCGTGAAGCACCATCATGAACGTTGGGACGGCTGTGGTTATCCCGACGGATTGAAGGGCGAGCAGATACCCATCACCGCACGTATTATGTCAGTGGTCGATTGTTTCGACTCAGTGCGTGAGGATCGGCCGTTTCGGCCGGGCATGTCGCGCAGTGAAGCAATCAGTCTGCTGCGAAAAGGCGCGGGCACACATTTCGACCCTCAGATAGTCGAGCTGTTTATCGACAATCTGGCGCAGTTTGAACTGGAAATTGCCGCACGCGGGTTGGACGCTTCAATCCACACCAGCGCCGCCGGCAATCCGATTGCGCCGGCCGAGGACGAAGTCGCTCGCATTCGCGAGAACGCCTCGTTCGCGGCTTACGATCAAATTCGCAACGCACATCGCGAGGTGTACGCGCTTTACGAAATCGCGCGAAAGTTTGGTTCTTCCCTCGAGGTGGAAAAGACCCTGTCCGTCCTGGTCGACAAGGTGGGCCACCTCGTCCCGTTCGACACATGCGCCGTTTATCTGTTTGACGAAGTGAAAGGTTACGCGACCACTGCTCTGACGGTGGGACTCGACGCTGACGCGCTGCGCGATCGTTGCATCGCCCCCGGAGAAGGCGCCACTGGGTTCGCGCTGGCGAACCGGCGATCGGTCAATCGTTTGCATCCCACGCTGGATTTCGACGGGCTGGAAATCAGCGAAGAGCGAAAATATAAATCGATGGCTTCCTTGCCATTGTTCAAAGGCGATCTATTGCTGGGGGCGCTCTCGCTTTACTCAACCACGCTGAAAGAATACAGCGACAACCAGCTCCGTCTGCTCGAGACAGTTACGCGCCTCGCTTCCGACGCGTTGGCGAATGCGACTCATCATGCGCAAGCCGAGTCCAACGCGCTCACCGATCAGATGACGACTTTGCCGAACGCGCGCGGCCTGCACGTGCGTTTTGACGAGGAAGTCGCGCGCGCACGACGCAACAACCGGCCGTTCCACGTAATCATGCTCGACCTGGACGACTTCAAGCTGGTCAACGACACATTCGGACACAAGATAGGCGATCGCATGTTGCGCGACGTGGCTAACCTGATTCAAAGTCAGTTGCGCGAATACGATTTCCTCGCTCGTTATGCCGGCGACGAATTCGTCGCGCTCTTGCCGGATCTGACCGCGCTGCAAGTCGAAGAATTATGCGAACGCATTGAACGGGTCGTCTCGTCCTTTTCGCTCACGGTGCAGGCGGATACGCGCGCCCGTGTGGGCATAAGTATCGGCGCCTCGGTCTTTGGCGTCGACGGCGAGAGCCTCGACCAGCTTCTGATTGCCGCCGATCAGGCAATGTACCGGGCTAAGTCCGCACACAAAATGGGGTCGTTATCGTCGCCGGCTGATGAAGCACCAACCTCTGAAACAGACCATGCCAAGAGGACCTCAGACACCATCATCAGCTTAGCTGTGAATTAGTTGCGGCTGATAATGGATAGCAAGAAAAAACCGATTGACTTCGCGAAAAAGCTAGGTTAATCTGCGCCGGTTTTGCTAGCAAGACTTTTTGCTAGTCTCCCAGGCTCTGTGCAGTTTCTCGCACAATCCTCGGTTAGCCT
>Ga0134124_10003362_pt1 | contig 12867 bp, 12 predicted proteins | sample KB304_FD_96880 | JGI IMG/M metagenome (GOLD analysis project Ga0134124, IMG submission 96880) | Terrestrial soil microbial communities without Nitrogen fertilizer from Kellogg Biological Station, Michigan, USA - KB3-0-4 | ecosystem: Environmental > Terrestrial > Soil > Unclassified ... | reverse complement strand
TTACGCTTCGCCACGTAAAAAGGGCGTAAAGGGTTCATAAAAAGTTTATAAAGGCCATCCACAGATTCCACAGATTGCTTTTATGTAATCTGTGTAATCTGTGGATCCGGCTCGAAGCGGTAGCCGATCCAGGGCTCGGTGAGGATATAGCGCGGTGTGGCTGCGTCGGGTTCGATTTTCTTGCGGAGGTTGCCGACGAAGACGCGCAGGTATTCGTTTTGTTCGACGTAGTTGCCGCCCCACAAAGCCGCGAGCAACGTGCGATGGGTGAGAACCTTGCCGGAGTGTTTTATGAAGTAGACCAGCAGATCGAATTCTTTAGGCGTCAGGTGAATCGGTTTGCTTCGAACCGTGATCTCGCGCGATTCGAGATCGACATGAAAGTCACCCGAATCGAGGATCGTCGGCGTCGCCGCATTCATTGCGGGCGGCGCATTTGCACGGCGCAGTGAAGCCCTGACGCGCGCCAGCAATTCGTCAATTCCAAACGGCTTGGTGACAAAATCGTCGGCGCCGAGATCGAGTGCTTCCACTTTCGTCTTCTCTTCACCTTTTGCAGACAACACGATAATCGGCACCTGCGAAATTGCGCGCAGCCGGCGGCACAACTCCAGACCATCAACATTCGGCATCGCCAGATCCGTAATCACGAGATCCGGATGCCAATCGTTGAAAGCCTCGAATCCCGCCAAACCATCGGCCGCGGCACGCACTTCGTAACCGCGCGATTTCAATCCGGTGCGTAGCACGCGCGTTAGTTGCGGCTCATCGTCAACGACCAGAATGCGTGGCTGATCGGTCATCGCGTCTCAACAGTCGCAGCCGGGCGCTGCTCTTCTTCAACTACGTCGTCATCACCAATCGGCAAGGTGAACACCACACGTGTTCCCTTTCCGCCACTTCCTGACTCGATCCAGATCGTTCCTTCGTGCGCTTCGACGATTCCTTTCGCAATCGCCAGGCCCATTCCGGTGCCCGTCGGTTGATGATTACGAACGTCACCGTCACGAGTGGCCCGAAAGAATTTATCAAAAACTCGCTCGCGCAAATCGCTCGGTATGCCCGGACCTTCGTCTTCCACTGCCATCTGTATCAACTCTTCACCCGCGCGACGGGCGCTGATGCGGATGACGGACCCTTTCGCTGAATACTTCGCTGCGTTATCGATGAGGGTGTATACGACTTCACTGACGGCGCGTTCATCGACCCGCACACCCGGCAACTCTTTTTCGACGTTTAGCTCCACGCGATGCCCGCGCGTGATCGGCTCAGCCCGCAACAAAGCAGCGGAGATAATTTCGTCGACCGCACCCCAGCGCCGCCGCAGTTGCAGTTCGCCTGCTTCGATGCGAGCGAGTTCAATCAGTCCACTAATGAAGCGGCTCAGGCGATCGCTCTCTTCATCGATCACTTCCATCATCTCGACTCGCGAGTCCGCGTCGAGCATGACGGGGGGCTCGCCTTGGATGCGGCCGCGTACTTCATCAAGAAGTGTCGTAATCGAGGCTTTGATTGAGGTCAGCGGCGTGCGCAGATCGTGGGTGACGGCGTCGAGCAGCGCGGATTTCAGTTTCTCACTTTGCCGCAAAGCCTCTGCGTGACTGGCACGTTCAAACGCGTCGCGCAGCTCGGCGTAGAGACGTTCGATCTCGCGTCTTCCTTCCTCTGCTTCTTCGGCTCGTTTTTTTGCACTTGCGGAAAGTTGTCCGGCCGTGACCGCGGTAACAAGAAAAGCGACAAGTGCGATCCAGTTGTCGGTGGCGGCAATCGTAAACGTTCCGAAAGGCGGCAGGAAGAAGAAGTTGAAACAAAGCATCGCGACGATTGAGGCCAACAGCGCCGGCAAACTCCCCCAGCGAGTCGCGATAAAGAGAACATTCAACAGCAGCGCAAGCGAAACGGTCGCCGCGTTAACGTGTGCGCCAATGATCTTAAGAAAGAGCGTTAAAGCGCCAACACTCAACACGGCTACCACATATCCGAACCATCGTTCTGTGTAATCCGTGTTCATCTGTGGCTCAATGTCGCTTCTTTCCGATCGCGATGAGCATCTGCGTCGGAAACTTCATCCGGTTGTTAGGAAAATAGGGTTTGACGGCCTGCTCTACTTCCGCGGCGATTTGAGCCTGCTCTGCTGTGGGTAGTTTGGCGAGCTTTTCGCGGAGCGTGTCGGAAGTTTGTGAGCGCATGGTCCAGAATTCCCGGGTTGACAGTGGCGCTTCGAGATCGAAACTCACGATCTCGTCGCGCACGTCAGTCGCGCCAGCTCGTTTCATGACATCCGCGAGTTTACCCGGCTCGGCGAAACGGAACGCATTGGGCGCGTCCTCGTCAGGCGCGGGAGCTTTGACGTGCTGGTCCATCACACCCGACAGGAGATAACAGAACGGATTGACTTCACTCTTGTACCAGACTGCGAATGTCAGCGATCCACCCGGCCTCACAACCCGCAACATCTCACGCATCGAGCCAAGCGAATCACGAAAGAACATCACACCGAGCCTGCATACCAACACGTCAAATGAGTTGTCAGGAAAGGGCAGCGAATCTGCCGTACACTGGCGAAACTGTACGTTCCTCAAACCACGCCGATTTGCTTCCTGACGTGCCGCTTCAACCATCTCAGCGACGGCGTCCGTACACATCACTGAACCGTTTGGGCCAATTCTTTCAGCAATCGTTAGCGACGGTTCGCCTGCTCCTCCAGCAACGTCCAGCACCGATTGTCCTTCATGAATGCCGGCACGCTCGATCATCGCCTCGGTGAGCGGCGCAAACATCCGTGCGATAGTATCGCTGTAGCTGGTCCAGTATTTGGCATTAGCTTGCCAACACTCCAACATTTCGACTGGCTTTTCGGAACTCATGTTTGTCTCCACAAACCATTATACTGTCGTCGATGAACAACAAAACAAGGCGCTTGCTTCTAATCAGCAACTCGACGCTGCATGGTAGCGGTTATCTCGACCATGCCGAAAGCGAGATTCGAGACTTCCTCGGCGAACTGAATCACGTTCTCTTTGTGCCGTTCGCGCTGCTCGATCGAGACAAGTATACAGCGACGGCTCGGGCGCGATTTCAGAAGATGGGCTATGAGTTAACGTCCATTCACTCCGCGGCGAATCCGGCACAGGCGGTCAAAGAAACTGATGCGATGTTCATCGGCGGCGGTAATACGTTTCGATTGTTGAAAGCGCTTTACGACTTCGATCTGCTCGACGTTATTCGCGAGCGAGTCGATGCGGGTATGCCTTACATCGGATCGAGCGCCGGATCGAACATGGCTTGTCCAACGATCAGGACCACCAACGACATGCCGATCGTCCAGCCGGCATCATTCAACGCGCTCGGGCTCGTGCCGTTTCAGATCAACCCGCACTACCTCGATCCGGATCCCAACTCAAGGCACATGGGAGAAACAAGGGAGGAACGCATCATTCAGTTCCTCGAGGAAAACGAAACGCCGGTTGTGGGACTGCGCGAAGGCGCGATGCTGCGTATCGAGAACGGCGAGATCATCCTTCGCGGCTCAACCGGCGCGCGGATATTTCGCAGAGGATTTGAGCCGCTCGAATTCACACCGGGCGCAAAGCTCAACGAACTCTTGTCATCCACAGATTACAGAGACAAAAATGAATCTGTGTAATCTGTGGATAGAAGTCGATCTTTATCCCAACCAGCCCCCTCGAAATCCCGCGCGCCGCAAACCCTCAACAATGTAAGGACAACGGCGCATCAGTCTCCAGATAAAGCCTGAGCGATAATTCTCAATCATCATGACGATTGGTCCCTGGTCCAAGCCGAAGTATCCACTCGACACCCACCCTTTTCGTTTCTTACCTTTGAACGTCGGATTATAGCTGCATTTGAAACCGTACTTGTTAGTAATCTCCGGATAGTCTTTGTTGAGACGCTGCAACGACGGCAACACGACTTCGGGAGCAAACGGCAGTGAGGCCACGACGGCCCACGGCGCCAGCGTCCCGTCGTCAGGTCCATAAGGAATGGAGCGCGCTTTGTAATCGAAGAAGCGGACGCGGCGGCCGTTGATGCGCTGCTCGGCCGGCCCTGGACCATCAGTTGCTGTTATCCCCCAACGAAATCGGTCGTAACCGGCAAACTTTTTGGGATTCCGCATCGCGTACGCCTGCTGCGCGTAGATCGCGCGCCGGCTGTTCTCAAAATAATTAATCGCTTTGCCTCTCATGTATTCATCCTGAATGCCACGGAAGTCTATCCACATGTGTGACAGGTGATGAATGAAGAGTGGGCCAGCATAAAGAAACTCATGCCCGTAGAGGTTCTTCCACTGATAAGTTCTGGTCCAGGCTTCGTAACTCTCCGGTGGCAATGGAAACGTGGGCGACGCGAGACCGAGTATGTATAGGAGCAACGCTTCGCTGTATCCGGTCCAGCGATATTTGATGAATCCTCGTTCCGGTCGCCAACCATGCGAAACGGTGAGCGCACCGTGCTGTGCCCAGTGCCAATCGGCACGTTTATAAAGCAACTCGGCGAGCGTGCGGATCTCGCGTTCAGTTTTAGTGTCGCGGTTGAAATAGAGCGACGCCGTGAGTGCGCCCGCGAGTAGATATGCGCTATCGATGGTTGATATTTCGGAGTTACCAGCACGCCGGCCGGTCTTCATGTCGAGGAAGTGGTAATAGAAACCACGATACCCGGTGGCGTCTCTCTCTTTTCCGTGGGGAGCTTCATAGAAAAAGCGAAGCGTGGTGAGTGTGCGCTTGATCGCCTCGGCTCTTTTCATGTATTTCCGCTCAACCGCGATGGGATAGGCGGTGAGTGCAAACCCGACGGCCGCAATCGAAGCAGGCGAGCCGCGTCGTGTGCTGTCAGGAATAAGACCGTTCTCGAGGTTGATCTCATCCGCGAAGTACCTGAACGTGTCTTTTTGGACTCGCGCGAGTTCTTCGTCTGTCAGCGATGGCTCCAGTACTTTCATTGTGTTGTTTTGAACTCGATCGTGATCGCGGCCACGGCGTGCGCCGGTAAACGGACCTTTAGAGAAATCGAACCGTCGTGAAAGCTGAAGCGTTGTTTCTCACTGACGAGTTGAGACGCTTCCTCGAGACGTTCCAGATCCTTATCGCTCAAATCGCCCGGCTCGCCCATCTCCTTCCACAACCGTTTCGGATTTGCGTGATCTTGATCAATGCGCCGGATCAGCGCACCCGTGGGCTCAGGCGCATTATCGAGGCGAATATGCAAATCCTCCGTTTCGATCGAGTGACCCGGCGTCGTGTGATTGGTGAGCAACAGAGTCACACTCAAGTCTTTCTGAATCACCGAGCAATCGACAGTTTCATGCAGACCATCGACGAGCGATTGCCTGTCACCCAGATCGCGAAACAGCTCGAACGCGCGATAAGACGGTTTGGGGATGCCATGCAACGTGAGCAATCCAAAGCCGCCGTGAAATGGTTTTGACGGAAAGTGCTTTTCTTCAAAAATGTCGGAGAAGGTCCAGAAACTGAAGCCATCGACCAGGCGAGCGGCTTCAAGAATGGTTGAGCCTGCGAAGGCAGCCGCATAGGGTTCGTCGTGCAACGGGTCTGGCTGAATGGACGACGAATTCCATTCCGTGTAATAAACGGGCCGGTTGCGCGCGTGACTGCGAGTGTTCTGCGCGACTTCGCGCATGATGCCACGCTGGGCTTGGAAGAGTTGCTGTTCGACGTCGCCGTCTCGCTCGAAACCATCGTTCGGATAGTGGTGCGTGCTGACAAAATCGCAGGCGACGTCGTTCCGCTCGCAGAAGTCGACAAACTCCTCGATCCACTCACTCTTCGCTGTCGCTGGCCCACCAACTCTGAGCGACGGTGAGATGCTCTTGACTGCTGCAACTGTGTGTCGATAGAGTTTGAAGTACTCGCGCTGACTTCCACTCCAAAACTTCTTCAAGTTGGGTTCATTCCAGACTTCAAAAAACCACTGGCCTACTTCGCGTTCACCGTATCGCTCGACGAGATGAGAAACCAGACGCTCGATGAACGCCGACCACTCCTTGTAATCTTTCGGCGGAGTCACATTGGCTTCATAGCTGAATACAGTTCGCTTGCCGGAAGCGAGCGCTCGGGGCATGAAGCTCAACGCAACGAATGGCTTCATGCCGATCGTGAGGAGAAAGTCGAAGATCTGATCGCAATTGAAGAACGAATAAACGTTGTCACGACTCAACGCGTCAGACAGGAGCCCGTGAAAACGAAGGTGCCTGAATCCTAACTCGTCGTGAGCTCGTTTTAACTGCTGCTGCCAGTCAGATCGCAACGCCGTGCGAGCCCCGTCGCTGCCGACTGTGTGTTCCCAAAAGTGCGGGAGTGGCGTCGTTGCTTCTGCGAGGTCACAGAAGAAAGTCAGTCTACTCACAAAACGTTTCGTATCGCGCGCCGGCTCAACTCCGCCGTCGCTCCATAAACAAGATGTGAAGCTAACGCATAAGCGTGGGTCGAGACCGGATACTCGGTTGGTCCCTTTGAGAGCCCCAGCAACGGCATTGAAATCTCATCAGCAAGAAGCCAGAACGCGGCGCCGAAAGGAACGCCCGCACCGGTCGTCACCTGCGGTGTTACTTCAGCAAGTGCTCCGTACAATCCGCCGGACATAGTACCAAAAGCATAGTGCACGGCAGCTCCGGCGGGCTTCTTCTCGCTTTCCTGTAACTCGTGTCCCAAAACTTCCCTGGAAACTATTTTAGCGACTTCGACGGTCGCATCATCCTGCTCTTTTACATCCTGAGACTGATCGCCGCTTGAACCTTCAGCCGGCTGCATCGACTGCGCGCCGTGTGACTTCTCGGCGCCTTCCTGAATGCGAGTCCATGCGGCCTGAAACTGATTCATGGTCCATGAAGCAACGAGGCCACCAGCAAGCCCCGCGACGAGACCTTTCCAAACATTTCCTTCACCATCGCGCATTGGTCCAACCCCTTTCACCTGGCTCTGTCCAAGAGTACTTTTGAGTGCCCATTAGCCGCAGAGCTCGCAGTGACAGCACGCCACGCCGCGTACGCAGCGAAACCGAGTCCGGCCAGCAACGAGCCGGCGATCAATGGATGCACGGAAGCCTTTGTGTAAACGCTCGATTCCGCGACGTGACCAGTGTAACCGCCGCGTTCCTCACCGTCGGCTGAAGGTCCGTACAAACTGTCAGGACCACCTTCGAGTTTTGGTTGGCTTGATTTCTGCCACCTAAACATTGTGGCTTCTATCAACTTATCGGTGAGTCTCGGTGCGTGCTGCCCGGCCGCTGCGAGCATTTTGCCGCCGCCACCGACATACAAATCACGCTCCGAGTTTTCAGCGCAGTGAAGAATCGCCTCCGCGACGAGATCGGGCGCATAGACCGGCGGCGGATTCTGCGGCTCGACCGCCATCAGATTTTTGGCGTGCTGAGTGTAAGGCGTGTCGATCGCGCTCGGCTTGATCAAGGTTACTGAAATAGGTGCGCCTTCTTCTTCAAGCTCCAGGCGAAGTGCGTCGGTGTAGCCTTTAACAGCGTGTTTGGTTGCGCAATAAGTTCCCTGGAGGGGAATCGCGACATCTGACAGGACGCTGCCGACGTTGATGAGCGCGCCGCCTCTGGTTTTTAGATGCGCGCAAGCGATCATCGAACCATGCACGACACCCCAGTAATTCGTTTCAAACAGCCGCCGCTGATCTTCGAGTGATTGGTCCAACACCGCGCCGTAGATCGAAACGCCGGCGTTGTTCACCCACGTGTCAAAACCACCGAAACGTCGCACAGCTTTTTCGGCGATCATCTGAACGTCTTCGAACTTCCCCACATCACCTGTAACATAAACCGCCTCGCCACCCGCAGCATTGATCTCGTCGACCACGCTTCTGAGTGTCTCTTCGTTCCTCGCATTCAACACGAGCCGCACACCACGTTTGGCGGCGAGTCTGGCGGTCACGAGGCCAATGCCTGATGAAGCCCCGGTTATGACCATCACCTGATCGGATAATTTCTTGAGTTTAAAATTCATGAGAGTTTTCCGTGCAACTTCGCTGCCACGATTGAATCTATAAATAATCGGATTTTTTCGTAATGGCAGGGACTGCCATGTATGTCTCTAATACATCTGGCCTCCAAAGTAAGAATCGTACTTGGGTCGGGTCAGTACAGGGAGCGGTAGCGACCTGGTCAATGATCAGCTTCTTGACTCCATGCTTTGACCAGGTCGCTACCGCTCCCTGTACTGACCCGACCCAAGTACGGGTGTTGCACTCTTGCGGCAATCCTTGTCCACACAGCTCTACGCAATCCGGTGTAAATTTCGTAATCTATATCTGAATTTTGCAATCGGAAACGAGGTGCGATGACGAACGAAACTCAACGAGACTATCAACACTTGACCATAAGACGAATCAGTGCAGTGGCGACCGTGTTGTTGTTTCTGGTAGCAGCTTGTAATGCACAAACAAAGTACCCCGACACTCCGGCTGGTAATCAGGCAAAGGGTTTGTTGGATGCTTTCAACACCGGCGATGGAGCTAAGTACAAAGAGTTCCTGAGCAAGAACTATCCCGATCGTGTCCAGAATGCCGACCGCGACATGGGTCTTCGAGAGATGACCGGCGGGTTTGAGTTGAAGCAGATCGAAGAGTCGACACCAACAAAGATCGTTGTCCTCGTCCAGGAACGCGCCTCAGATCAAATGGCTCGTTTGACTGTCGAGGTTCAGGCGGAGGGACAACATCAGATCACCAATTTCAATGCGAGGGCGGTTCCCCGGCCCGCGAACTTCGCTCTGCCCCACCTGAGTGAGGGTGAACTCATCACCGCGGTGCGTACCAAACTCGATGAGGAAGCTAAGGCCGATCGCTTTTCAGGCGCTGCACTGCTCGCCAAAAATGGGAAACAGGTTTTCGCTCAGGCTTATGGCTTTGCAGACCGCGAGAAGAAGATTTCCAACCAACTCAAGACGCGCTTTCGCCTCGGCTCCATGAACAAGATGTTTACGGCAGTCGCAACGCTCCAACTGGTCCAAGCCGGGAAGCTCGATCTCAAAACGCCTTTTGGTAAGTACCTTCCCGATTATCCAAATCAGGACCTGGCTTCGAAAGTGACGATCGAGCAATTGCTCACACACACCGGGGGAACCGGCGACATCTTTGGACCTGAGTTTGCGAGCCACCGGCTCGAGTTAAAGTCTCTGCAGGATTATGTGAATCTTTACGGTAAGCGCGGCGGTGAATTCGATCCCGGAAGCCAGTGGCGCTACAGCAACTACGGATTTCTTCTGCTTGGTGTGCTGATCGAGAAAGTTAGTGGACAGAGTTATTACGACTACGTGCGGGACCACATCTTCAAGCCTGCTGGTATGACAGGCACCGCTTCTGAACCAGAGGACCAGGCAGTTTCTGACCGAAGTGTTGGTTACACGAAAGCTGGTGGGAACGGCTTGCAACCCAACACCGCTACACTGCCCTTCCGCGGAACGTCGGCCGGCGGCGGCTATTCCACGGTAGAAGATCTATTCCGCTTCGCCACCGCACTACAAACACACAAGCTACTCGACGCGCAGCACACAGAATTACTGACAACCGGAAAGGTTGATACGGGCAGAGGTAAATACGCATTTGGCATTCAGGATGACGTATTCAACGGAACGCGATGTTTTGGACACGGTGGCGGAGCCCCCGGCATGAACGGCGACTTGAAAATCTGTCCCGGCCCAGGATACGTCATCGTGGTGTTGGCAAACATGGATCCGCCGGCAGCAAGTCGGATCGCAGATTTCGTCACGAACCGTCTGCCGACGAAGTGAGCGAATGACTGGGCAGCTGCATCGAGCGAAGTGTTAGCCTGAATCCCGCCAAAGGAAGTTGGCGGATTTTTCAAGTCCTTTCTATAAACACTCATCCTAAACGGGCTATTAATCCCGCTCACGGAAGTGAGCGGATAGTTCAAGTCCGCACTATTCATCACTTCTGTTTGGCGATAGTCCGAATGAATAGAAAGGACCTGAAGTATCCGCTCACTCCCGTGAGCGGGATTAATACCTCGCTAAGGTGTTTGTAGAAAGGATCTGAACAATCCGCCCACTGCCGTGGGCGGGATTTGGGAATCTGTGCGGGCCGCTCAGGTCCAATCCCGCTATTTTCGACTTCCCACTGCCTCCACTCTTCGATTCACTTCATCCCAATTCACGTTCTGCATGAAAGCATCGACGTATTTTGCCGCCGCTGCGCCGTAATCCATGTGATATGCGTGCTCGTACATGTCGAGTACCAAAAGCGGATAGCCCATCGGCGCGTTATGCATGTGATCCCAGGCCCAGTAATTGTGAACCTCGCCTGTGTGCAGGTTGTAGGAGAGTATGGTCCAGCCCGATCCTCCTCCGAGCGCATTCGCAGTCTTCTTAAACTCTGCTTCCCACAGCTCATAACTTCCAAACCATTGCTTGAGCAGATCGAGAGCCTTGCCACTGGCTTTGCCGTCCCCACCGAGGTTGGCAAAATAGTTTTCATGCAACACAACTGAACCCGTCCGAACGAGTTCCTCGCGTTTCAAGTCACCGTAGACAAAGGCGGGTAGATCCTTGTCAGGCAACATCGCGGCAAGTCGTTGCTCGATCGTGTTCAAGGCTTTCACAGCACCACTGTAGTTGTTCTCCCAGTGTGAGCGGATCAGCTTTTCGGACAAGCCTTTGAGTTTTGCCGGATCGAACGGGAGTGGCTTCGGCGCGTGTTGTCCCTGGAAGGCTTTGGCTGCAGGTCCCGCGGTTTGCGCATTTCCATCTAAAAATCCTCCAAGCGCCAGACTCGCGCCACCGGTTGCCATTGTCGAAATTAGTTGCCGACGTGATATCGCTTTCATTCCACTTCACCTCCCGTTTATTCCTAACTTGCGTAACGTTCCTCGACCGTCATGACGAACACGACGGTTCCAACCAGTCCGATCAATGCGGCGGTAACGAACGGCGCCTGCGGCGCAATCTTCCAGAGCAATCCGCCAATCGCTGCCGCCGGAGTGATCGAAAGACTGCGAATCAGATAGTAGAGTCCGACGGACCTCGCCCGAATGTTGTCGTGAGCAAGATCGACGATCATTGCCTTTCTCGAAGGCTCGCCAATCTCTCGCAGTCCGCCAATTACGTATGCGACAACCAACCAGGCAAAATTCGAGGCGAAGACAATCGCGAGGGGAAAGAGTGCAAAGCTGAAAAATGTCAGCGTCACAAAAGGCTTACGCCCGATTCGATCCGCAATCCTTCCGGCTGGAATGTAAACAATGATGGAAGTGACCATCTGAACGGCGATGAGAGTGCCGTAGGCCGCGATACTGATGCCATGAATGTTGGTCACATAAAGAATGGCCAGCACACCGGTCATGCCCTCGCACGTCCTGATGATGATGTCGGAAATCAGCAACCGCTTCAGTATGTGATGAAATGAATTCCAAACGCCGCGGATGTTGATCGAGTGCGGTGGTTGAGCGGGAGGCCTGAGCTTGAGCACAAGCACGATCGTCAACGCTGCCAAAGCCAGTGTGACTAAAAGACCAACGTGGACGCCTTTAACTAAACCAATTGAGGCGATCAGAGCACCGCCGGCGATCGGTGCGAGCACAACAGGCACGCGTTTCAAAATCGATTGCAGAGTGAAACCCATTGCGCGTCGCTCACGTGGCAACGAATCGCCGATGACAGCGAAAATTGCAGGCGACGCCATGCTCTGCCAGGCCATCGCTAACGCAAGACCGACAAACACGAAGGCCCACGAAGTGCTGAACAGGTAAACGACGTAACCGAGCGAGGCGAGTGTGATGAAAATTAGAAAAGCTCGGCGTCGACCAAAGCGATCGGCAATATAGCCGCCGGGATACTGATAGCAGGCATCGAAGAAATCTTCTGCCGTGCCGAAGAGACCGATGATTGGTGTGGTCGCACCGAGTGCTTCAAGATATTTGGGTAGAAACTTTTTCCATAACTCTTCACCAAAACCAATCAGGAAAACAGCGGTTGACGCAATCGTGACGCTGTGCTCGAGACCGAGGTAGTCAGCAACGCGCATTCGCCAACCCGACGCATGCTGCTCGGCGCTATTTTTTAGTGCGTTTTCCATTTCGTTTCGTCTTGCGCTCTGGTTCCTTGCTTAGCAGTGCATGGAGCCCGTCAAAGAGAACGCCCGTCTGTTGCAGTAACTTGCGGTCGTCGCGCAGCACTTTGCTGAGCCCGTCGATAATTGCGTTTAATCCTGCAGCCTCGAGACGGTGAAACTTGTCGTCTTTCAAATCGACGTCGTGAACGATCTCGGCGATCTCGCGCAGTGGTTTGTTTTCGTTGAGGCCGAATCGCTTCAGTATCGTCTCGAAGGTGCAGTCTTCGCCGTGATGAGTGAACTCAGCGCCAAACATGTCAAAGGGAATCGCGCCTTCAATCGCTTCGCCTTCAGCAACGAAATAGAAGCGCGGACGTTTGTCGATGAATTGTTTGATCAACCATGCGGAAGCCAAACGGTCGATGTGGAGATTGCGGCGTGTTACCCAACGTTGGCCCTGATACTTTGCCGCATCGAGCTTTCCACCTTTGGTTTCGGACGAAGAGCCACTTGCTTTGGGTCCCTGCGCGGCGCGAAGTTCTTTTTGACATCGTGCGAAAGCTGTAAAGGCGGCCCCACGACCTGTCGCATTAAAGAAGTCATTGGAGGCGACGCGTTCTAGCTCGGCGTGTAGCCTGTCGAGCTCACTCTCATGCGCGGCGAGCCTGCCGGCCGACAAGTGTTTTCCGCGAGACTGTTCCCGGATGGCCCCGGTCAGGCGGTCAAATTTGGCCGCGATTACAGCAAACTCGTCGTCACGTGCTTTACGGAATACAGCGATAATCTCTTGATCCGTGGCTCC
>Ga0134124_10003359_pt1 | contig 12869 bp, 18 predicted proteins | sample KB304_FD_96880 | JGI IMG/M metagenome (GOLD analysis project Ga0134124, IMG submission 96880) | Terrestrial soil microbial communities without Nitrogen fertilizer from Kellogg Biological Station, Michigan, USA - KB3-0-4 | ecosystem: Environmental > Terrestrial > Soil > Unclassified ... | reverse complement strand
GGCGCGAGATCTCCTGCTGGTGCGCGCTCAGGATGTTGACCGCGAAGCAGCCCCGCTCCTTGATGGTCGGATGGCTCTGCGACTTGTGGTCCACGCAGATCAAGACCAGTGGCGGATCGAGCGAGACGGACGTGAACGCGCTCGCGGTGAGTCCTGTCGGGCGCGCGTCGCTGTCGCAGGTGGTGATGATGGTGACTCCGGAAGCGAAGTGACCGAGAACCTTGCGAAAGTCGTCGGCGCCAATCATCGTATTTATGTAGCAGGAAGGTTCTGAGAATGCAAGATTCGCCGACTCGATAATGGCGAGGGCGGGCCCTGGCAGACCCGCCCTCGCCTGGGGGGAGGGCATTCGAACACCCTCTTGTCCAGCAAGCCGCGTTCCAGAGGTGACGCGTAACGATTTCGCTCATTCACGTAGCGGCCCGCGCGGCACGGTGGGGCGCGCGACGTCAAGAATGGGCAACGGCCTTCCCAATTGCACCGGGGGGACCGTGCTGTATAGTCCGAGGATATGGCGACCGAGCAGCAGGTCATGGACGCGCTGCGGGCAATTCGTGATCCCGAAAGCCAGAAGGACATCGTCGCGCTGGGTCTGGTCCGCGATCTGGCGATCGCCGGCAGCGGCGTGAGCTTCACGCTGGCCTTCGCCGGGCAGGCGCCCGCGACCAAGGCGACGGTGCACAGCATGGCCACCCGGCTCGTCGGCCAGCTGCCCGGTGTCGGCAACGTGCAGATCAAGATGGGCGGCGGCTCGACGCCGGCGGCGGCCCCGCACGCCCACGCCCACGCGCCCGGTCAGGGTCACGCGCACGGCCAGCCCCAGGGCCAGGCCGCCCCGCCGCGCCCCGACTACATCCCGGACGTGCGCCACACGATCGCGGTGTCTTCGGGCAAGGGCGGGGTGGGGAAGTCGACCGTGGCCGTCAACCTGGCGCTGGCGCTCAGGCAGACCGGCGCCACCGTCGGCATCATCGACAGCGACGTCTACGGTCCCGACGTGCCGCTGATGCTCGGCACCAAGGGCAAGCCGGGGATGTTCGACAACCGGATCATGCCGGTCGAGGCCCACGGCATCAAGGTGATGTCGATCGGCCTGCTCGTGAACGACAAGGAGCCGCTGGTGTGGCGCGGCCCGATGATCCACTCCTTCATCCAGCAGATGCTCAAGGACGTCATGTGGGGCGCGCTCGACTACCTCGTGTTCGACATGCCGCCCGGCACCGGCGACGCCCAGCTCTCGCTCTCGCAGGTGCTGCCGCTGAGCGGCGTCGTCATGGTCACGACGCCGCAGGACGTGGCGCTGCTCGACGTGCGCAAGGCCATCGGCATGTTCCAGCGGCTCAACGTGCCGATCCTCGGTGTCGTGGAGAACATGAGCACCTTCGCCTGTCCGCACTGCGGACAGCACACGAACATCTTCGGCGAGAGCGGCGGCCAGCGCGTGGCCGACGAGTACGGCGCCCCGCTGCTGGCCCGGCTGCCGCTCGACCCCGAGACGCGCGTGGGGGGCGACGAGGGCACGCCCATCACCGTCCGCAAGCCCGACTCGGCGCAGGCCCTGGCCTTCCGGAACCTGGCAGCGGCCGTCATGCGGCGCATCGACGAGCTGGGCGCGCTGGGCTCCCTGCCGAAGATCAGCTGACGTCCCCACGCATGGCGGCGCCGGTCGTCATCGTGCCGATCTTCCCGCTGCCCGACGTCACGTTCTTCCCCCACACGCTGATGCCGCTGCACGTGTTCGAGGCGCGCTACCGCGCGATGGTGATCGACGCCCTCGAGCGCGATCGACGGCTGGTGGTGGTGAAGCTGCGGCCGGGCTACGAGGCGAGCTACGCGGGGAAGCCCGCCGTGCACGCGGTGGCCGGGCTCGGCGAGATGATCTCGTGCGAGCGGCTGGCGACCGGCCGCTACAACATCCTGCTGCGCGGCGAGTGCCGGGTGCGGCTCGAGCAGGAGCTGCCGAGCGACACGCTCTACCGCGTCGTCCGCGCCCGGCGCCTGGACGACGTCGAATCGTCCGGCGACACGTCGGCGGCCTTGGCGCGCATCCGCGCCGCCTGCAAGACGCTGCTGGAGGCGCTCCAGCGCCCGGTCGATCTGCTCGACACCGCGCTGGCCGACGGCCAGGCGGCCGCGGTCATCGCCGACCGGGTGGCCGCCGCCGTCCTGCCCGACGCGGATCTGCGCCAGAGCCTGCTGGAGACCCTCGACACCGCCTCGCGCGTCACCCGCGTGGCCGACGCGGTGGAATCGCTCGTGCGCGAGCTGAAGGGCGGGCGCGAGTGACGGCCGCGCGCGCGTGGCTCGCCGCGCTGCTGCTGCTCCTCACCGCCTCCGCGGTCGACGCCCGGCCGTGGAGCTGGCTCGGCGTGCGGATCCGCGATCTGAGCGAGCAGGAGATGGACGAGCTGGCCGGGCGGCACGGCATCGGCGAGGGCTTCGGCGTCGTGATCGTGGAGGTGATGACTGACACGCCGGCCGCGCGGGCGGGGATGCAAGCCGGCGACATCGTGGTGGCGTTCGAGGGCCGGCCGGTGACCGACACCCGCCTGCTCCAGCGGCTCATCGCCCGCGCGCCGATCGACAGCGACGTCCGGCTCACGGTCCTGCGCCGCGACGGACGCCGCCCGCTGCCCGTCCGCCTGATGGCCATGCCACGGGGCGTGGCGGGCGAACGCATGGCGGCCGAGTTCGGGTTCGTGCTGCAGGAGCCGCCGTCCGCGCCCGGGCAGGAGGGGCGCCCGTCGTCGCCCAGCTCCCCCGCGGTCAGCTTAGTGGTGAAGGGCAGCGTGGCCGAGAAAGCCGGGCTGGAGGTCGGCGACGTGATCCTGCAAGTGAACGAGCAGGCGGTCATCACGCGCGACGGGGCGCGCGAGGCGCTCGGTGAAGTCGGGCTCGAGCGTCCGCTTCACCTCACGGTGCGGCGGGCCGATACCCGCGTCAGTCTGACCCTGCCGGTGCCCGAAGCTCGCCCGTAGTCTGTCGCCGGCTGACGTCGAGCGCCCGCCGGGCGGCGCCGTCGGGATCGTAGTGGCTCATCCCCCGGCCCTCGACGGGCGTGAGGAGCCGGACCGCGCGCCGGTGCTCGCCGGCATCCGCGGCGCGGATGCCGCGATCGAAGCGCCAGCCCAGGTAGGTGTGCGCCGCCGTATGAAGCGCGGTGATCAGGGCGAAGAGGCCGAGCGCGGCGGCGAGCGCCTGCGGCCCGGCCCCGAGCCCGAGCAGATCGGGGACCGCGCCGATCGCCGTCGCCCCCAGCGTGCCCACCCCCAGCGCGGCCGACGACACCACGCCCACCATCACGTTGAAGGCGTTCAGCCCTCGACGGAACTCCGTGGCGGCCGTCGGCTGCCGTGGCATGATTCGACGCTATGACGTGGCGGCCGCCGGGGTCAAGAAAGGATCGGCCAGCGGTGGTGGTCACGCTGCGGGCGCGCCTGCATGCGCTGTTTCCGGGCACGTCGGGCCGCACCCTCAAGCAGTGGCTCGAGCGCGGGCGCGTGCGTGTCAACGGCGCCGTGGCTCGTCGCGGCGACGTCGCCCTCGCGCCCACCGACCGCGTCGAGCTGGGAGCGCCGCCGCCGGCGCCGATCCCGGCGCCGTTACGGCTCGTCCACGAGGACGCCGAGATCCTCGTCATCGACAAGCCGCCCGGCCTGCTGACGATCGCCGACCTCAGCGAGCGCGAGCGGACGGCCTACCGCCTGCTGCGCGACTGGCTGGAGGGCCGCGACGCCGGCCGCATCTTCATCGTCCACCGGCTCGACCGCGAGACCTCGGGTCTGCTCGTCGTCGCCCGGACGATGAAGGCCAAGGAGACGCTGCAGGAGCAGTTCCGGGCGCGCACGCCGGAGCGCGTATACGTGGCCCGCGTCGAGGGGACCGTCCGCGAGGAGACCGGCACGCTCACCTCCAAGCTGGTGGAGGACCGCTCCTTGCGCGTGCGGCCGTCGCGCGACGCCCGGCAGGGCCGCGAGGCGATCACGCGCTATCGCGTGATCGGGCGGGACGAGGACACGACGCTGCTCGAGCTCTCGCTCGTCACCGGGCGCCGCGGCCAGATCCGCGCGCAGCTCGCCACGCTCGGACACCCGATCATCGGCGATCGCGCCTACGGCAGCCGGCGCGATCCGCTCCGCCGCGTGTGCCTGCACGCCACGCGTCTCGGCTTCACGCACCCCGACGGGCGGCGGGTCGTGTTCCAGAGCCCGCCGCCGTCGGCGTTTCGCCTGCCGCGAGTCAGGAGGCCCGGCGCTTGAGGTGCTTGTCGAGGAAGCCGAGCATCTTGTCCCAGGCGTCCGCGGCCGGCTTCGGCCGATGCCGCTCGGCGTTCATGAAGTTCAGGAAGGCATGGCCGGCGCCCTCGTAGTGGTGGAACTCGTGGGCCTTGCCGTGCTTCGTCATCTCGGCGTCGATCTTCTTCACGTCGTCGGGTGAGGGGTTGGCGTCCTCCGCGCCGAAGAAGCCGATCACCGGGCAGGCGATCTGGCCGGTGAGATCGAAGGGTGTGGGACCCTCGCCCCACGACTTCATGATGTTGCCGCCGTAGAACACGCCGGCCGCCCGCCAGGCGGTCGGACGCGCGCCGGCCAGCATGTACGTGATGCGGCCGCCCATGCAGAAGCCGAGCACGGCGAGGTCGCCGACCCGGGCGTCGGACACGCGCTTGAGGTGGGCCATCGCCGCGTCCGCGTCGGCGAGGATCTCGCGGTCGCGCAGCCGTCCGACCCGCGTCATCATGTCGGCGCCGTCCTGGGGCTGGCGATGATAGAGGTCGGGCGCGACGGCGGCGTAGCCGCGACGGGCGAGGTCCTCGACCTGGTTCTCGATGAAGCGGTCCAGCCCCGGTCCGTGCATGATGACGACGACACCGGGCACGGCGCCGCCGCCGGCCGGTACGTCGAGGTGGACCCGCATCGGTTGTCCATCGACCTGGATCGTCTCCCAGCGTGGCATCGTCAGTCCTCCCTCGGCCTTGCGTGTCCGGTGGGCCAGAGCATACCCTAGCGCGAGCTCGCGACGCATCCAGGGAGGTAGTTCATGAGCCTCACGCTGCGGCAGGCGACGACGATCGTGGAGACCGCGCTGCGGACCGGCCGCGAGACGAGCTGCGCGCCGCTGGCGGTGGCCGTGCTGGATGCCGGCGGCCACCTCAAGGCCTTCGCGCGCGAGGACGGCGCCGGCATCGTGCGGCCGCAGATCGCGATCGGCAAGGCGTGGGGCGCGCTCGGCATGGGCCTCGGCTCGCGAACGCTGGCCCGCCGCGTGGCCGAAGGGCAGGGGCAGCAGCAGGCGTTCTTCGCCGCGCTCAACGCGATGTCGGACGGTCGCGTCGTGCCCGCCGCCGGCGGCGTGCTCATCCGTGATGGCAATGGCGCCGTGCTGGGCGCGGTGGGGATCTCCGGCGACGTCTCCGACAAGGACGAGGCCTGCGCGCTGGCCGGCATCGCCGCGGCCGCGCTCGTGGCCGATCCGGGCGCGTGATAAGCTTCCCCTGATCGTAACCGCTGCGTCACCGCAACCCGTTCGGCGTCGAGAGGAGGAGGTTATGCCTCTCTACGAGTATTTCTGCGACAGGTGCCAGAAGGAAGTGGCCGTGACCCAATCGATGACCGAGCACTCGAAGGGGGCGGCCTGCCCCGAGTGCGGTAGCACCGACATGCGGCCGCTCGTGGGCACGTTCTTCTCCAAGACCTCGAGGAAATCCTGAAGGAGAGATGATGAAGCTTCAGGGCAAGCGAATCGCGATCCTGGCCGAGAACATGTACCAGGAGATGGAGTTGTGGGTGCCCTACTACCGTTTCAGGGAGGAGGGCGCCGAGGTGAAGATCGTCGGCGCGGGTGGAGCCAAGTCCTACACCTCCAAGCACGGCTACCCGGTGAACGTCGATGTCCAGGCCGAGCAGGCCAAGGCCGTCGAGTTCGACGCCGTCGTCGTGCCGGGCGGTTATGCGCCCGACATGATGCGCCGCCACGAGGCCATGGTGGCTCTTGTGCGCGAGGCCGCCCAGCAGGGGAAGATCGTCGCCGCCATCTGCCACGCGGGCTGGATGCTCGTGTCGGCCGGCATTCTCAAGGGCCGCAAGGCCACGTCCTTCTTCTCCATCAAGGACGATGTGAAGGCGGCCGGTGCCGACTGGCAGGACGCGGAGGTCGTCGTCGACGGCAACCTCATCACGTCCCGCAAGCCCGACGACCTGCCGGCGTTCTGCCGCGCGATCGTCGCGGCGCTCAGCAAAGCGTAGACGAAAAGCGTAGACGATACGACAGACCCCGGAAGCCACGGCTTTCGGGGTCTGCTCGGGATGACCGCGACTCGCCGGATCCAGGGAGGTCCTCGATGCCGACCGCGCTCTTCACCGTGAAGGCGACCATCACACCCGATCGCGAGAAGGCCTTCAACGAGTGGTACAACCGCGAGCACATCCCGGACGTCTTCAAGTTCCCGGGCGTCGTCAGCGCCCGTCGCTACAGGGCCACCGAGCCGGAGGACCGGTTCCAGTACGTGACGGTCTACGAGTTCGAGAGCGAGGAGACGCTGCAGCGCTTCCTCGCCTCCGACCACTTCGCTCTTCTGCGCAAGGAGTACGACCGCAACTTCGGCGGGGTATCGGACCGGCAGCGGGCGACGTACGTGCAGGTCTGGCCGTAGCCGCCCGCGGCCGGCGGTCTGTTAAGATCGACCGGTCATGATCGTCCTCGGGATCTCGGAGACGCACTGCGCGACGGCGGCGGTCCTGCGCGACGGCGCCATCGTGGGCTGCGCCTCCGAGGAGCGGTTCACCCGGCTCAAGAACGACGCCGGCTACCCGCGCCTGGCCGTGGACGCCCTCCTGCGCGAGCTGGGATTGCGCGCCCAGCAGATCGACCTGGTGGCCCTGGCCGGGCGTCGCGCCTACGCGCGGGAGTGGATGAACCGCGTGCTGCACGACGGCGACTACGCGCGCGATTACTACGGCGTCCGGCTGCAGGAGCCACGGGCGGGGCTGCGCAAGCGCGCCCGCAAGCTGGGGGCGCGCCTGGGGCTCATCGAGCCCGCCCAGGGCAAGTTCACGCTGCCGGAGAGCGAGCGGCTGGGGCTCGTGACCGGCCACCTCGGGCTCGGCGCCGAGCGGATCGTCACGCTCGACCACCACACCTGCCACGCCGCCTCCGCCTACTTCGGCGCGCCGTTCGCCGGCGCGCCGGCCCTCGTGCTGACCAACGACAACTCCGGCGACGGGCTCTGCGCGACCGCGTCCAGCGGGCGCGGCACGACGCTGGAGCGCCACGAGGCGGCGCCGAGCGCGCCGGGCTCGCTCGGGTCCTTCTACTCGTTCGTGACGCTGCTGCTCGGCATGAAGTTCGGCGAGCACGAGTACAAGGTCATGGGCCTGGCGCCCTACGCCCCGGCCAAGGCGGTCGAGCGGGCCACCGCCGCCCTCGGCGAGACGTTCGGCCTCTTCGAGGACACGCCGGCCCGCTTCGGCTGGCGCCGGCGCGGCCCCCGCTACCGCCTGTTGCTGGAGGACACGCTCGGCCTGCGCTTCGACGCGGTGGCCGGCGGCGCCCAGAAGATGGTGGAGGATCTGCTCCTGCGGTGGGCCCGGCTCATGCGCACGCGTTACGGCGGCGAGCGCCTGGCGCTGGGCGGCGGCGTCTTCATGAACGTGAAGGCGAACATGCTCCTCGCCAACGAGGACTGGGTGCGCGACCTCTTCGTCTTTCCCTCGTGCGGCGACGAGTCCAACGCGATCGGCGCCGCCTATCTCGGCTACCTCGACGCGTGCGCGCGGGCCGGCGTCGACGCCCGGCCGGCGCCGCTCGGGCCGGCCTATCTCGGCCCCTCGATCGACGACGCCGAGGTGGAGACGCTCGTCCGCAGCCGTGACCTGGGCGCCCGCCATCGCGTGAGCGAGCCCGAGCGCATGGAAGAGCGGATCGCCGATCTGCTGGTCGCGGACGGCGTCGTGGCGCGGTGCGCCGGCCGCATGGAGTTCGGCGCCCGCTCGCTCGGCAATCGCTCGATCCTGGCCAACCCCGGCGACACCCGCGTCGTCGGGCTCATCAACCGCATGATCAAGAATCGCGACTTCTGGATGCCCTTCGCGCCCAGCGTGCTGCGCGAGCGGGAGACCGACTATCTGGTGAATCCCAAGGGGCTGGCCTCGCCCTACATGATGCTGGCCTTCCCGACCAATCCCAAGCGTCGCGACGAGATCATCGCGGCGCTGCACCCGCAGGATGGCACCGCGCGGGCCCACATCGTGGACGAGGCCTGGAACCCCGGCTACCATCGCGTGATCCGCGAGTTCGAGCGGCGCACCGGGACCGGCGCCGTCCTGAATACCTCGTTCAACCTGCACGGCGAGCCGCTGGTCGGCTCGCCGGCCGACGCGGTCGACACCTTCGAGCGCTCGGGGCTCCCGCACCTGGCGCTGGGGCGGTTCCTGATTTCGAAGAAGTAGCAGTCCATTTTCGAGGGGGGACCATGCTCAACGAATTCAGGACGTTCATCATTCGCGGCAACATGATCGACCTCGCCGTCGGCCTCGTGATCGGTGCGGCGTTCACGACGGTCGTCACCTCGTTCGTGAACGACCTGCTGATGCCGCCGATCGGCCTGCTGCTCGGCCGCGTGGATTTCGCCAACCTGTTCGTGAACCTGTCGGGCGGTGGCTATCCGACCATCGCCGCCGCCAAGGCGGCGGGCGCGCCGACGCTCAACTACGGGTTGTTCATCAACAGCATCATCAACCTGCTGATCGTCGGCTTCGCGGTGTTCCTGGTCGTCAAGCAGGTGAATCGCTTCCGCGGCCCGGAGCCGGTGGCGGCCCCGACGACCAAGGATTGCCCCGCCTGCGCGATGCCGATCCCGCTCAAGGCGCGCCGCTGCCCGCACTGCACCTCGGAGGTGGCGGCCAAGTAACCGCCAGACCCGGGGTGACGCAGCTCTACGACGAGATCGGCCGGGACTATCGCGCGTATCGCCGGCCCGACCCGCGGGTGGCCGCCGCCGTCACGCGCGCGCTGGGCGACGCCGCCACGGTCGTGAACGTCGGGGCCGGGGCGGGATCGTACGAACCGGTCGACCGTCGAGTCATCGCCGTCGAGCCGTCGGCGGCGATGATCGCCCAGCGCGGTATCGGCGCGCCGGTCGTGCAGGCCTCGGCCACGCACCTGCCGTTTCGCGATGGGGCATTCGACGCGGCGCTGGCGGTGCTGACGGTGCATCACTGGCCGGACCGTTCGGGCGGGCTCGCCGAGCTGGGCCGCGTCGCCGCCGATCGGGTGGTCCTGCTCACGTGGGATCCGGCCACGCCGTCCTTCTGGCTCATCGACGAGTACTTCCCCGAAGTGTGGGCGATCGATCGGCCGATCTTCCCCACGCTCGAGGATCTCCGGCACGTGCTCGGCGCCATCGAGGTCCAGCCGCTGCCGGTGCCCCACGACTGCACCGACGGGTTCGTCGGCGCCTACTGGCAGCGGCCTGAGGCCTATCTCGACCCCGGCGTGCGCGGCGCCATGTCGACCTTCACCAAGCTGCGCGATCCCGCGCCCGGCCTGGCTCGTCTGCGCGCCGATCTCGCCGACGGCACCTGGCGGCGCCGCCACGGCGATCTGCTGGATCGGACGGATCTCGACCTCGGCTACCGCCTCGTGATCGCTCGTTCTTAGCGCGACCACGCCGGCGCGCTTCCGGCGATCGGCTCGCGAGCTAGTAGCCGCGCGCGCGGTCGACGACGTGCTGCAGCGGGCGCCCCCGTAGCCAGCGCGCGAGGTTGTCGTTGAAGACGGGCGCGATCTCCTCGGCGGTGCTGGGCCCGGCCACGTGCGGCGTGATCACGACGTTGTCGAGCCCCCAGAGCGGATGGTCGGCGGGCAGGGGCTCGGTCGGGAAGACGTCGAGGACGGCGCCGGCGATGCGGTGCGTCTGCAGCGCCTGCACGAGGGCGGCCTCGTCGACGACGGCGCCGCGGCCGATGTTGAGCAGCCAGGCGCCCGGCCGCATGGCCGCCAGCGCCCGCTCGCCGATCAGCCCGCGGGTCTTCTTCGTCAGCGGCACCACGACCACCACGAAGTCGGCGGCGGCCAGCGCGCGGGCCAGGTAGCCAGGGCGGTACACGCGCTCGACGGCGGGCACGCGCTCGCCCGAGCGGCTGACGCCGATGACGTGCATGCCGACGGCGCGGGCCACGCGGGCGATCTCGCGGCCGATGTCGCCGACGCCGACCAGCGTGAGCGTCTTGCCGCGCAAGCGTCCCGGCAGGACGTCGTCGAGCCAGCGCCGCTGCCGCTGGGCGGCGCGGTAGGTCTCCATCCGCTGGGTGATCCACGAGCACCAGCCGAGCACGTACTCGCTCATCCACGGGCCGAAGACGCCGGGCGCGCGCGTCACGACGACGCGGGACGGCAACTCGGGCACCAGCGCCCAGTCGACACCGGCTCCGATCGCCTGCAGCCATCGGAGCTTGGGGGCTTTGCCGTAGAGCATCGGCGGGAGCTTCCACGCGTAGGCGACCTCGACGTCGCCGATCACCGCCGCCGCCTCGGCCTCGGTGGTGCACGCGTGGATCGTGACCTCGCGGCCGGCCGGGACGCGGATCAGTTGCGCGTACGGCGCCGCCCCGTCAGGGTGATAGACGAGCAGCGAGACGGGGTCCGGTCCGGGCGCCGACATCACGCGCCGAGCGACCGGAGCACCGCGTCCTCGGCGGTGAAGTCGATCTCGCGGCGATCGAGGCCCTCGCGCTGGTACCACTCGAACGTTTCGGCGAGCCCGGCGGCCAGCGTGTAGCGCGGGCTCACGCCCAGCTCGGCGCGCAGCCGGGTGGTCGTGTGGACGGCGTGACAGTCGTAGACGAGGTTCTGGCCGAAGGGGACCGGCTTGCCCCCGGCCGGCGTCGGCACGAAGACCAGCGTGCACGGCCGCTTCATGACGCTGGCGATCAGCTCGACGAAGCCGACCTGCGTGATGGCCTCCTCGCCGGTGACGTTGTAGCTGCGGCCGAAGGCGGCCGGCACGCCGAGCATGGCGGCCATGGCGTCGGCCAGGTCGGCCACGTGGCCGAACTGCCGGAGCCAGCCGCCGTCGTCGGGGACCAGCACCGGGCGGTCGCGCAGGAGACGGTCGAAGAAGAACGTCTCGTTGTTCCGCGTGTTCAGCGGCCCGTACACGTGGGTGGGGCGCACGATCGTCACCGGCAGCCCGCGCTCGCGATGCCGCCGCCGCAGCACGTCCTCGCCGGCGATCTTGTTCCTGGCGTACTCGCCCCAGTAGAGATTGCGCGGCGTCTCCTCGTCGAAGGGGACCGGGCGGGCGTGGTCGTAGACGCGCGCGGTGGACACGAAGAGCACGTGGCCGACGGCGGCCGGGGCGTCCACCAGCGCCTCCACGTCCTCGCCGAGCGTGGGCGCGTACGTCACGTCGACCAGCCCGTCGAACCGCTCGCCAGCCAGCGCCTTGCGGAGCGCGGCGTGGTCCTTGCGGTCGGCGATGATCGTCCGCACGCCGGCCGGCAGCCGGCCCGGCTGGCGCCCGCGGTTGAGGACGGTCACCTGGTGGCCGTCGCGCCGCAGCGACTGGACGAGGTGCAGGCTGATGAACTCGGTGCCGCCGGCGACGAGGACGTGCACGTCAGCCGATCGCGATCGCCACGCACGTGGTCGTGCGGGTGACGCCGTCGATGACGCCGATCTCGTCGGTGACGAGGCGCCCGATGGCGTCCAGGGTGGCGCCCTCGATCTGCGCGATGAAGTCGTAGGGCCCGGTCACCGCGTCGAGGTGGGCCAGGCTCGGGCCGTGGCCGGCGATGCGGCTCAGCTCCTTCTTGACCGACTTGGTCTTGCCCGGGGCCGTCTCGATGAGCACGAACGCCTTCATCCCGCGACGGGGTGTCTTCGCCGCCATAGCAACCTCCAGTTGGCTCAGGGCCGGGGGGCGCCGAGCAGGTGGGTCAGCGTCGAGCGGAACCACGCCGGCCGCTCGAGGACGCGCGTGCCTTCGAGATCGACGCGGGTGCCGCGCTCCTCGGTGTGGTTGGCCGGGTCGAAGCTGGCCACGACACGCGCGTGCGTGCTCCCCACGCGCAGGGTCAGCGATTCGCCCGCGCTCTCGTCGCCCAGTCGCGCGACGAGCACGAAGAGACCCGCGGTGTCGGTGTCGCCGAGATAGGAAAAGCCGGTCTTGTCGCGGATCAGCTCCACGGACTGGCCGGTTCGCGGCTTGCCCGCCGCATCCTTGACGTAGCCGAGCACGGTGTAGCGATAGAAGATCTGGTGCTCGGCCGTCGCCGTCGTCGCGACGATGACGGCCAGCAGCCCGAGCAGCCACGGTGCGCGTCTCATTCGATTACGGGCTCGCCTCGCCGCCAGAGTCTAGCAGATGGTGCTGCAGCAGCGTGCGATGGCACTGCTGAGGATCGGGACAGCCGCACAGCAGCGTGACGCGTCGCTGATGCGCCAGGCGCCGCACCTCGACCAGCGCGTCCTGCGCCTCGGGCCGCTTCAGCCCGGCCAGGTACCGCGGCACGTACTGCGCCCAGGTGATCTTCCCGTCGAGATAGCTGCGCAACAGCGGAATCACGGGCGCCAGCTCGCGCAGCCAGACGTCGACCTTCTCGCGCCGGATCCCCCGCGGCCAGTACCGCATGACCAGCATCCGTGTGCCATCGTCGGCCGCCGCCGGCTCATAGACGCGCTTGGTCACTACCCGCTGGCTCGTGAGGGTCTGATCGCGCCTACCGGATGACCGATGCGCCGTCGCCCGCGCTGGGGCCGTCCGGCGCTTGCTGGTCGCACCGCGCGTAGAGGTGCGCCTTCGAGCGCCGACTTTGCCGGCGCCCTTCTTCCCGGGCGAGGATCGGGAGGGGGGCTTCAAGACCCCGTCC
>Ga0134124_10003355_pt1 | contig 12880 bp, 12 predicted proteins | sample KB304_FD_96880 | JGI IMG/M metagenome (GOLD analysis project Ga0134124, IMG submission 96880) | Terrestrial soil microbial communities without Nitrogen fertilizer from Kellogg Biological Station, Michigan, USA - KB3-0-4 | ecosystem: Environmental > Terrestrial > Soil > Unclassified ... | reverse complement strand
CGTTTCGCCGGCCGCGCCGGTCGCGCGCCTCAACGCCATCGCGCAGTCGCGGCTGGATGCGGCCGGCACCGAGAGTGAGCTGCCGGAGATCAAGGCGTGGCGCAGCGTGGTCTCGCGCATGGGGCTGAAGCCGACGCAGTACCGCTGCGCCTCGGAGTCGCTGCTGCGGCGCTTCAGGAAGGAAGGCGCGCTGCCGCCGATCCATCCGCTCATCGATCTGTGCAATGCCGCGTCGCTCGCCTTTGCAATTCCGGTAGCTGCGCTAGACGTGGCCAAGGTCGTCTGGCCCTTGCAGGTGCGACCGGCAACCGGCACGGAGAACTACCTGAGCTTTTCCGGCGAGATCGAGCATCCCGAGCCGGGCGAAGTGACCTTCGCGGACGCGCAGGGCCAGGCGCATGCGCGGCGCTGGACGCACCGGCAAAGCGGCCTTTCCGCGATCCGTGACGAGACCGCCTCGGTGCTGATCGTGATGGAAGCCGTGCATGCGAGCGCGGCGGCCGACGTGCAGAACCTTGCCGCGGCTTTGGCCGGCGGGCTGCATGAGGTCTGGGGCATCACGCCGCAGCGCGGACTGCTCACAGCCTCGTCGGCGGGCTTCGAATTCGGCTAAGCGACGGCGCGCATCAGCACGACGATCGCGTAGGTGATGAACGCAATCCAGGCGATCGTAAAGAGCATCGTCCTCGCGAAGAAATGGCCGAAGCCGCTGATGTGAATCACCGCATGGGCGGCACGCGCATAGAAATAGACGGCAGCGCAGGTCGCGGTGGTCGCGGTCGAGACGCCCACCGCCTGGGCGATCAGCACAACGGCTGCGAACTGGGCGAAGTTCTCGACCGCGTTCAGGTGCGCGCGGTTGGCACGGTTGACCCAATCGGGCAACGGCGACGTGGGCGCCGTCTTGTACCGCTCCGGCGTCAGCGGACCGCGCGAGACGACATAGCCGACGACGACGGGGACCCAGAGAACACCCGTGAGGATCGCCGTGAGCAACAGGTAAAAGAGTTCTGTCTTCATGTCGTTCTCCAGAAATATGGGCCCCGCGGGAGCCCCGCCGTACTACGTGACTACATGCCGCGCCGCGGCGCCTTTTCGAGAAACTCCGCCAGCTGCGCCTTGAACCATTTCGCCTGCCCTGTGGTCCCGTGACCGGCGGTCTCGTCGCTGGCGGGAATCAGGTAGTAGCGGGCGTTCTTCAGGCGCTTGATCTCGCGTTCCATGATGCCGGTCTCGGGCGGGTTGCGCTCGTCGTCGGCCGAATTGATGGCCAGCACCGCCGCCTGGATGCGATCCAGGCCCCCGGCCGGGTTGTAGTCGGCCGACGCCGACCACTGGTACAGCAGATTGTTGGCATCGCCAGTGAACGGCGCGTTCAGCCGCGCATCGAGGATCTTGTCGGCCTGCGCGCGCGTGGGCGCTGCCTTGTAGGTTGCCAGCGTGCCGCCGCTGGTGGCGATGCCGAAGAACACCGATGCGAACTGCGCACTGCGCGGCTGCTTCGTGTAGTTGCCGTTGTTCCACTCGGGATCGTTGCGGATGGAATCGATGATCAGGCGGCGCAACATCCAGTTGCGGCTGGACATCTCGGTGGGCTGGCAGGCCATCGGCACCAGAGCGTCCATCGCACCGGGGTACTTCACGCCCCAGATCCAGGTGTGCATGCCGCCCATCGAATTGCCGATGATCGCCCGCAGGTGCTTGACGCCCAGGTGCTCGGTCACCAGCCGGTATTGCGCGTCGACCATGTCCTCGTAGTTGTATTGCGGAAACGCCGTGCGCAATCCATCGGAAGGCCGGGCCGATTTGCCGGTACCCAGCCCATCGGGAATGATGATGTAGTAGCGGGCGGCATCGAGCGGCTGGCCAGGGCCGAACAGTTCGCCGGCAAAGGCCGGCGTGAGCATGCTCGCGGCCGAACTGGCGGTGCCGTGCAGGAGCAGCACGGGTTCGCCCGTGGCGGCGCCGACCGTCACGTAGTTCAGGCGCAGCTCGCTCATCACCTGCCCAGTGTGGAAGCGGAAGTCGCGCGCGACCCAGCTGCCTTCCTTGGGCACTGGGTACTCGGCGGCCCGGGCCGCCAGCGCCAGCAGTGCGAGCGCAGCGAACATGACGGCGCGCCTGAAGGCGAGCCGGAAACTGGAATTCGCAGTCATTTTTGTCTCCTGTAGTTTCGAAGTGCAACGAACAACTTGCAACGCCGGATTGCACATTGACTACGCAAGTTGCCCATGCCGACACGGTATGCGGTGATCATGAAGCTTCACTCATCCAAGGGAGTACTCGATGAAATCAACAACCATCGTTTGTGCACTGGCGGCGGCGTCGCTGGGTATCGGTTCGCTTTCGTTCGCGCAGGGCTACGAGCGCGACCGGCGCGACGACGATCGCCAGGGCTACCAGCAGCGCGATCACGATCGGCGCGACGGGGACCGTGATCGTCGCGCCGACAACGACCGGCGCGACCGCCGCGAAGGAATGGGCAACCGCGGCGACTTCCGCCGCGACGGCCGGGCCGAATACCACTACGGCGCACGCGGCCCCGAGTGGCGCCGCGGCGGCCGTATTCCGCCGGAATATCGCCGTCCGCAGTACGTGGTGCACGACTGGCGCGCGCACCGCCTGCACGCGCCGCCACGCGGCTATCAATGGGTGCAGGTAGGCAGCGACTACGTGCTGGTCGCCGTCGCGACCGGCATCATTGCCCAGCTGTTGCTCAGTCAATAGGCCTGGGTGCAGGGATGGCGGTCGCGCGGCCACGCTAGTGAAGCTCTGAACACTACCGCACCGTGAACGGCGCCTGGTAAGGCCGGCCGAACACCACGCCTGCCACCACCGTGCCGGCCGGACGCAGGAACACCTTGCCCTGGCGTGTGTTGTTGCGCGTGTCCACGAACGACACGGGGCCTTCGACGACCTCCAGGATCGACAGGTCGGCCGGCGCACCCGCCTGCAATGTGCCGTGCTTGGGGATGCGCCCGATCACGCGCGCCGGCGTGGCCGTGGCCATGGTCACGACCTCGGACAGCGAGAAGCCCAGGCCCATGAATTTGCTCATGACCCACGGCAGGTAGGGCATGCCGGGCGTGTTGGCCGAGAACACATGGCAGTCGGACGAGATGGTGTCGGGTGGGCAGCCCTGGGCGATCGCGGCTTCGGCGATCGTGTAGTCGAAGCTGCCGCCGCCGTGGCCGATGTCGAACATGATGCCGCGCTTCTTGGCTGCGAGCGCGGCGGGCAGCAGCTTGCCGTCCTGCACGATGTTCGTGCCCTGCCCCGCATTGTTGGGCGCGCCCGAATAGCAGTGCGTCAGCACGTCGCCCGGGCGCATCAGGTCGAGGATCTGCGACATCAGCTCGCGCTCGGCCACGCCGCCGATGTGGACCATGACCTTGGCCGGCACGCCGGACATCGCGCAAGCGGCGATGGCGCGCTTGAGCGGCTCCAGGCCGTGGCGCGCGATCACGTTCTCGCTCATGCGAACCTTGATGCCCAGCACCATGTCGGCGTTTTCCGAGACGGCGCGGGCCGCCAGTTCGGGCTGCGCGTAGTCGATGTTGAACAGCTCCGGCACGGGGAATCCCGCCAGCCCCGCCACCGCGATGTGCACGAAGGCGAATTGCCGCGTACGCGTCCCGGGCACCACGAAGCGCCGGAATGCCGCGAAGTTGTTCGCGCCGCCGTCGCCTGCCGACACGACAGTGGTAGTGCATTGGTGCGCGATCAGCTCGTCGGCCGGAATGCCGATGGCCGAACCATATGGGAAGGTGTGGCAGTGCAGGTCGATGAGCCCTGGCGTCACGAGCTTGCCGCCGGCATCCATGACGCGTTGGGCGCGCTCGGGCGGGATCGACGTTGCAATCGTTTCGATCAGCCCGTAACGAATGCCGATGTCCCGTGGCCCCGCCAGCTTCTGGCTCGGGTCCAGCAAGTTGGCATTGCGCACCAGCAGGTCGAACTTGTCGTTGGGACCCATCGCCGCCCGGGCGGCGCGAGGCAAGGCACCGAGTGCTGCCAGCGAAGCGCCGGCCTGGATCAGTTGGCGTCGTGAATAGTCGCTCATGTCTGCTCCTTTGTTCTTGTGGAGAGCGGACTATGTTCTGCTGAGGTTCGCGAGTCAACTTTTCTCGCTGCGTTAAACAGGCGCCCCTCGCTCGCGCAGCTCTACAGTTGCGAACCGCACCCCGCGTGCTGACTGGTAATTACCCCGGGACGTGCGCTGGTGCGAATCCCCTATTCTCCAGTTCCCCTCGTCACAGGAGCCGATGCATGCTGCGCCCAACTTTTCGTCTCGCCGCGGCCATCGTCGCCGCGGCATCACTGATGTGGCCTGCGATCTCCGCCGCCCAGAACGAGCCGCTGCGCGTCGGCTTTCTCACGGTGCGCTCCGGCCCCCTGGCGGCCGGCGGACGCCAGATGGAAGAAGGCATCCAGCTGCTGCTCAAGGAGCGTAACAACACGCTGGCGGGCCGCAAGGTCGAGTTGATCATCGCGGACACCGGTGGCAACCCGGCCGGCGCCAAGAGCAAGACGCAGGAGCTGATCGAGAAGAACAACGTGCAGGTGATCATCGGCCCGCTCGCCACTTTTGAGGCGATCGCGATCGACGACTACATCCTGCAGGCCAAGGTGCCGCTGATCACCCCCACGTCAGCCGCGCAGAACGACCTGGCGCAGCAAAAGAAGAACGACTACGTCATCCATGCCGTCGGCACGGCGGCGCAGCCGACCCATGTGCTGGGACAGTACGCGGCGAAAAAACTCGGGATGAAGCGCGTGGCGATGATCGCCGACGACTTCGCCTACGGCCACGAGGGCGCGGCCGGCTTCTTCAAGGCCTTCGAGGACAACGGCGGCAAGGTCGTCCAAAGGTTGTGGTCGCCGCTGAACGTGGCGGACTACGGCACCTTCATCGCGCAGCTCAAGCCCAATGCGGATGGCGTGTACGCCGGCTTCGCGGGGACCAATGGCCTGAAATTCATCAAGCAATACAAGGAATACCAGCTCAAGCCGACGGTGCTGGGCAACCCGACCGCCGTCGATGAGGGCATTCTCAAGTTGATGGGCGACGAGGCGCTGGGCGTGTATTCGGCGAGCTGGTATTCGGCGGCCATCGATACGCCCGACAACCAGCGCTTCGTCAAGGCGATCCAAGCCGAATACAAGGTGACGCCGGGCTTTTATACGGCCGGCACGTACACGGCCGGCCTGTGGCTGGAAGAAGCGCTCAAGGCCGTCAAGGGACGCTTCGAGGACAAGCCCGCCTTCCTGCGCGCCCTGCACAGCGCCAAGCTGACCAGCGGGCCGATGGGGCCGATCTTTCTCGACGAATATTCCAAGCCGGTGCTGAACATCTACATCCGCAAGGTCGAGCGCAAGGACGGCCAGCTGGTCAACAGCATCATCGAAACCTTCCCGTCGGTCACGCAGTTCTGGAGCTACGACCCCAAGGCCTTCCTGGCAATGCCGGCCTACTCGCGCGAAAGCCCGGTGGCGAAGAACCTCGAGTAAGGGCGGTCAAGGGCGCGTAGCGCCGTAGACAAAATCGTCGAAGGCCGTGACGCTGTCGGCCTTGGTCCATACGCCGACCGCCCCCGGGCCGGTGATGTGCTTGTCCTCGAACTCGATGGCGCGCCGGCCGTCCAATGCCACGGCGATGCGGGCACCGGCGAACTCGACCCGCAGCGAGTGCCATACGCCACGCTCCACGGGGGCATTGACGTACTTCAGCGTCTTGCGCCGGCCACCTTCCACGTAATAGAGCGAGACGTTGCGCTCGAGCGCGTTGGCGCGCGCGACGTAGTAGTTGTCGCCGTCCTTCCAGCGCCAGACGACACCGCCGGCCTGGTCTTCGTGGCCCGACATCGGCTTGAACTTGACCTCGACGAAGCCATTGGCCAATGCGGCTCCGCTCTTCACGCACCAGGGAAAAGTGCCACGGCCGTCTTGCACCAGCACATTCTGTTTGCTGGGCGCATTGGGATCGGCCGCGACCGCCCAATGCGGCTTGCCGCTGCCCGTGACGCCGCAGGTCCATCCCACCGGCGGCGAGCCCACCGGGTCGCTGTCGAAGTTGACGCCCTGCGCCAACGCGCTGGTCGACACGAACGACGCCAGCATGGCCAACGGAATCCTGTTCATGAGTACCCCTGCGACGGATGAGCGTTCAGGCGCTCGCCTGCTCGATGAAAGGCCGGATTGCCGCCATGAAGACGTCGGGCGCCTGCAGCTGCGGCACGTGCGCGCAGCCTGGCAGCTCGACCAGCCGAGCGTCGGGCAGGCCCAGCGCCAGCTCGCGCGCCATCGGCGGCGGCGTGGCCTCGTCCTGCTCACCCACCAGCACCAGCACCGGCACGGTCACCGACCTGAGCTGGTCGCGAATGTCCAGCGTCGCCAGCGCATCGCAGGCGCCGTGAAAGGTGGCAGGATCCAGCGCCAGGAAGCGCTGCTTGCGCTCCTCGATCAGCGCGGCGTTGCGCTGCTGGAACTCCGGCGCGAACAACCGGCGCATGGCGACATCGGCGATCGCAACCAGGCCTTTCTCCCTGGCGGCGGCCGACATGCCGCGAAAGGCCGCCCGGCCCGGCTCCGAAAAACAGGCGCCGCAATCGGCCAGCACCAGCCGCGCCGCGACGTCGCGATGGCGGATCGCAGCCAGCAGCGCGATGAAGCCGCCATAACCATTGCCCAGCAGGATCGGGCGGTGCTTGAAATCGAATATCGCGAGGGCGGCGGCGATGTGATCGGCGATCGCATCGAGGCTGTTGCCAACCGGGTCGGATGCGCCGAACCCCGGCAGGTTGAGCGCCACCACCTGGTGCGTCGCCGCCAGCGGCTGGGCGATCCGGTCGAAGCTCGACTGGTCGGCCAACAGCGAATGGAACAGCACGATCGGCGTGCCGCTGCCGCCGACGCGGACACTCAGCCGCTTGTCGCCGACGCTGACGCTCACGTCCTTGAACCCGGTGGCTGCCGCATTGGATGACGTTTGCATGGTCTGCCTTGTCAGGATGGGAAGAAGAGCCGGCCCGGTTCAGCGCGCTCAGTTCAGCCGCGATTGCTTGGCGGTGTCCTGGTACCAGTCGAACGGCGCATCATCGAGGCGCACCATCACGCTCTTGGTCTCGAAGTGCTGGTCGAACGATTCGGTGCCGCATTCACGGCCAACGCCCGAGTCGTTGACGCCGCCCCAGGGCGAGGCGGGGTCCAGCCGGTGGTGGTCGTTGATCCAGACGATGCCGCACTTCAGGCGCGCCGCCACCCGGTGCGCGCGGGTGATGTCCCGGGTGCGGATGGCGCCGGCCAGGCCGAACGGCGAGTCGTTCGCCAGCGCCAGCCCTTCTTGCTCGCCGGCGAATTTGCTGACGGAAACGAAGGGTCCGAACACCTCTTCCTGGAAGATGCGCATGCGCGGCGTGACGTCGGCGAACACGGTGGGCTCGACGAAGAACCCGTTCTTCAACGCCGGGTCGGTGGGAATCTTGCCGCCGGCCACCAGGCGGGCCCGGTCCTCCTCCATGCCGATGCGCACATAGTCCAGCACGCGCTGCTGCTGGCGCGCCGAGATGACCGGTCCGAGCTGCACCGACGGGTCGGCCGGGTTGCCGATGCGAATCGACCGGGCCTTGGCTGCGAGCCGCTCGACGAATTCGTCATAGACCTTTTCCTGCACGATCTGGCGGCTGCCGCAGATACAGGTCTGCCCGGCGCCGATGAAGGCGCCGAAGGCCGCGTAGTTCACGGCCTGTTCGAGATCGAAATCGTCGAACACCAGCACCGGCGTCTTGCCGCCCAGTTCCAGCGTCTGGTGGGCCAGGTTGGCGCCGGCCAGTGCGCCCGTGATGCGGCCGGCTTCGGTGCCGCCGGTCAGCACCCACTTGGCCAGGCCGGGATGCTGCGCCAGCGCCTTGCCGGTGGTCGGCCCCAGGCCGGTGACCACGTTGAAGCAGCCGGGCGGCAGGCCGGCTTCGACGAACAATTGCGCCAGCCGCAGCGTCGTCAGCGGCGTGTACTCGGAAGGCTTGACCACCGTCGTGCAGCCCGAGGCCAGCGTGGGCGCCAGGCTCTTGCACATGATCATCAGCGGATGGTTGAACGGCGTCGAATTGCCGACCACGCCCACCGGCGTGCGGATCGTGTAGTTCAGGTAGTTGCCGTCCACCGGGATCACCGAGTCGCGCCGCGCGATCGCCAGGCCGGCGTTGTAGCGGAAGAAATCCGGCAGGCGCGAAATCTGCGCGCGGGTCTCGTTGCGCGAGCGCCCGTTGTTGGCCGTCTCCAGCAGGTACATCTCTTCCAGGTGCGCCTCGAACACGTCGGCCAGTTTGTTGATCAGCCTGGCGCGGGTGCGGTTGGACATGCCGGCCCATTCCGGGTTTTCGAAGGCGGCGCGGGCGCTGCGTACGGCGCGGTCCACGTCCTCATCGTTCGCGTGGCTGATTTGTGCGAGCAATTCGCCGGTGGCCGGATTGATCACGTCGAGCAGCCCGGTCCCGCTGGCGGGCACTTCGCGGCCGTCGATGAACAGGCCGTGCAGGGACGGCTCATTGCTGCTGCTTGCCATGACGATTCCTCTTGAAGAGAAGGCTCCCGGCCCGCTGTTTTCCGATTGTCTGCGATATCACCGCGACAGATGATTGCAGGTACATTGCGCGCATGAACTTCTGGCTGATCCAGAGCCTGAACAGCCTCGCGCTGGGCGGCGTGCTGTTCATGCTGGCGGCCGGCTTCTCGCTGATCTTCGGGCTGATGCGGATCGCCAACCTGGCGCACGGCGCCTACTTCATGGTCGGCGCCTACATCGGCTTCACCGTGCTGGAGCGTGGCTACGGGTTCGGTGCGGCGGTGCTCGCCGCGGGCCTGGGCGTGGGCATCCTCGGCGGCATCGTCGAGCGCGTCGTGCTACGGCGCCTCGCCGGCAACACGCTGTCGCAGGTGCTGGCCACGCTGGGAGTGGCCTTCGTCATCGCCGATGCGAGCCTGTGGATCTGGGGCGGCGATCCGCGGCCCGTGCCTCCACCTGCGTTACTGGCCGGCGGCGTGCAACTGTTCGGTCTCACGTTCCCGCTGTACCGGCTTGCCGTGCTGGTGTTCAGCATCGTGGTCGCCATCGGCCTGTGGCTGCTGCTGGACCAGACCCGCCTGGGGATGATGATCCGCGCCAGCGTGGACGACCGCCAGATGGCGCAGGGCATCGGTGTGCCGGCATCGACACTCTTCACGGTGGTGTTCTGCCTGGGCACGGCGCTGGCGGGCATCGGCGGCGTGGTCGCCGCGCCTATCCTCTCGGTGTATCCGGGGCTCGATGCCGACATGCTGCCGCTTGCGCTGGTGGTGGTCATCCTCGGCGGGCTGGGCAGCCTGGCGGGCGCCTTCGTCGGCAGCTTCGTCATCGGCTTCATCTACAGCTTCGGCCAGGTGCTGTTCCCCGACCTGGCCTACATCATCCTGTTCCTGCCGATGGTGGTGATCCTGGCGGCGCGGCCGCGCGGCCTGTTCGGGAGGATCAGCGCGTGAGGCGCGCCCTGTTCGCGGCATTTCTCGCTCTGCTGCTGTGCCTGCCGCTGCTGACCGGTAGCGTCTACTACACCAACCTCGCCAGCCAGGCCCTGATCGCCGCGCTGTTTGCGCTCGGCCTGAACCTGCTGGTGGGATATGCCGGGCTCACCTCGCTGGGCCACGCCGGCTACCTCGGCCTGGCAGCGTATACCAGCGGTTGGCTGATGACGCATCTCGGGTGGGGCCATCTGGCCGCGGCCGCCGCCGCGTTGGCGTTCTCCACTGTGATGGCGGCCATCTTCGGGCTCATTGCGTTGCGGGCGGCCGGCATCAGTTTCCTGATGATCACGCTGGCACTCGGCCAGGTCCTGTGGGGACTGGCGTATCGCTGGACCGGCGTCACGGGCGGCGACAACGGCATCTCGGGCCTGACGCGGCCGCAGCCATTCGGGATCGGCCTGGGCGACCCAACCCACTTCTACTATTTCGCGTTGCTGGTGTTCCTGGCGGTGTGGGCGGCCGTCGCGATCTGGGTGCGCTCGCCGTTCGGCGCCAGCATCCGCGGCAGCAAGGACCAGCCGCACCGCATGAGCGCGCTGGGCTACAACGTCTGGCTGATTCGATGGATCACCTTCGTCGCGAGCGGCTTTCTCGGCGCGGTGGCCGGCCTGATGTACGTGTACTACCACCAGTTCATCAGCCCCCACAGCCTGTCGCTGGCCAACTCCGCCGAGATGCTGCTGATGGTGATCGCGGGCGGTGCCGGCACGCTGAGCGGGCCGGTGGTCGGCGCCGCATTGGTGGTGGTGCTCAAGAACGTGGCCAGTGCTTACATCGACCGCTGGATCATGCTGCTGGGGTTTGTGTTCATCATCATCGTGATGTTCGTGCCGGGCGGCATCGTCGCGGGGCTGGCCCGCGTGCGCCGCCCGCGCCTTCAGCCAACACGGCCCGCCGAGAAGCCGGCGCCCCTGGAGAAGACGACGTGAGCGCGGTCGTCGAAGTCGCCGGCCTGTGCAAGTCCTTCGGCGGACTGCAGGTCACGCGCTCCGTGAACCTGCGGGTCGAGCGGGGCGAGCGGCACCTGCTGATCGGGCCCAACGGCGCCGGCAAGACGACGCTGTTCAACCTGATCGCGGGCGACCTGGCGGCCAACTCGGGCAGCATCAGCCTGCTTGGCAAGCCCGTGACGGGCACGCCCACGGCCGCGCGCGCCCAGCTCGGCCTGGCGCGTACGTACCAGATCGTGACGCTGTTCGGCCGCGACAACCTGCTGCACAACGTGAAGCTCGCGCTGCTCGGCAAATCCGCGCTGCGCTGGCGCCATTGGGGTTCGTTCGACCTCGATCGCACGTTGTCTGCGCGCGCACTCGAAGTGCTCGATTCGGCGGGGCTGGCGAGCAAGGCGCAGTGCGCGCTGGAGCAGACCTCCTACGGCGAGAAGCGCCGGCTCGAGATCGCCATGGCACTGGCGCAGAACCCACAGGTGCTGCTGCTCGACGAGCCGCTGGCCGGCTTGTCACCGCAAGAGCGCGAGTCCGTCATCGCGCTGCTGCGCCGCATCGACCCTTCGATCACCATCATCATGATCGAGCACGACATGGAAGTGGCGCTGGCCTTTGCCGATCGCATCACGCTACTGCACTACGGCCAGGTGATCCTGGCCGGCAGCCGGCAGGACGTGGTGGCCGACCCGCGCACCCGGGAGATCTACCTTGGGCACTGACACCAGCCTGTTGGCGCTGGATCGGGTCAACGCCTATTACGGCGAGAGCCATGTGCTGCGCGACGTGAGCCTGGAGGTGCGCGAGGGCCGGCTGCTGGCGCTGCTCGGCCGCAATGGCGCGGGCAAGACGACCTGCATCAGCTCCATCATCGGTTTCCTGCCGCCGCGCTCCGGCCGCATCACGCTCGCCGGCCAGCCGATCGAGCGGCTGGCGCCCGAGCGGATCTGCCGCGCCGGCGTCGGCCTGGTGCCGCAGGGACGCCGCATCTTCGGCACCCTGACCGTCCGGGAAAACCTCGATGTGGCGGCGCGCCCCGCAGCTGCCGGTGCCACGAAACACTGGAAACGCGACGATGTTTACGAAATCTTTCCACGTCTGAAGGAGCGGCAGAACCAGCTGGCGGGCAGCCTGTCCGGCGGCGAGCAGCAGATGCTGGCGATCGGTCGCGGCCTGATGACCAACGCCAGGGTGCTGCTGCTCGATGAGCCTTCGGAGGGCCTGGCGCCGCTGATCGTGCGCGAGGTCGGCCAGGTGCTGGCCACGCTGAAAAAGCATGTTTCGATGGTGCTGGTGGAACAGAATCTGGGGCTCGCGCTGAGCGTGGCGGACGACGTCGTGCTGCTTGGCACCGGACGGGTGGTATTCGCCGGCACCCGCGAGGCTTTCGAGCAGCAGCAAGCCGCGCTGCACGGCCACCTTGGAATCGAATAGTCACACTTTGCTCATCCATCGGCTTCCCCCACAATGGACCTCCGGGAAAACGGATGGGACGCGATGCGAGACGACCCACGGTCACTAGCCAGCGCGAGCGAAAGCGGCACGATTGCCGAGGCCGCCCATGACAGCGCCCGTGCCCAGGCCCAGCCGCTGCGCATGCGGCTGCTGCTGCTCGCGGGCAGTGGCCTGCTGCCGCTGGTGCTCGTGCTCGGCTGGGGCCTCAATCACTTGATCGAGGAGCGCAGCGCCACTGCGCTGACAACGCAGCTCGAGCTGTCACGCGCCCTCGCCACCGCCGTCGATGCGGAGCTGCGTTCGGTCATCACGCTGCTGCAGCACATGAGCACCTCGGACGAGCTCGAACAGGCTGACCTGCGTGCTTTCCAGATGACCGCCAGGCTCACCGCCGAGCAGCTCGGGTGGCGCTACGCCTGCGTGAGCGACTCGGAGGGCCGGGTCCTGATGCGCACCAACGAGCACTATGGCGCGTCGGATCCGACGCCGCGCGAACCGCACAGCATGGTGCGCGCCGTTGAAACGCGGACGATCATCGTCAGCCATGTCGTCGAAACACCCGATTGGGGCTCTAACACCTTCGTGGTGCGGCTGCCGGTGATTCGGGGCGGGCAGGTGGTTTACGTGCTTTCGGCCGTATTGCCCGTCGACAAGATCGTTGCCGTGCTGAAGCGCCAGAACCTGCCCCACGGGTCGGTCGCGACTGTCGTCGACCACACCGGGCGCCGCGTGGCGCGCTCGGTGGCTTTCACTTCTGTCTATCCATCGCCTTCCCTGGAGGTGCTGCTCAATCGTGGCGACAGCCAGGGAGTCGGCCGATCGGTCACGCTGGAAGGCGTCGACACCTACACCGGCTACACGCGCCTGCCCGATTCGCGTTGGGTAGTCGCCGCCGGCATATCCGTCGCCGAGGCCAACGAGGG
>Ga0134124_10003354_pt1 | contig 12883 bp, 12 predicted proteins | sample KB304_FD_96880 | JGI IMG/M metagenome (GOLD analysis project Ga0134124, IMG submission 96880) | Terrestrial soil microbial communities without Nitrogen fertilizer from Kellogg Biological Station, Michigan, USA - KB3-0-4 | ecosystem: Environmental > Terrestrial > Soil > Unclassified ... | reverse complement strand
CAAGCGCGTCAGGCGCGGCATCGCCACGTATTCCCCTTTTTCCCAACGGACGCGCAACCAGAACCGTGGCGACAAACCGAATTCAGCGCTGGGACTGAAATCCGGTGGCGCAAGAAACTCGATCAGACCCGGCCGCGTGAAGTTCTCCGTGTCGTCGCGGACAGTCAAAATCGACCAACTTGTGCGGTTCCAGTATTCCCAGACAAGCCGGAGCTGCTCGCCGGTCGGCGGCTCTGCCAGTACGAACGTAATGAACGACGCTGTGTGCTCCGAGCCGGGATCGTTCGCGCTGGTGAGTTGTAGAAAACCTTCGTCGCTGCTGCCGGGCGGTGTGCCCGCTGGAACTGTCACACGCACCTCTACGGAAGCAGACCCTCCAGCCGGTACGGTCATTGGAGCGGGAGCTACTGGAGCGGGCGTCCAACGTGTTCCGAAGATGCTGAATGAATAAGTGACTGGGATTGTCGCGGGATTAGTCACGACGAACTTGTGTGACGCGATTGTCGGCGGAGCGGCAACCGGAACAGCGGTGACTTCCTTGCTCTGATCGGGTGAGATCGGCGCCACCTTCTCCCCGTACTTCAACCCTTCGATGTGCGCGTACAGAGTGATGGGACTATTCGGAAACACCGCTTGATCCGGCGGCAACGTGAAACCGGCGTAGAACGTGGGACGATCCTCCGGCGCACGACGAAACGGCTCAAACGCCGGATCGGATGGACCAGCATTGGACACCGACTCGAAAGTTGAATTGTTGAGAGCAAACATCAGCTCGGGCCGGCCGCTGAGGGTTTGCTGGTAGCCGATTATTACGCCTGCAATGTGCGGTGCTCGAAACGTCTCCAGAACCAGTGTGAAACCGTCCTCCGGCGCTGCCGGGTTCTTCAACCGGTAACTTGCGTCTCTGCCGTAGTCGCCTTTGATTATTCGAACACGCAACCAGAAATTCTCCTGGCCGCCGATGGACGTCTTAGCTACTTCATCGGGCAAGGTGAGAGTGACAGTGCCATCCTGGCAAAACGCGTATGTGCCATCGATGAACCCCGACGGTTGCGGCAGAGGCGCGGCTGCCTGGCGACTCACAATCGTAGTAGTAGCAGTTAATCTATCGCCTGCAGCCGAGAGCCCTTCGAACAACAAATGATTGCGGCCTTCATCCAGCGTCACCGGCAGCGGAACATTTGGCGCCCCCTCAAATGGAACCTTGTCGCCATTGGTGATTCGAATCCGCGTAACCAGGGCGGCATTGACGCCGCTAGGCCTAACGATCACGTTGACAATCGGACCCGTCACCAGCGCCGGGGCGGTAAAACCTAACTTGGGTAGATTTCCCCCGTCGCGGAAAAACACGGCCCAACTCGTGGTTACTCGCCCTCCGAGAGACGCGGTGAACGCGATTAGGTTCAAGCCGGGAGGCGGACCTGGGATGGTGAGTGAAAAACGGCCATCGGTTCCGACACTTAACACCCGCGGCGCCGCACCCGCAACGAGGCCTTGCAGCGTCTGGGTTCCGAGTGCCGCTCCTCTTTGCACCCTGCCTGTGATTACTACCGTTGCTTGCGTCGTCGTCTCGGGAAGTGGATCAAGTTCCAGCAGGCTCAACCAATCAGGCGTACTGCTGGTCCCCACTTGCTGCCAGCTCTGTCCATTCCAACATTCCCAGGCGAGTTGCAAATCCGGCGAGGGATAAACACTGCTTTCAGTTTGCAGGAGATGTGTATTAGCAACATCGATTTGGAGGTTAACGCGGGCGCCGGTCGCCGCCAGCCCTCCGGCCCGGTCCTTAGAAAACGCCTCAGCGCTCGCAAGGTAGAGCACGTCACTCGACTTCGGCTTTTCTCCAAACGGAAAGAAGTCTTTTCCCACGTCGATCTGAGTGGCGTTGGCGAACGCCGCGTCAGGCGAAAGGCCCTCGTTGAGCGCACGCAGCAAATCGACGGTCAAAATAGCAGTCCGCACATGCGGGAGATCGGTAGCACGTACCATGTTGAGGCGCGGAGTGGTATCGATCGTAATCGGCGTCACCAATCTCGCGCGCATCCACCGGTTGCGAACCGTATTCAGCTCGGTCTCTGGAATCGGGGCCACGGCGCCGAAATTGAGAGCCCCTGAAACCATGAGGCTCCGAACGTTTGGCGCAGCTACGGGCACCTGGCTTTGCCATAGAAAACCATCCCACAGTTCCCACTGAACTACACGTGTGTCCTGAAGGGCGCTACCTTCCAGAGTGAAGGTCAGCCGGGCATTGGAGATGTGAGAAAAACCGAAGAGCCGGGTGTGGCCGAGATAGAGGATATGGTCGATCGGCTGCTCGCCGCGAAACATCAGCACGCTGGATGCTGCGCCGGAAGTTATGATCGGGCTGCGGTCCGCCTGCTGATCTTGTTCGGGATCCCGGACAAATAGCGCAGCCAATTGCGCGGCAGTTACGACCAATTCGCGTTCCGTTTCAAAGATGACCGGATCCTTTTCGCCTTTCAACGGCGGCGCGGCGACTTGCGTTCCGGCCAGTACCAAACCATCAACTGCACTGCCGGCAGCGAGAAAGAAAGTAAGCGGCACGCGCGCGGGTTGCGGCGGCAGTCGCGAAGCACCAAGTAGATCGAGGAACGCGAGGAAATTTTTCTGCGGCGCTTCATTGAGGCGCTGAATGATGAGTTCGGAGAGACGCGCGAAGACACCGATCAGCGCGGCACTCACGCCGCTAGGCTGGCCCGTAGTCGGATCGAACTCCTTCCAATCCGGCGTGTAGACCTTGAGCAGAGTTTGCACCTGCTTCGCGATCTCGCCCGCGGTTCGCTGGTCTATGTTTGGAGATCGGGCACTCATCTGATTGCGGTTCGCTCAAGATAAAATGGGTAGACGAGATTGAAAGCGTTGTTCGTCGCCCGGATTTCGTAATCAATGCTGATCAGAAGCACTTCGCCGCCGTTTTGCGGACGGACCTGAATGTCACGAACGTCAATGCGTGGCTCAAAGAGCAGCAGCGCGTCGCGCACTGCCTGAGCGACTCTGCCCGCGGTCGACGCCGAGTTCATCTCGAACACCAGGTCGTAAATCCCGCAGCCGAAGTCAGGACGCATGGCGCGCTCGCCTTTGGCGGTGCCGAGAATGGTCCAAACAGCCTCGAAGACGCTCTTCTCCTCTTCAGCCAGAGTGATCTTTCCCGCGGGATTCACAGAAACCGGGAAGTGCCAGCCGACTCCGAGAAAAGGTTTTGCCATAGCCTCCATCTACTACGCGAAAATTAGAATCAGCCAATCATGACTGTGCCCACGGCAATTACCTGCCCGACGGGCAGGTCAGCCGGGTCGTTGCAGGTCTCAGCGATGTCGCCGTTTCGCGCGGCCATCTTGCCGTTGATCTTCACTGTTGGACTTCCCATCTTGATCGTGCCCTTGTTAGCTGGTGGCTTTTGAAAAGTTGTTCCCGGCGGCGTTGGGATGTGCGCCGGCGAGTTGTCCGCTGTGCTATCAACGGTCGCCGCCGCTTTTCCCATGATGTTCACATCGCTGCTCAGATTCCCGTTGAGCATGCCGCTGAAAGGATGCGGCAAGGGCGTCGGCACAGGCGGCGCGCCGGGCACCATCACGATGTGCGTGTCGACGGCAACGATCTGATCGCCCTGTTTGGCTGCGGGCTGGCCCATACTTTCTCCTTAATTGATATCCACGGTCGCGCCTTTGATCTTCATGGGAGCGCTCGCCGTCAGGTCCATCTTTGCTCCCGCTTCGACTTTCGTGTCGGCGGAAGACTTCAACTCCAGCTTCTGTGCGTCCAGCTTGATCGTTCCCTTGGTAGCGGACAAGGTGATGTCTTTGTCCGACGTTATTGTGATCGTGTTTTGCGAGGTATCGATGACGAGACTGTTCTTCCCACTCTTGTCAACGATCTCGACAGTCTCTTTGCCATCCTCATCGTTGAGCTTAATGATGTGACCGCTGCGCGACTTGATCACCCGGAGATTGTTCTTGCCGTCGTCATTCTTTGCCGGCGGTGCGTCTTTTCCGTTCCATAACGCGCCGACCACGTAAGGAAAACGGACGTCGCCGTGTTCGAACACGACGAGCACTTCGTCGTTCACTTCCGGCAGCAGATAAACGCCGCGATCGTTACCGGCCATCGGCGTTGCGATACGGGCCCAGTGACTCTCTTCATCGTCGCTTAGCCAGGGGAACTTGACCTTCACACGGCCCATTCCGTCCGGATCCTGATTATTGGTGACCACGCCGACGACGGCGCCCGTGAGACGCTGCGCGTGTTTCTCTCCGACGGGGAAAACGATATCGAATAGACTCATGCACCACTCCTCCGCACCGTGAACTGAGTGCGATACCCGCGTTGCGGTTCGAAGCGGTGAATGGCGGCCGTAACATAATACTGGCCGCTGAAACGCACGCCGATCCCGTCGATCTTGATGACAGTGCCGGAGCGCAAATCTGTGCGGCCCAAACACACGCCGTCGCCGGTGATCAGCTTGAGCGACATCTCATTCAGTTTGGCTTTCGCGATCTGATCTGCTTCCGCCTGTGAAAGCACGGGCTGATCGCTGATCAGTTGAACTGACGCATCGAAGGCGGCTTCACTGATGGCGCCGCCGCTCGACTCTCCCCCCATCGTCGACGCTTCGTCACCTACCTTCGCGCGCCCCACCAGCTCCTTTTTTTCTTTCGGATTCCAACCGCGCACGATAACTTCGCTCACCTGTCCTCCGGTGACGAGCCGCGGATAAAACTCCAGCAGGATATCGGCGAAGCTGAGAGTCATAAGCTCGCTCTGCGCATTGTTGACTGGACGAAAGAGCAGCTTCTTCTCTTCAACGACTACTTCGTAATTGATGAGGCGTGCGCGCTCCTGCAAAAAGTCCAGATCGGTTTGATTGGGCTGGAGAACGTAGTCGTGCACCGTGCCGCTGTCTTCGACCTGCGGCGTCAGTCCTGCCTCGCTCGCGATCTGCGAGGCGATGTCACTATCTTTCTGTTGGACAAAGGTGCGCGTCTGACGTCCGCGTTGAAGGCGGTGCCGGGCGTCGTAACCGCGCACGGTCAGCTTTGTCTGCCCGCTGCGAAACTCCGGTTCGACACCCGTGATTTCGCCCTGCATTAAAGTCTCCACTTTATCCGGATAGCCCAGTTGGACGTCTACCGAGTTACCGATCGTGAACAGGTTGGGATCATCGATCCAGGTGGTTACCTGATTGAGATCGATCGAGTCGACCATCTCCAGTGTGAACATGCTGGGTAATTCCGTGCTGTGATCGACTGTGATCCTGGTGACATGCCCGCGCGCCAGGCCATCAAGCGCGGTGCCGTTAATGAGCACCTCGAAATTCGGCACTAAAGGATGGCTAAGATCAGGAATGGGCATGATCTATTCTCAAACGAGTTTCGGTAAAGCCAGACGTGATCCAACGTCCAGACGGCGCGGATCGTCGAGCCGATTGGCTTCTGCGATAACGCGCCACCGCGTTGGATCGCCGTAAACCTCGGCGGCAATGTTGGTCAACGTGTCGCCACGTTTTACGAGGCGAGTAGTGAATTCCGGATCGGTCTGCTTTTTATCTTTCTCAACATCGCAGAACTCTTTGAACGCGACAGTCAGCGTGGCACGCACGGGCTTGCCGTCGGCGCGAAACAGCGTGAAGCGTTGCGTGAGCTGGGTGACGACTCCGATGAAGGGAAAGTCGAAACGGTCGCTCGAATCGTCGCCCCAGGTAATCTGCAAGACCGGTGGCCGGTGCAGATCGCGCTGAATGCGCGTCAGCTCGACCATCTTGTTCGTTTCCTGACGCACATCGTCAACGAGGACGTCATTCACCGGTTCAGTTACGTCATAGAACAGCTCCAGCGATAGAGTGCGGCCATCTGCGCCACTGAACGAGAGCGTGGGCGCATTGATCTCGGGGCTTGTCGCTCCTGTCCAGGTGATGTTCTTGCTGATCGAATAGGTATTCGGATTGAACATCACTTTGAACGGCTGTATCGCCACGTTGTCGAGCGGCTCAATTTGCAACTTGGCTAGTTCCATTCCTTAATACCTCTCCGCTCACGTTCTACCGCGAGTTGTTTTGAGAGCAGCCTGCCGACTTGTTCTGCCAGATACTCGAGATCGACGGAACCGGATTGCGTCCCGCCGTAGGACGAGGGTGAACTCTCCTCACGCATGACGGCTTCAGACGAAGTCGCGGTACGCATGATCGATTCAGCGGGAGTTTGGCCCGGAGAAGACGAGTCAGCAGCGTTGCGAGCTATCGCGGTTTCTGTTGTTGCTTGCGCTGATCGATTAATCCTGAGCGGCAATGTGGTCGACGCTGACAACGGGCTCGATGTTGGCAATGCGGTCGAGAGCGGCTGCGGACTCGATGCCGGCACAGCGCTCGACACTGGTGGCGCGGGTGAAACAGGCAACGTCGCCGCAGTCTCGTTTCTACCGGGTTCAGTGGCTGTGTTGTCTGATCGCGGTGCACTCTCGGTTCGCGTGCGCCAAACGATTGCCGACGCCTGCGGCTTGTCAGGCGCGACGCGGATCTCGGAAGTCACCGCGCGTTGCTGTCCGGCAGACGTCGACCGAGTTTCAGGCGCAGGAGAGACCGTTCTTAGATCAGCGGCGGTGGAGTTCCTTACTGGATCGACAGCGACACGCGGTGAAATGGTTTGCCGTGGCAATGATTCGCGGGTTTGCATCGACTCTCGCTGAACGCGAAGGGGTAGTCGTCCTGGTGCTGCCGGCTCTTTCAACGGCGTGGATGCTTCTTGAACTTTCGCCGGTTGTCGCCGAACTCGCAGGCGAGGTGCATCGACAGCGCGTTGCGGCATCGGGCCAACGTATGAAGACTGATCCTTCTGAGGTGAGATGACCGGAGACGCGTCTGGCGCGGTCGATTGTTTGAAGCTCGATGGGCCACTCGACGACGCCGGATCTGCGTTCGAAGATGTGTTTGAATCAACGTCGGCCGGCCGGACATTTGGGCGTCTCACGCGATACTGCTGCCGCGGCAAAGATAACGGAGCAAGAACAGCAGGACTAGCTGGCCCTGTAGACACAGCAGGCGCGGATGAAGCCAGCCGCGCCACACTGGGAGGTGCGCTGGCGACAGCGTTGGGCCTGGGCGCCTGGGTCGACCTCAAAACAGGAGCACTTACAACCGGCGCATTCGATTGAACTCGTGGACGGGAAAGAACTAGCTGCCCGCTCACAGCGCCAGGTGAGTCGCTGTTTTCGTACCGTGACTTCCAGTGATCGAGCAGGGCGAAGCGTTGGGCGATCCAACCTGCTGTGCGATCGTAAATCCGTTCCGGGTGGTTAACGTCCACCACTCCGATTGGTTCGTGATGTCGCCGCAGGAGACGTTCACCCAATCCAGTAGACAGTTCAGATTTATCTTCCGAATCGTTCATCGAATTAGAGTCCAAAGGAAATGTCGAGCGACGCGCTGGCAGCCGCGCCAATGCCTGCAATGATGTTTCCGAGGGTCGGCCGGCTCAGGCCGCGATGCCTGAGTTCGAAGGATTCAACCGCGACAGCGCTTGACGAGGCATTGAGCATTGGTCCAGTCCACTTCACCGGAAAGGCATCGGCAAAGTCCCACCACATAACCGGCAAATGCTGCTTGTCGAGCAGATAGATGGTTCCATTCCGGCGCTCAATGACGCCCTGGACGACGTCCTGATGCCAGCTCCACAGGCCATCAATCTGAGTTATGCCGTGCTTGAGAACCAGCGGTGTGTACTTTGTCGGACCGGAGAAGGAGTGCACGTAGTCGTTCAGGCCGCCTTCGCGATAATCAAAGACTTCCGTCTCGACGTTCAAGCCGCTGCATTCAGAAAACCCGCCGGCGAGAATGCCCTCAATCTCGACGAGAAAGTTGAAGCCGTGGTACGGATCCGCGCGAATGCCGAGCAGGTTACTGACGAGACTGAAAGCAGCGTTGAGTCCTAGTGAAGGCATGATTAGTAGTCTCCTGTGGAAAACGAGCTCAAACCATCTTGCTCATTAGCGCGTTGATTGATCCTGGCGATCTCCGCGACCCAGCGTTGGCGTTCAGCATGCTCCAGCGCAAGGATCTCGTCGTGCGGCCAGTGAAAGTGATACGCGATATACGCTACCTCCTCGAGCATTCGCTCTAAGGGGTAGCGCCAACTCCCCCCAGGCTGGTTAACTCCAGGTCGAACTGCTGCTCGCAGTGAGGGCATTGCGCATGCACGACGTTGTGTCCGTTCTCGTTTATCCGCCGATAAAGGTCCTGCAAGTAAGCAAGGTCAGCGGCAAACAGGCTTTCAATCGTTTTGGGATTGATCTGCTCGAGCGATCCGAGTTGCGTAATGACACGTGAGAGCAGGATCATCAGCAGGTACGCCGGATTGTTATGCACGCGTGGATCTTTGAGCGGCGCTATCTCGTCGAGAGCCGTAGCCAGACGCATGACGCCCTCACGGTGCAGGTTGCCTTCAGGATCGACGTAGCCGAGCGGCAGCGTGAATGCAAATTCGGTTTGCAGCATATGGTTTCCTGGTTACGAACCCACTCAGGCTCGCTTCAATTCCTCGTGAGTAATCTCGAGTGTTTCGACGGCGACGGCGGTGCTGGTGGCATTGAGCCCCGGGCCCGTCCACTTGGTTGGGAATCCGTTGACGAAGTTCCAGCGGATTTTTTCTGCGCCCGTTTCGTCACGCAGCACGATCGAGCCGTTCTTTCGTTCGGTCTTGCCGTCGATCACTGTCTGGCGCCACTTAAACAACTCGTCGGAATCAGTGATGCCGCGTTTGAGTGTGATGGGTGAATACTTATTCAAGCCCGTCAGCTTGCGCACGTGATTGCTTTTTTCATCGCCCTCGCGATAGTCGACGGGATCAGTGCTCGCATCAATCCCGCTGACTTCAGAGAATCCAGCCTGGGTGATGCCATCGATCTCCACCAGAAAATTGAAACCACGATAAGGGTCAACTCGAGTTCCGGTAGCCATGTGAGAATCTCCTTCTTTGAATTCAAACCAAGTTTGTTTGCGCAGGTCTCGTTTCCACTCAGGCGACTCGTTCAGAGGCCGCGCGATGGACAATTCTTACGACGATAAATTCGCTGGGCGTTTGTGGCGCCAGTCCGATCTCGGTTACGACCTGGCCCACTTCGCGCACTTCAGGCGGGTTGGTTTCCGAGTCGCACTTAACGTAGAACGCCTCGTTTGGAGTTACTCCTTTGAGCGCGCCGTCCTGAAGCAGCTTCTTCAGATAGGTTTTCAATTCGCGCTGAATGCGCACCCATAAACGTTCGTCGTTAGGCTCAAAAGTGGCCCACGCCATATTCAGATCTATCCAGCGGCGCAAGGTCAGGAAGAGCCTCCGCACATTGACGTAACGCCAGTTGATGTCGCGACTCAGGGTTCGTGCTCCCCAAACGCGAATCCCTCGTCGTGGAAAGGCCCGGAGGCAATTCACGCCTACGGGATTAAGTTGATCCTGGATCGAATCGTCGATAGTCGCGTCCAGATCAAGCACGCCAAATACTTCTTCATTCGCGGGTGCCTTGAAGACGCCAACTTTGCCGTCAGTACGCGCGAAGATACCGCCGACGTGACCGCTTGGAGGGACGAAACGACCATTAACATTGCGAAGCCAGGGAAAGTAGAGCGCTCCATTCACTGGTTCTGCCTGTCCTACAGTGAGACTCTCGCGCTGTTTCAGCACCGCCACGGTCGGACTGTGAAGCGGATCGCTCGGCAACGCATCGAGAATCGCCAAACGATTTCCTTCTGTTGCGCAATGGGCCAACGCATGCTGTTGGACAAGCACGATGCTTGCGACATCAGGCTCGCCGTTCGGCAAACGCAAGCTCATCGCGTCCGGCACAGCCAGCAGGTCGAGATCGTTCACGGGCGCCAGCGCATCGATTGCAGCCTGCAATGCGCTAACCGGACCCGCGGTCAACTCGGCGTCGGCCCGCACGACGTAACACCGCACGCCACCGTTCTCAAAAAAGCCGGTGACACATTCGCCGAGATAACTCTCCGGACGGCTGCCGAAATTGATCGCGAATTCTTCTTTGCGATGCAGAGCGACCGGCGAGTTGAACGGCACCGGCCCCTGAGTACCGACATTCGCAAAACCCACAAAGCCCACCACTCCGGTCGGCAGCTTTGCGGCCGGCTGGAGAAAGATGTCTTCGGTATAGACACCCGGAGTTTGGTAGGTTCGTGTCATAGCTCTCCCAGACTTACTTTTCAGGCGCCGTGAACTGGCTAATGCGGAAGATGACGAACTCAGCGGGGCGCACAATAGCCACACCGATTTCCGTCACAACCTGGCCCACCTCACGCAGCGACGCTGGATTGGTCTCCGCATCGCACTTCACGAAGAAGGCCTCCTGCGGTGTCGTCCCGAAGAGAGCGCCTGAGCGCCAGACATTCGTTAGAAATGCGGACACATTTCGCGTGATCTTCTGCCACAGCCCGGGTTCGTTCGGTTCGAACACGACCCATTGAGTACCTTCGTCGATCGATTCACGCAAAAACAGCAACGTGCGCCGCACGTTGATGTACTTCAAATCTGCGTTGGCATTTCCGCCGATGGTGCGCGCTCCCCACACGCGGATATTGCCGTTGAGGTCGCGGATACAATTCACGCCCTGAGGATTCAGCCCGTCCTGCAACGATTTACTGATGTTGTATTTCAACCCGAGCGCGCCGAGGATGGGCTCGTTGGCAGGAGCTTTGTGAACTCCACGCTGCGTATCGACGCGGGCATAGACGCCGGCGATATGTCCACTCGGAGGCACGAACTGTAATCCGGTTCCGGTGGGCGTCTGAATCTTTGTGGCAGGATCGAAAACCCGGATCCACGGGAAGTAGAAGGCGGCAAAGTCCGAATTGTCAGGCACGACGTTGGCCGCGTTCGCCGGGTCCAGCTTCGTCGTATCGAGAACGCCTGCCGTTTCGACGACTTCAGGACTATCAAAGATCGCAAATCGATCCTGAGTCTTCTGACGGCAATGTATGTCGATGGCGCTGACGACAGCGTCGTCGATGATGCCTGGGGCTGCGACGATGGCGATCTCGTCTACGGCCTCAAACTGCAAAAGGATTGCACCGATGCCGGTCGTTGCCGTGGCGCGGGCGACGTAGCAGCGAGAGCCGCCATTGTTGAAAAAACCAAAGACGGCATGAGTGAGATTTCGATGTCCGGGGTCAGTAGAGAAATCGCCGAAGAAGTTCTTGTACTCGGTGAAGTTGGTGATGAGTCTTACTTCACCTGCAGCCACGGGCGTGAAAGTGCTGGCGACCAGATAACTAGCCGTGACTTTAGCACCGTTCGCCGGAGCTGCACCGAGCGTGGCGGTGGTAGCAGTGGCGCCGTTAGCAAGAGTCGCGGCGACGGGGGCGCCATTGACTTTGATCTGAAATGTGCCGGCGGTTGTTTGTGCCGGAAAGCGCTTGAGATCGAAAGTCGTGTCTGCGCCGTCTCCGGTTCCGATAGCTTCGTCCTGGATCGCCTCGACCGGGATGGTCAGAGTATTCGGCACGATCCCGATGAATCCGGCCGTACTGGTGCCGACTCCAGCGATGGCCTTCACTGCCGAAGGCACTTCCTCGACATATACGCCTGGTGATAAATATGTTGCCATCTCTTCCTCCTCGTGAGTGAGTTAGTAGGCTACAACTGCACGTTGTAGTTGTTCCCAACAGTTGCCGGGATCGTAATAGGGACGCTCTTGGTTGTTGCTCCCGATTGCACGCGTAAGGTGTAGGTACCGCCCGGCAACATGCCGAGCAGGAAGTGTCCGTCGTCTCCGGTGAGCGTCGAAAAACCGGTGCCGACTAGCGAGACTGAGGCATTTGCAACGGGCTGGCTGGTGGCATTCGTGACGCGCCCGCCGATGCGGAAAAAAGTTTCGATGGTTGCCGGCTTGAGCACTTCTTCATCAGGTGCGGTGCGTTCGCCCAGCCGGATGTGTTCGGTGATAACCGCCGGTGCAGTTATTGGAGCCTCAACCTCGAGGCCGATGGTTACCGTGACGGTTATCGACGGACGTAGTTTATTTCCGATGGCAGTCCAGAACTCTGCCGGTTCTTTCAGAGGTTCGGCTTGCGAAGTCATCATCGGCAGCGGCGGCTGTTGTCCAACCAGCCCACCCTGCAAAAAGGAAGTTGGAATCTTCGGGTGCCGCGAAAGCACCTGCAGCACCTGGCCCAGCAGACGGTGCTCCTGTAGCGACAATTCAGTGCCGCCTACCGGCCACGCGGTGACGAGATATGAACACTGGACTCGCAGTGGCGGCGGATGGATGCGAATCTGGCCGTTGAGGCGTTCATGTAAAGGCTCGTTGCTGCGTAGTTCCATGTTTTCGCGAACGTCAAAGAGAAAAAGATCGATCGTAGTTTGCGTTGGGTTAAAACTCTCAACTGGACGATCGAAAACGATCTGCGCGGCCGCCAGCTCGGGAAACGATGCCGCCAGCGACGGGTCGTCGAGAATCGCTCGTAAGGTTAAGCTGAGGTCGCGAATCATTTTCGTAACGTCTTGCCGAGATTGCTACTTGCTGACGCTCCATCTGGTAAAGCTCTCTGACATCGGTTGCAGTTGGGTTTGGCTCGGCCGAATAGACGGAGAGCCGTTGAGTTGAATCGGCGTCTGGACGTTCTTCAACAACTTGTCGATGAACTCCCAGGACGGGATACCCGCTAGTTTGCCTTCGTCGTCAAATTGAAGCTGGGCCAACAGCACCTCGTACTTGGCGAGGTCCATCTCGATCACTTCGAAGGGACCTTCGTTCGTGTAATTGCGCTTGTACCAGCATTGGTAAGGATTGAAATACGAGCACGTCTTTGGCTGTTGCGAGGTGCCATGGACGGTGCAGAGACTGGTGTTGGAATCGAGGAACCGGCAATTCTGTT
>Ga0134124_10003353_pt1 | contig 12884 bp, 6 predicted proteins | sample KB304_FD_96880 | JGI IMG/M metagenome (GOLD analysis project Ga0134124, IMG submission 96880) | Terrestrial soil microbial communities without Nitrogen fertilizer from Kellogg Biological Station, Michigan, USA - KB3-0-4 | ecosystem: Environmental > Terrestrial > Soil > Unclassified ... | reverse complement strand
CTGTCGCTGGCCGAGGCCGAACGGCTGCTGGGCGAGCGCGGTCGCGACCTGATTGCGGCGCGCCGCGCGGTCGAGGCCGCGGGCGCGCAGCGCGAAATTGCCGCAGTGCGTCCGAACGCGACGCTGTCGCTGAACTCGTCGAGCATCAGCAACAACTACAACAACGGGCCGGGTACTTCGAACGTGTGGCGCGCCGACACGGTGCTGCGCATCGACCAGCCCTTCGAGCGCGGCGGCAAGCGCGAATTGCGCATGGACGTGGCCGAGGGCCTGGAGCGCGCCGCGCGCGGCGATTCGCTGGATGCGCTGCGCACGCAGCTCGCCCTGCTGCGCGGCGCCTACTACGACCTGAAGCAGGCGGAGGAGAAAGTCGCCGTGCTGGGCGAAAACGCGCAGCTGTTCGGGCGGACCTTCGCCGCCGCGCAGGCGCGCCTGAAGGCGGGCGACCTCGCCGCCGCCGACGTCGCCAAGGTGCAGGTCGATCACGAGCGCGCGCAGAACGATTTCCGCGTTGCGCAGGCGGACCTGGTGCGCGCGCGCATCGCGCTCGGCTACATGATCGGCGACGAACGCAACGCGGCGGAGCTGCGCGCGGCGGACCCCTGGCCGGCGCGCGTGCGGCCCGAGCCTGCCGACGTGGAGCGGGCGATCGACAACTATTCCGACACGCGGCCGGACGTGGTGGCGGCCAAGGCGCGCGTGGCGGCCGCCAAAAAGCTGCGCGATCTCGCCAAGAGCCAGCAGACGCGCGATGTCACGCTGGGCGCCCAGTACGAGCGCTACCCGGGCACCATCCCCGCCGATTCCGTCGGTTTCGGCATCTCGATGCCGCTGTTCACCGGCAACAATTTCTCGGGCGAAATCCGACGCGCCGAGGTGGACCGCTACGCCGCGCTGGACGCGCTGGATCGTGCGCGCGCGATCGCCGGCAACGACATCCGTCGCGCCGCCTCCGACCTGGCGGCTGCCGCGGAGCGGCTGGAGCGCTACGATTCGACCCTGCTTGCGGCTGCGCAGCGTAGCGCGCAGGCGGCGGAATTCGCTTTCCAGCGCGGCGTCACGTCCGTGCTTGAAGTACTGGATGCGCGCCGGACGCTGCGCGCAGTTCAGCTGGAAGCGCTCGCCGCGCGCAGCGATCACGCCAAGGCGCTCGCCGCCTGGCGGGCGAGTCAGACGACTGTGGAAATGCTCGGGGAAAAATGAACCGGTTTTCGAAATTGTCTTTTATCGTCCTGCTGGCTGTGGTCCTGGCCACGGGTCTGGTCGCCTGCAACGAGCCGGCGCAGAAGAGCGTCGTGCCGCAGCCGCGCGTCGAGGGCCAGACGGTGATCTTCCCGGCGGGCAGCCCGCAGACCGCGGCGCTGCTGACGGAAAAAGTCGAGCCGCGCCGCGAGGCACTGCTGCGCTTCAACGGCCGGCTGGTCTGGGACGAGGACCGCACGGTGCGGGTCTTCAGCCCGCTCGGCGGCCGCGTGCGATCCATTTCGGCGGGACTCGGGCAGACGGTGCGCGCCGGACAGACGCTCGCCGTCATCGAGGCGCCGGACCTGGGCACAGCGCAATCCGAGGCGCGCAAGGCGGAACAGGACGACGCGCTGGCGCAGAAAAACCTGGCGCGGGTCACCGAATTGCTGGAAGCGGGCGTGGCGCCGGCCAAGGACCTCCAGGCGGCGCAGGCCGAAGCCGGACGCGCCGCCGGCGAGCGCGCCCGCACGGTGGCGCGCCTCAAGCTGTACGGCAACGTGGCGGGTGCCGTAGACCAGCGCTTCGCGCTGGCCGCGCCGATCGCCGGCGTGGTGGTCGAGCGCAATGTCAATCCCGGACAGGAAGTGCGGCCCGACTCGCAATCCGACAAGGGCCTGTTCGTGGTTTCGGATCCGACGCGGCTGTGGTTCGTGCTGGATGTTGCCGAGGCCGACATCGGCTGGGTCAAGGTCGGCGCCGAGGTGCGCATAGGCGCCACCATGCTGGGCGAGGACACCCTTACCGGCAAGGTCGCCAACGTCGCCGACTTCGTCGATCCGCAGTCGCGCACCGTCAAGGTCCGCGGCTCGATCGACAACCCGGGCCGCCGCGTGAAGGCCGAGATGTTCGTCACTGCCGAAATGAAAGTTCCCTCGTCGCGCGGCTTCGTCGTTCCGACCAAGGCGGTGTACCTGCGCGGAGAGCAGACCTACGTGTTCGTCGATGCCGGCGATGGGCGCTACGTGCGAAAGCCGGTCAAGCTCGGCCCGACCACCAATGGCCACCAGGTGGTGATGGAAGGCCTGGCGGCGGACGAGAAAGTGGTGGTCGACGGCAGCCTGCTGCTCGAACGCCTGCTCGCTTCGAAGGACTAGCCCGGGAAATCCGGGCCGGCCATGATCAAGCGCATCGTATCCTTCGCGCTGTACCAGCCGCTGTTCATCGTGCTGGGAATGATCCTGTTCGTGGGGGCGGGCCTGATCGCCTTCAACCGCCTGCCGGTCGAGGCCTTTCCGGACGTCACCGACACGCAGGTCACGGTGATCTCGCTTTATCCGGGACGCGCCGCCGAAGAGGTCGAAAAGCAGGTTACGGTGCCGCTGGAGGTCGCGCTGTCTGGACTGCCCGGTGCAGTGCGCATGTTCGTGCACACGCAGTTCGGCCTGTCGTTCCTGATCATCACCTTCGACGACGGCGTCAACGGCTACTTCGCGCGCCAGCAGGTGGTCGAGCGCCTGCGCGAGGTGGATTTGCCCGAGGGCGCGCAATCGCAACTGGCGCCGTTTTCCACCGCCATCGGCGAGATCTACCGCTACCGCCTGAAGGGCGACGGCGTTTCGCCGCGCGAGTTGCGCAGCTACCAGGACTGGGTGGTCGAGCGGTCGCTGCGCCAGATTCCCGGCGTCGCCGACATCACGACGCTGGGCGGCCTGATCAAGCAGTACGAAGTGCGCCCCGACGCGGGGCGCATGCGCGACTACAAGGTGACGCTGAGCCAGTTGTCGCAGGCGATCCAGCGCGGCAACCAGAACGCCGGCGGCAGCTACGTCGAGCAGGGTCGCCAGCAGTACCTGATCCGGGGCATCGGCCTGTTCCAGGGCCCGGAGGACATCGCCAACGTGGTGGTCGCCGAACGCAACGGCACACCGATCCTGGTCAAGGACATCGCCAAGGTGGAGATCGGCGCGGTGCCGCGCCAGGGCGTCGCCGGCGAGGATGACGAGGACGACATCGTCACCGGCGTAGTGCTGATGCGGCGCGGCGAGAACCCCTCCGACGTGCTCAAGCGCGTGAGCGCGCGCATCGATCTGCTGAACACCACCGGCCTGCCGCCCGGCGTCAAGATCGTGCCGATCTACGATCGCACCTGGCTGATCGGCAAGACGCTGAAGACGGTCTTCACCAACCTGCTCGAAGGCGCGCTGCTGGTCTCGTTCGTGCTCTGGCTGTTTCTGGGTAATGTAAGGGCAGCGGCCATTGTCGCGGTCACCATCCCGCTCGCGCTGCTCGCGACCTTCCTCGGCCTCACCTGGATCGGCATACCCGCCAACCTGCTGTCGCTGGGGGCGATGGACTTCGGCATCATCGTCGACGGCGCGGTGATCGTGGTCGAAAACGTTTTCCGCCACCTGTCGGAAGCCAACAAAGTCGAGAAGAACATGACCGACGACCGGCGCAAGCACCTGATCCTGCATGCCGCGGTGGAGGTCGGGCGGCCGACGCTGTTCTCGATGCTGATCATCATCGCCGCGCACATCCCGATCTTCACGCTGACGCGGCACGAGGGCCGCATCTTCGCGCCCATGGCCTATTCGGTGGTTTCCGCCCTGATCGGCGCGCTGGTTCTGTCGCTTACCCTGGTGCCGCTGCTGTGCGCTGTGATGCTGAAGAAGAACCTGCCGGAGAAGGAGAACTTCATCGTTCACGCGGCCAAGCGCTGGTACGAGCCGGCGCTCGTATGGGCGCTGCGCCGCAAGAAGACCGTGCTCGCGATCGCGGTGGCCTCGCTCGCCGGCAGCCTGGCGCTGGTGCCCAGCCTCGGCAGCGAATTCCTGCCGGAGCTGAACGAGGGCGCGGTGTGGGTGAACGTCACGCTGCCGACCAGCGTCTCGGTGTCGGAAGCGCAGGAAATGGTGAAGAAGGTGCGCGCGGCGATCCGCAAGTTTCCCGAGGTCGAGCAGGTCAATTCGAAGGTCGGCCGACCCGAGGACGGCACCGACCCCAAGCTCATCAACATGGCCGAATTCCTGGTGGACCTGAAGCCCGAGTCGGAATGGAAGCGCGGCATCGACAAGGCGAAGCTGCTGCGCGAAATCGAGGCCGAGATCGTCAAGACGCCGGGCATCACGCCGACCTTCTCGCAGCCGATCCGCGACAACGTGCTGGAATCGATTTCGCAGATTGACGGCCAGATCGTGGTCAAGGTATTCGGCGACGACCTGGAAGTGCTGCGCGACAAGTCGCTGGAAGTGCTCAAGCAGGTGCAGGACGTGCCGGGCGTGGCGCGCGCCTTCGTCGACCGGCTGGGCGAGCTGCCGCAGATCCAGATCAAGGTGGACCGGGCGCGCGCGGCGCGCTACGGCCTCAACGTGGGCGACGTGGGCGACGTGATCGAGAGCGCGCTCGGCGGCAAGCAGGTGACCCAGTTGTGGGAGGGTGAGCAGCGCTTCGGCGTCGCCGTGCGCCTGGAGGAATCAGAGCGCACGCTGACGCGCATGCAGGGGCTGCTGGTGGCGACGCCGGGCGGCGCCTACGTGCCGCTGTCGGAAATCGCCAATTTCCGCACCGTCGGCGGGCTGATGAATATCGCGCGCGAGAACGGCAAGCGCGTGTTCGCGATCGGCGTCTTCATCCGCGGCCGCGACATGGGCAGCGTGGTCGCCGACATGCAGGCCAACGTGCAGAAGAATGTACCGCTGCCTGAGGGCTATACCGTCAGCTGGTCCGGCGAGTTCGAGAACCAGGAGCGCGCCATGAAGCGCCTGTCGGTGATCGTGCCGATCTCGATCCTGATCATCTTCCTGCTGCTGTTCGACGCCTTCAAGTCGTTCCGCAACTCGTTGTTGATCATCCTCAACATCCCGTTCTCGGTGATCGGCGGCATCCTCGCGCTATGGCTGACCGGCATCTACCTGTCGGTGTCGGCGGCGATCGGCTTCATCGCGCTGTTCGGTCAGGCGGTGCTGAACGGCGTGGTGATGGTGACGCTGTTCAACGAGCTGAAGAACCACGGCATGTCGGCGGAGGAGGCGGTGGTGAAGGGCGCGCTGATGCGGCTGCGCACGATCCTGATGACCGCGCTTCTGGCCTCGCTCGGGCTGCTGCCGATGGCGCTTTCCACCGGCATCGGCGCCGAGACGCAGAAGCCGCTGGCGGTGGTGGTGATCGGCGGGCTGGTGTCGGCCACCCTGCTGGTGCTGTTCGTGATGCCGGTGCTCTATGTCATCCTGGCGCGCTTCCAGGGACGCCGGCGCAAGGCCTCCGAGCACGCGCCGCCTAGCGAAGCGGACTGACCGCCCGCGCAGGCAGGGCGGATGCGACCCGGTCCTCCGGGAGAATCTGTTCCTCGTCCAGGTACAGGCCGTTGCGGAACAGATAGGACGCGACCTGGTAATAGGCTATCGCTTCGCGTGTGATCGGCGCGTCGGCCGGCAGCGGAACGTAGCTGCGTCCCTGGTCCAGCCGGAAGATATCCACCTTGCGCTTTGGCTGCAGCACCGCGATCCGGTCATCCTTCAGGTAGGCCAGCGTCTGGAAATTGGCGACGAAGGCGTGATCGCCGTCCGGCGAGGAGTTCAGCACGTCGCGGCCGAGAAACTTCGTGTAGTAGCGGAAATCAAGCAGCCCCAGCAGGGTCGGCGGGATGTCGATCTGCGACATCAAGCGATCGACGCGCCGTGGCGCGATGTGCGCCGGCGCGTAGACGAAGAGCGGGATCAGGTACTTCTCGACCGGGATCTGCGCGGTGCCGCGGGCGCTGGCGCCGTGGTCGGCGGTGATCACGAACACCGTGTCCTTGAACCAGGGGCGGCTGCGCGCCCGTTCGATCAGGTAGCCGATTGCGTAGTCCGTGTACTTCACAGCGCCCTCGCGGCCCTTGCCGGAAGGAATGTCGATGCGGCCGGCGGGATACGTGTATGGGCGGTGGTTGCTGGTGGTCATCACGTGCACGAATACCGGACGCGCGCCGTGCGCGGATTTTTCCCGGTCGATTTCCTCCAGCACGTGGTCGTAGAGATGCTCGTCGGCGACGCCCCACACGTTCTCGAACTGGATGCGCGCCGCGGGTATGTCGCGCCGGTCGACGGCGCGGTAGTCGTTCGCCTCGAAGAAGGCGTTCATGTTGTCGAAATAGCCGTAACCACCGTAGGCGAAGATCGAGTCGTAACCCTTGTCTTCGAAGATGCCGCCCAGCGAGAACAGTTTTTCGTTGCCCGGGCGGCGGACGATCGACTGGCCGGGCGTGGGCGGCAGCGAGAGGGAGAGGGCTTCCAGGCCGCGCACGGTGCGGTTGCCCGTGGCATAGACGCGCGAAAACCAGAGGCTTTCCTTCGCAAGCCGGTCCAGGTTCGGCGTCAGGCCGCGCGCATCGCCGTAGGCGCCGAGGAACTCTGCGCCGAGGCTCTCCACGCTGACGAGCACCACGTTCAGCTTGTGCTCTGCGCCGTTCCCCGGTACCAGGCGCTCGACGCCGCCGCTGTCCGGGTTGATTACGTCCGTGCCGGCGAAGCCGCCGCGCACCAGCGTCAATGCTTCGGCGATCGGCAGCGTGGCGTAGTAGCGCTCGTAGCTGAGTTCGTTGCTGCGCAGCGCGGCGAAGAACTCGTAGGCGCCATTGCCGGCCAGTTCGTTGGCCGCGTCCTGCGTCGACTGGTTCTTGAGGCCGCTGGTGACGAACAGGGATAGCGCCAAGACCAGCAAGGCCTGCGCGGCAGCCGTGCCGAGGCCGGCGCGCCAACCGAGGGGCGCCGCCGACCACCGCCAGAGGCGCCGCGCGAGCATTGCCGTGGCGGCGGTGGCGGCCAGCGCCAGCGCGGCAAGCAGCTTGCCGGTCGGATAGGACTCCCAGATATTACCGATCACTTCATGGGTGTAGAGAAGGTAGTCCACTGCGATGAAATTGAAGCGCGCGCCGAACTCCTCCCAGAACAGCCATTCGGCCGCCGCCACCAGGAGGAACACGAAGCTGGCGACCGCAAAGCAAGCGATCGTCGCCGCGCGGAAAACGCGGCTGCGCGCCAGGCGGTCCGGCGCGAGCGCAAGCCACAGCACGAAGGGCGTGAGCAGGTATGCGGCGGCGACAAGGTCGAACGCCACCCCGAGCGCGAAGCTGCGCAGCAGCTCGCCGGCCGGCAGCGCTGCTGTTTCCGGCCGCAGCGCAAGCGCGATCCGCGTCAGAGTGCTGACGACGATCAGCAGCCCTGCGGCCGCCGCAGCGGGGAGCAAGCGTTCTTTGTGACGGAAGATTGCCGTCATGTGGGGCCTGAATGTAGGGCCTGCATGTTAAGCCCTGCAGCTTGCGCGACACTGACGCCGGGTTGACGCCCGACCGGTTCGCGTCAGCAGGGCGCAAGCGCGGGACAAGGTTCCGGACAGGTCCCGGCCGCAAGCTGGCGCTCCTTTCGCAGCGATCGAGCTTGCCGCATGAAGACCTCCCATCAGTTGCTGGCCGCTGCCGCGCTCGCTGCGGCGATGTTCGAGGCGGGCGCGTTCTGGTCGTCCCGGACTTCGGCGCCGCAGGAACAGCACGAGCAGCACGAGGCGGCCGCGGCCGCGCCCGCGAAGGAGCGCGAGGTGCTGCGCTTCGCGCCGGGTTCGCCGCAGCTCTCGATGCTCAAGATCGGCGAGGCGCCGCTGATGGAGGTGCCGCTGGCGGAGCCGCTAAACGCGCGCATCGCCTACGACGAAAGCCACACCGCGCGCGTCGGCACGCCCGTCGCCGGGCGGATCGTCGAACTGCGCCGCCAGCCCGGCGACATGGTGGCCGCCGGCGACGTGCTGGCCGTGATCGACTCGCCCGATCTTGGCGCCGCGATGGCGGATGCCGCGAAGGCGCGTGCCGACGAGCACCGCAAGGATCTCGCGCTTGCGCGCGCGAAAGAGCTGCATGCGGCCGAAGTGTTGCCGCGCAAGGACCTCGAAGCCGCGGAAGCGGATCACGCGCAGGCCCGGGCGGAGACCATGCGTGCAGCGCTGCGCCTCACCAACCTCAATCCGCGCGGCGCGCCGCTCAGCGGCGAGCGCATGCTGCTGACCACGCCGGTCGCGGGCGTGGTCGCCGAGCGCAAGGCCAATCCCGGCATGGAGGTGCGCGCGGACTTGCCGGACCCGCTCTTCGTGGTGACGGACCTGAAATGGCTGCAGGTGGCGATCGACCTGCCCGAATCGGTGCTGCCCAAGATCACGCTGCGCCAGCCGGTGGCGGTGGAAGTGGACGCCTACCCCGGCCGGAGGTTCCGCGGCCGCGTGGAGCGCATTTCCCCCGTCGTCGACCCGGCCCTGCGGCGCATCCAGGCGCGCGCCACCGTCGAGAACCCGGACGCCCGCCTGCGCCCGGAGATGTACGCGCGCGTGACGCTGCTGCCCACCGAGGACCGCAACGCAGTGCGCGTGCCGAACGGCGCGCTGGTGACCGAGGGGCTGCAGCACTTCGTGTTCGTCGAGCGCGAACCCGGCGTGCTGGTGCGCCGCAAGGTCGAGCTTGCCCAGCAGGACCGGGAATTCAGCTACGTCTCCGCAGGGCTGGCGCGCAACGAACGCGTCGTCACCAGCGGCGCGCTGCTGCTGCAGTCGGAACTCGCCACGGGGCAATAGATGCTCGAGCGGTTCGTCACCTTCGCGCTCGGCCAGCGCCTCTTCGTGCTCGTGCTGACAGTCGCGCTGGCCGGATTCGGCCTGCGCGCGCTGGACAACCTGCCGATCGAGGCCTTCCCCGACGTGCAGGACGTGCAAGTCCAGGTCGTTACGCAGTTCCCCGGCCAGGCGCCGGAGGAGGTGGAACGGGCGATCAGCCTGCCGATCGAGCGCGAGATGGCCGGCGTGCCGCGCCTGACGCAGCTGCGCTCGGTCTCGATCACCGGGCTGTCAGTGGTGACGCTGACCTTCGCCGACCGCACGGACGACTACTTCGCCCGCCAGCAGGTGCTCGAGAAGCTGCAGTCGGTCAACCTGCCGGCCGGCGTACAGCCGTCGCTTGGCCCGCTCACCACCGCGGTCGGCGAGATCTACCGCTACGTGCTCGAGGCGCCGGCCGACATGCCGCCCTACGAAGTGCGTGCGATCCAGGACTGGGTGGTGCGGCCCCGGCTGCGCATGGTGCCGGGGGTCGCCGACATCGTCAGCTTCGGCGGCTCGGTCAAGGAGTACCAGGTGATGGTCGATCCGTTCGCGCTGAAGAAGTACGGCGTGACGCTGGACCAGGTATCGCAGGCGGTGGGCGCGAACGGCGCCAACGCCGGCGGCGGGCTGCTGCGCCGCGGCGACGAAGCGCTGGTGATCCGCTCGATCGGGATCTACACGCGCGTCGAGGACATCCGCGGCGCGGTGGTCGCCTCGCGCGCCGGCAGGCCGATCCTGGTTTCCGACGTCGCGGAAATCGACATCGGGCCGCGGCCGCTCTCCGGCAGCGTGGCCTTCAACGACCGCGACAGCATCGTCGAAGGCATCGTGCAGATGACCAAGGGCAACGACGCCGCCAAGGTCGTCGCCGACCTGAAGGAGCGCGTCGCGGATATCAGCGGCAAGCTGCCGCCGGGCGTGCGCCTGCGGCCGATCTACGAGCGCACCCAGCTCATCCACCTGACCGTCGAGACGGTGATGGAGAACCTGGCGCTGGGCGCCGTGCTGGTGATCGCGATCCTGATCGCCTTCCTGCAGAACTGGCGCGCGGCGCTGATCGTGAGCAGCGTGATCCCGCTCGCCCTGCTGGGCGCGTTCATCCTGATGGACGCGCGCGGCGTCTCCGCCAACCTGATTTCGCTGGGCGCCGTCGACTTCGGCATCATCATCGACAGCGCGGTGGTGCTGGTCGAGGCGCTGATGGTGAAGCTGGCGGTCGAATCGGCAAACCGCGACTACGCGCACCGCATGGCGGCGCTGCGCAACACGGTGGTCGAACTCGGCCACCCGATCCTGTTCTCGAAGGCGATCATCATCACCGCCTTCCTGCCGATCTTCACCTTCCAGCGCGTCGAGGGAAAGATCTTCGCGCCGGTGGCCCTGACCCTGTCGTTCGCGCTCGCCGGCGCGCTGCTGCTGACGCTCACGCTGGTGCCGGCGCTGCTGTCGTTCGCCATCCGGCGCGGCGGCATGGCCGAGACCCATTCGGCGTGGCTCGCGCGCCTGCAGGACCGCTACCGCGGCCTGCTGGCTTTCATATTCGGGCGCTCGCGCCGCGTGCTGCTGGTTTCGCTGCTGATACTCGCCGCGGCGCTCGCCGGCGCGCCGCTGCTCGGCACCGAGTTCCTGCCCAAGCTGGACGAGGGCAACATCTGGCTGACCATCACGCTGCCATCGGCCACCGCGCTGGAACGCACCAAGGAAGTCGAGCGCGAGGTGCGCGCGATCCTGGCGTCATACCCGGAGGTGAAGGCGGTGATCACGCAGGTCGGCCGTCCCGACGACGGCACGGATCCGAAAGGGCCGAACAATCTCGAGGTGCTGGCGGATCTCGCGCCGCGCTCGCAATGGCGCTTTGCGTCCAAGGACGAACTCGTCGCCGACATGTCGGCGCGCATTCACGCCACGCCGGGATTGCCGACCAACTTCTCGCAGGTGATCCAGGACAACGTCGAGGAGGCACTGTCCGGCGCCAAGGGCGAGATTGTCGTCAAGGTGTTCGGCCCGGAGCTGGCGATCCTCGAGGACCTCGCCGGCCGCGTCGTCGATACGCTGAACACCGTGCGTGGCGCGACCGACGTCGGCGCGCTAAAGATCGGCGGCCAGAGCGAAGTCGACATCGAGCTCGACCGCCAGCGCCTGGCGCGGCTCGGGATCAGCATCAACGATGCGAATAGCGTTGTGCAGACGGCGCTCGCGGGCGTGGCGGTGAACGCGTTCTACGACGGGGAACGCCGCTTCGACGTCACTGTGCGCGTCGCCAAGCCGTTCCGCGACGCGGTGGACGACATCGCCGGCCTGCAGATCGCGCTGCCGGGCGGTGCCGGTACGGTCAGCCTGTCGGAGATCGCGCGCGTCGAGGTTCGGCAGGGCGCTGCACGCATTACGCGCGAGTCGGGCGGGCGTTCGGTGGCGATCAAGGTGAACCTGCGCGACCGCGACCAGGGCGGCTTCGTGGCCGAGGCGCAGGGCAAGGTGGCGGCCGCGGTGCCGCTGCCGCCCGGCTACACCATGACCTGGGGCGGTCAGTTCGAGAACCAGCAGCGCGCCGCCAAGCGCCTGCGCGTGATCGTTCCCATTTCGGCGCTGCTCATCTTCAGCCTGCTGTTCTGGGCGTTCCGCTCGGTGCGCTACTCGCTGCTGGTGCTCGCCATGGTGCCGTTCACGCTGGTCGGCGGCATTGCCGCGCTGGCGCTGGCGGGGCTGCACCTGTCGGTGTCCGCCGCAGTCGGCTTTATCGCCGTGGCCGGGATCTCGGTGCAGAACGGCGTGATCATGGTGGAGCACATCGTCGAGCGAATGCGTAATGGTGCGGATTTCGCCGCCGCGGTGGTCGAGGGCGCGGTGGCGCGCCTGCGGCCGATCCTGATGACGGCGCTGATGGCCGGCCTGGGGCTGCTGCCGGCCGCGCTGTCCCACGGCATCGGCTCGGAGACGCAGCGGCCGTTCGCGGTGGTGATCGTCGGCGGCATCGTCACCGGGACGCTGTTTACGCTGGCCCTTTTACCGTTGTTTTTCCAGCGCTTTGGCCGCGAACCGGCCGGAGTTGGTGGCCGGCTGTGAAACACCGCACCACTGACAGCTTCACGCAAGGCTTCGGAAAGGCCTTAGCAAGCTTGTCTGCGCAGTATGGAATCTGTAGCAGCGCGGCCGGGGATCCTACTCCTCCTCCCCCCGGTCGAGGTCTTTTGGGCCCGCTAATGGCGGGCCCCTTCTTTTGTGCGGAGGCCCTTTTCTTTCAAGACCCTGACGGAGCGCTATGATTGGCCGGGTGAGGATACTGATTGTGGAGGACGACGCGGCGCTGGCAAGCGGCATCGCGCGCATTCTCGAGGGCGAGGGCCACGCGGTCGACGTGATGGCCAAGGGCGAGCAGGCGGTGCTGGGCGCCCGCCAGGAACGCTTCGACATGGTGATCCTGGACGTCGGCCTGCCCGGCATCGACGGCTTCGAGGTGCTGCGCCGGCTGCGCGCCGCCGGCGACCGCACCCCGGTGCTGGTGCTGACCGCGCGCGACGCGCTCGACGACCGCATCCACGGCCTGGACCTCGGGGCTGACGACTACATGGCCAAGCCCTTCGCGATGCCGGAACTCGCCGCGCGCGTGCGCGCGCTGGTGCGCCGCTCGCAGGCGCAGACCGGGCCGAAGATCGTTCACGGGCCGCTGGTGCTGGATACGCTGGCGCGCCGCGCGCAGCTGGGCGGCGCGCCGCTCGACCTCGCCGCGCGCGAGTGGGCGGTGCTGGAAGTGCTGCTGGCGCGGGTTGAGAAAATCGTCTCCAAGGAGGCGATCATCCAGGCGGTGGCCAACTGGGGCGAAGAACTGACGCCGAACGCGATCGAGGTCTATGTCTCGCGCCTGCGCGCCAAGCTCGACCCGGCCGGCGTCAAGATTCGCACGGTGCGCGGCTTCGGCTACATGCTCGAGGAGTACCGGGAGAAAAAAGCTGGCCAGTAGCCTGCGTGTCAGGCTGCTGAAGGTGCTCCTCGCACCGGTCGCGGTGCTGCTGGTTCTCGGCGCGGTCGGCGCCTACTTCCTCTCGCTGGAGCCCGCCAGCGAAGCCTACGACCAGGCGCTGGTG
>Ga0134124_10003352_pt1 | contig 12884 bp, 12 predicted proteins | sample KB304_FD_96880 | JGI IMG/M metagenome (GOLD analysis project Ga0134124, IMG submission 96880) | Terrestrial soil microbial communities without Nitrogen fertilizer from Kellogg Biological Station, Michigan, USA - KB3-0-4 | ecosystem: Environmental > Terrestrial > Soil > Unclassified ... | reverse complement strand
TGCGGCGACGTGGGCTTCGGCAAGACCGAGGTGGCGCTGCGCGCCGCCTTCCTGGCCGTGGCCGACGGCACGCAGGTGGCGGTGCTCACCCCCACCACCCTGCTGGCCGAGCAGCACTTTCAGACCTTCTCCGACCGTTTCGCCGAATGGCCCATCAGGATCGTCGAACTGTCGCGCTTTCGCACCGGCAAGGAAACCACGGCCGCCCTGGCCGGCATCACCAGCGGCGAAATCGACATCGCCATCGGCACGCACAAGCTGCTGCAGAACGACGTGCGCTTCCCGCGCCTCGGCCTCGTCATCGTCGACGAGGAGCACCGCTTCGGCGTGCGCCAGAAAGAGGCGCTGAAAAAGCTGCGCGCCGAGGTGGATGTGCTCACCCTCACCGCCACGCCCATCCCCAGAACCCTGGCCATGTCGCTGGAAGGCCTGCGCGACCTCTCGGTCATCGCCACCGCCCCGCAGCGGCGCCTGGCCATCAAGACCTTCGTCTCGGCCTACTCGCCCGGACTGATCCGCGAAGCGGCCCTGCGCGAGCTGAAACGCGGCGGCCAGATCTATTTCCTGCACAACGACGTGGCCACGATCGAGGTGATGCGCGAGAAGCTGACTTCGCTGCTGCCCGAGGCCCGCATCGCCGTGGCGCACGGCCAGATGCCCGAGCGCGAACTGGAGCGCGTCATGCGCGACTTCCTGCAGCAGCGCGCCAACCTGCTGCTGTGCTCCACCATCATCGAGACCGGCATCGACATCCCCACCGCCAACACCATCATCATCGAGCGCGCCGACCGCTTTGGGCTGGCGCAACTGCATCAACTGCGGGGGCGGGTGGGCCGCTCGCACCACCAGGCCTATGCCTACCTCATGACCCCGGACGAGGACTCGCTCACGCCGGCGGCCAAGAAGCGCCTGGAAGCCATCCAGATGATGGAAGAGCTGGGCTCGGGTTTCTACCTCGCCATGCACGACCTGGAAATCCGCGGCGCGGGCGAAGTATTGGGTGAGTCGCAGTCCGGGGAAATGCAGGAGATCGGATTCAATTTGTACAACGACATGCTCAAGCACGCGGTCCGGTCGCTGAAGTCAGGCAAGGAACCGGACCTGTCGGAACCGTTCGACACGGCCACGGAAATCAATCTGCACGTGCCGGCATTGCTGCCCGCCGACTATTGCTCCGACGTGCACGAACGGCTGGTGCTGTACAAGCGGCTGGCCAATTGCGAAGACCTTGACCAACTGGATCTGCTGCAGGAAGAGCTGGTGGACCGATTTGGCGAACTGGTGGAACCCGCACGGGCGCTCATAGACAGCCACAAGCTGAGGATTCTCGGCAAGCCGCTGGGCGTCTCGCGCGTGGAAGCCACCAGCGAAACCATACAATTGCAGTTCGTCGCCAATCCGCCGATCGAGGCGGGCAAAGTTATTTTGATGGTGCAGAGAAACAGAGGGTGGAAACTGGCGGGACCGACGAAATTGCGAATCGAGCGGGTAACCAACAATATGCAGGAACGGGTGACGTCGGTAAAACATATATTCGACGTTCTCAAGGGGGCCTTGCCCGAAAATGCCGCAGAAGCGCCGAGCCAGGCGGCCCCTTCCCGCGGCAGCGGGAAGCCTCGTAGAAAATAACGACAAATATCCGGTCAGGGAGCTAAATGTCGTCTCAATTTGATTTGGTCGTTCATGGGCCTGCATTCAAGCGCGACCATGCGACCGCCATCGCCCGGATCTGCAATGTGCAGGAGCGGGCAATACGTGCCTTCGAGCATTCGGCCCGCATTCCAATCAACGAGCCGGACCCTGTCATGCGAGCCGCGGTTGCCGCGCATTGCCAGCAGACCAATCTGGATCACGCGTTTGTCCCACCCGGGAAAAAGCTCTCTGATTTCGGCCTGCTCGCCATGGACATGGATTCCACGCTGATAACAATAGAGTGCATCGACGAGATTGCCGACATGCAGGGCATCAAGCCGCAGGTCGCGGCCATCACCGCTTCGGCCATGCGTGGCGAAATCGATTTCCCCGAAAGCCTGCGCCGGCGTGTGTCATTGCTGGCCGGCCTCCCCCAGGAGGCCCTGCAGCGCGTCTACGACGAGCGCCTGCGGCTCTCACCCGGCGCCGAGACCATGCTGGCGCGCCTCAAAGGGCTCAATATAAAGACGTTGCTGGTCTCCGGCGGCTTCACCTTCTTCACCGAACGCCTTAAAGCGCGCCTGGGTCTGGACCACACGTTGTCCAATACCCTCGAAATCGCGGATGGCAAGCTGACCGGGAAAGTGCTGGGCAGCATCGTCGACGCCCAGGCCAAGGCATCCAGGCTCGCGGAACTGCGCACGGCCCTGAATCTGCAACACGATCAAGTCATTGCCATGGGTGACGGGGCGAACGACCTGCTCATGCTGGCCGAGGCCGGCGTGTCCATCGCCTACCACGCCAAGCCCGTGGTGCGCGAACACGCCACTTATTCCTTCAACCACGCCGGCCTGGACGGCGTGCTGGCCCTGTACGATCCGCGCTAAGCATGGCCCAACCCATCATTTCGGTGCAGGGCCTGTCGAAGAAGTACGCCTCCGGCCTGCAGGCGCTGAAGAACGTCAGCCTGGAAATCCAGCCCGGCGAGATTTTTGCCCTGCTCGGGCCCAACGGCGCGGGCAAGACCACGCTCATCGGCGCCATCTGCGGCATCGTGCGCATCAGCGAGGGTCGGGTGACCGTGGACGGCCACGACGTGGTGCGCGACTACCGCGCCTCGCGCGAGCTCATCGGCCTGGTGCCACAGGAACTCACCACCGACGCCTTCGAGACGGTATGGGCGACGGTGTCGTTCAGCCGCGGACTGTTCGGCAAGCCCGCCAACCCCGCCCACATCGAGAAAGTGCTGCGCGACCTGTCGCTGTGGGACAAGAAGGACAGCAAGATCATGATGCTGTCGGGCGGCATGAAGCGCCGCGTCATGATGGCCAAGGCTTTGTCGCACGAGCCGCGCATCCTGTTCCTGGACGAGCCCACGGCCGGCGTGGACGTGGAGCTGCGCCGCGACATGTGGGCGCTGGTGCGGCACCTGCGCGAGTCCGGCGTCACCATCATCCTCACCACCCATTACATCGAGGAAGCCGAAGAAATGGCCGACCGCGTGGGCGTCATCAGCCACGGCGAGATCATCCTCGTGGAGCAGAAGACCGAGCTGATGCGCAAGCTCGGCAGCAAGCAGCTCAGCCTGGAGCTGCACGATCCGCTGCAGTCCGTCCCGGCCGCGCTGGCCGACTACCACCTCGCCCTTGGCCAGGGCGGAAGCCAGCTCGTCTACACCTATGACGAGCGGGCGGGCAACGGCCATTCAGGCGGCAAGGGCGACATTCCCGCGCTGCTGGCGGCGGTCACCGCCGCGGGCATCCGCTTCAAGGACCTGCACACCACGCAGAGCTCGCTGGAGGACATTTTCGTGACCCTCGTGGAGAAAAAGCCATGAGCGGCCCCAATGTCCATGCCGTGCGCGCCATCTACCGCTTCGAAATGGCGCGCTTCGGGCGCACGCTGGGGCAAAGCCTGGTGTCGCCGGTCATATCCACCGCGCTGTACTTCGTGGTGTTCGGCGCGGCCATCGGCTCGCGCGTGCAGGAGGTGGACGGCGTGGCCTACGGGGCCTTCATCGTGCCCGGACTCATCATGCTGTCGCTGCTCACCCAGAGCATCATGAACGCGTCGTTCGGCATCTACTTCCCCAAGTTCGTGGGCACCATCTACGAACTGCTGTCCGCGCCGGTGTCCACGCTGGAAATCGTGTTGAGCTATGTGGGCGCCGCGGCCACCAAATCGGCCATCCTGGCCCTGGTCATCCTCGCCACCGCGGCCTGCCTGGTGGAAGTGCGCATCGAGCACCCGGCATGGATGCTGCTGTTCATGGTGCTCACCGCGGTGACTTTCAGCCTGATCGGATTCATCATCGGCGTCTGGGCCGACGGCTTCGAGAAACTGCAGGTGGTGCCCATGCTCATCATCACGCCGCTCACCTTCCTGGGCGGCAGCTTCTACTCCATCCACATCCTGCCGCCCTTCTGGCGCACTCTGTCGCTGTTCAACCCCGTCGTCTACCTGATCAGCGGGTTCCGCTGGAGCTTTTACGGCAAGGCCGACGTGAGCGTAGGCTTCAGCCTGGGCATGACGGCGGTGTTCATGCTCGCCGCCATCGGGGTGATCGCGTGGATTTTCCGCACCGGCTACCGGCTGAAGGCCTGACCCTGGCCATGACAACCGCGCCATGACAACACCGCCGGCGGCCCGGTCCATGCCCGCCGGACCGGACGTATCCGCCTTCACCAACCGGTTGCGAAAGAACCTCGCCCACTGGGGCAAGTGGGCGCGGCGGCGCGGCATAGCGTGCTTTCGCATCTACGACCGCGATGTTCCTCAGTTCCCCTTCGCCATCGACTGGTACGAGACGATCTCCGAGGGCGCCGCGGCGCACCTGCACGTCCAGGAGATCGACACGGGCTGGAAGCTGGGCGACGAAGAGTACACAGCGTGGCTGGTCACCGTCTGCGACGCGATCGTCGAAGTCTGCGCGGTTCCCGCCGCGAACCTGCACCTCAAGCGCCGTGAACGCCAGCGCGGAACCTCGCAATACGAGAAGCTCGAGGCCGCCGCCGAGACGTTCGTGTCCGAGGAAGCGGGTCACCGCTTCGAAATCAATCTCGACGCGTACCTCGACACCGGAATTTTTCTCGACCACCGGCCCATGCGCGCCCTGGTCGCGGACACCATCGCGCAGCGCGCCGCCTCCGGCCGGGGCACCCGCTTCCTGAACCTGTTCGCCTATACCGGCAGCTTCACCGTGTACGCCGCGCGGGCCGGCGCCAGCCAATCGACGACCGTCGACCTCTCCAACACCTATCAGGCCTGGACGGCACGCAACCTCGCGCTGAACGGCATCGACACCGCGCGGCACCGTCTGGTGCGCGCCGACGTGCTGGCGTGGCTGGGCGAGGCGAGCGCCGCCTCGGAACGCTACGACGTCATCGTGCTCGACCCGCCGTCGTTTTCGAACTCGAAAAAAATGCAGGGCGTCCTGGATGTGCAGCGTGACCATGCGTGGCTGCTCGAAAAATGCCACGGCCTGCTGGCCGACCACGGCGAACTGTTCTTCTCGACCAACCTGCGCTCGTTCGCCATGGACGAGGCCCTGGCACAGCGCCTCGCGCTGCGGGAGATCACGTCGCGCAGCGTTCCCGAGGATTTCAGGCGGCCAAGCAGGCCGCCGCCGCACCGCGCCTGGCATGCACAAAAGACGGGCTAGCGAGTTCCCGGCTTAGTTCACGCGGCCATCGGGTCAATCGCCTTGAACATCGGAATCGGGCAAGCGTGAGAAACCAGCGCAAAAGGCCCGGTCGCCCGGGCCCCTGAACGCGTCACTCCGATGCGCTGAGCTCGCCTAGCAGCCCTCCCGCACCGCCACGCCCTGCTCGTTGAGCTGGTCGGGACGCACGGTGAAGGCGAACACGTCCGCGTGGTACAGGAACCGGCTGTCCTTCTGCGGCGTGAGCTTGCCGACCACCGTGTTCCGCACCGAACCCGCGTTCTGCAAAGCCCAAGCCGCCAGGGTCGGCCCATCCACGGTCCTGTTGGCCTCGATGGATGCCTTGATCAGGTAGAGCGTGTCGGCGTAGTAGGGCGCGAGCGACATCTGCATTTTCTGCCAGTCGTTGGGAGCAAAGGCCTTGACCTTCTGCGTGAATTGCACATACGGCAGCTTGGTGGGGTCTTCGCCCGGGCAGTAGGTCGACGACTTGGTGGTCAGGCCATACATCCGCTTGGCCGCGTAGGCGTCGGCGCCGGCGATTTTCTGGACATCGGCGGGAAACAGCGACGAGATCTGGCTGACGATCCTGATGTTCCAGTTCTGCTCGCGCGTGGCCTTGAAGAAGTAGCCGCCGCCGATGCCCACCGACGTGACCTGCAGCACCACGTCCGGGTTGGCGCGCCGCATGTTCAGCACCTGCGGCGTGTAGTCCGTGGAATCGTAGTCGGCTGACTCGAGGTCCACCAGCTTGGCGCCGCGCTGCGGAATGTAGCTCTTCGCCTGCTCCGCCGCGGACTTGCCCTGCGCGCCGGTGTCGGTGATGACCGCGATGTTCCTGGCGCCCAGCTTGTCGACGGCGAAATCGACCATGGCCGCGAAGAACGCGTCGGCCGGATAGAACATGCCGAAGCCGTAGGGATAGGTGGTCGAATTGATGGAAGTCGCCCCGGTAAAGGGGAAGGACAGCATCTTGGCCGCCGTCAGCACCGGGGCCGCCGCCAGCGCCGGCGCCGCGATTGCCGGCCCGATCATGACATTGACCTTCTCGGAATCGATCAGCCGGCGCACTTCGGTCGAAGCGCGCGTGGGGTCGCCGGCATCATCGCCCAGAACCAAGTCCACCTGGCGGCCGGCGATTCCGCCCGCGGCGTTGATTTCCTTGACGGTCATCTCGGACGCTATCCGCGCCGTCACGCCAACGGCCGCGCCCGGGCCGGTCAAGGCCACCGACATGCCTACCCTGATCCGCGGGGGCAGCTCCTGCCCCCAGACCTGCAACGGCAAAGCGGCCATTCCCGCGGCAAAACCCGCCGCCAGGAACGTTGACACACGTACAAAAGCTTTCCGCATCATCTCTTCCTCCTTGGATTGACTGAGCTTCAAGTTTGCAACGGCCGGCCATTGTAGCCGCCCGTGGGCTGGATTGGCGCCTGATTCAGGCGGCCTCGAAATCGTCGTTCAACAGATGCTGGCAGGGATAACGCGCAGATGCGAAACTGTGCCCTGCCTTGACCGACATACAGGAGCATGATGAGCACGCAAGCCAATCGACCCGGATGGACCGCGGCCATACTCGTCGGCCGCCTGATCTTCGCTGCCGTCTTCATCATGGCGGTCAGTTTCAAGCTGACGGACATCAACGGGACCGCGGACTACATCGCCTCGGCCGGATTCCCTTTGCCCAAGGTCCTGGCCTGGCTCGCGGCATTGCTCGAGCTCGCGCTCATCGCCTGCTTCCTGACCGGCGCCTACTTTTCGGAAGCCGCGCTGGCCGCCCTGGTCTATGTGCTGTTCCTCGCGTTTGCCTTCCACGGGCCTTCGCGTTGGGCGGGAAACCAGGACGAGTTCGGGTTCTTTGTCGATCACTTCACATTCGCCGCCGGTTTGCTGTTTGCGGCCGCGCACGGACCAGGACAGATACTGGCCTTGAAACGGGGCTGGATGACGCGGGGACCATCCGGTTGAAGAGCCTTTCGGCTCATGCGCACGGCCACCACGCGGGCGCCGGATTCGGTAGCCTGATCGTGGAGGAATCCCCGATTGGATACCAGAACCCGGCCGGAAGCGGAGATTCCGCCTTCCATCATCGAAACCGATGTCCCGGCTCGCCTCGACCGCCTGACCTGGAACGCCTTCCACACCCGGGTGGTCATCGCGCTCGGCATCACCTGGGTGCTGGACGGGCTGGAGGTCACGCTGGCCGGCGCCCTCTCGGGAGCCCTGCAGGCCAGTCCATCTCTGCACCTCACTGAAACCCAGATCGGCGCCGCGGCCAGCGCCTATCTCGTGGGGGCGGTGCTGGGCGCCGTGCTGTTCGGCTGGCTTACCGACCGCCTGGGCCGCAAGAAACTGTTCTTCGTCACCCTGGGCCTGTACCTTGCCGCCACCGCGCTCACCGCCTTCTCGCCCGACGCGCTGTGGTTCATGGTTTTCCGCTTCCTCACCGGCGCCGGCATCGGCGGCGAATACACGGCCATCAATTCGGCCATCCAGGAAATGATCCCGGCGAGATATCGGGGCAGGACCGACCTGATCATCAACGGCAGCTTCTCGGTGGTCGCGGCACTAGGAGAACACAACGCGGTATTTTTATTGAGACCGGGATTCCTGCCACTCGACCTGGGATGGCGTTTCGCTTTCGGCATCGGCGCGCTGCTTGGCCTGGTCATTCTGTTCCTGCGCACCTTCCTGCCCGAAAGCCCGCGCTGGCTCGTTCTCCACAACCGCAGCCGCGAAGCGGATGCCATCGTGAAAAACATCGAAGCGCAAGGACACAATGTTCCCAGCGAACGTCGGCCGACCATTCGCCTGCATCCCGCCATGGCGCGGGCGGGATTCCCCCACCTGGCGCGCGCCCTGTTCCGGCTCTACCCGCAACGTTCAATGGTGTGTCTGGTGCTCATGGCCTCCCAGGCTTTTTTCTACAACGCCATTTTCTTCACCTACGCCCTGGTGCTGGGCAAGTTCTTCGGCATTCCATCCGACCGCATCGGCCTGTTCCTGCTGCCCTTCGCCGCCGGCAATTTCCTGGGCCCACTGCTATTGGGCAAGCTGTTCGATTCGGTCGGGCGCAGGCAGATGATCACCCTCACCTACGCGCTCTCGGGCTTGCTGCTCATCGTCACCGCCGTGCTGTTCGTGAACGGCGTCCTGGACGCGACCGGCCAGACCGTTGCCTGGAGCGTGGTGTTCTTCTTCGCCTCGGCCGCCGCCAGCTCGGCCTACCTCACCATCGGCGAAAGCTTCCCGCTGGAAGTGCGCGCGCTGGCCATCGCGGTGTTCTACACCCTGGGCACGGCGCTGGGCGGCGTGGCCGGCCCGGCGCTGTTCGGCGCGCTGGTGGGCAGCGGCGAGCGTCCCGCCATCGCCTGGGGCTATGTGTTCGGGGCGACGCTCATGCTCATCGCCGCCGCCGTGGCCTGGCGCTGGGGCCTGGCCGCAGAACGCCGGCCGCTGGAAGAACTGGCCGCACCCCTGGCAAGCGTTTAAGCGGCATCGCCTCAATGGGATCAGGGGGCTGCGCCCCTTGTTCGAGTGCCCATAAAAAATTTTTTTCCGGAAACGTCGATCACGGGTGGCCGCCGTTCGTCTAGTGGCCAGAACCCAGCGCCATCATTGACCACCAACCGGAGAAAATTTCATGAAATTCATGATCATAGTCAGGGCCACCCAGGATTCCGAGGCTGGCATCATGCCACCGGACGATAGCCTCATGGCTGAAATGGGCAGGTTTCACGAAGAACTCCACAGGGCCGGGGTGCTGCGCGACGCCTCGGGCCTGCAACCCAGTTCCAGGGGCTGGCGGGTGAAATACAACAAGGGCAGCGCGAAGCGCACCGTGGTGGACGGTCCGTTCGCCGAGACCAAGGAGTTGATCGCCGGCTACACCATCATCGAGGTGAAATCGCGCGAGGAGGCGCTGGAATGGTCACGGCGCTATCCCAATCCCTTTCCCGACAATGACCAGTGCGAGGTCGAGGTGCGGCAGTTCTATGAACTGGACGACTTCGAGCCGAGCCAAGCGCTCGAGAACTTCAAGGTGTTCCAAAAAGAGCTCGAAAAAAGCAAAGGCTGAACCATGCGGGCAGTGCTCGTTCCGGTGCCGGCTGCGCAGCGGGAGCCGCGCCCGGCTGCCGGTATCATCCCGCTTCGGACAGTTCGAGCGCGGCGAGATGGAGAGCCGCCTGCGTGGAAAGGATTGATGCCGGCAAGCGTGGAGCGGGAAGTGGAGCGGATTTATCGCGCGGAATCTCGCCGCGTGCTGGCTACCCTCATCCGCCTGCTGGGCGATTTCGGCCTGGCCGAGGAGGCTTTGCAGGATGCGTTCACGGCCGCCCTGTCGCAGTGGTCGGAGAACGGCATTCCCGACAATCCCCGCGCCTGGCTGGTGTCCGCGGGGCGCTTCAAGGCCATCGACAAGATCCGGCGGCGGGCGCGCTTCGACGCCTCGCTGGAGGAGATCGTCCACCAGATCGAGACCGACGCGGCCGAGGACGTCATCAGCCGCGAAGGCATGGAGGACGACCGGCTGCGGCTGATTTTCACCTGCTGTCACCCGGCCATCGCGCCCGACGCGCAGGTAGCGCTGACGCTGCGCGAAGTGTGCGGCCTCACCACCGAGGAAATCGCCAGCGCCTTCCTCACCACGCCCTCCACGCTGGCGCAACGCATCGTGCGCGCCAAGGGCAAGATCCGCGATGCGCGCATTCCCTACCGCGTGCCGCCGCGCGAGGAACTGCCGGAGCGCCTGGACAGCGTGCTGCGCGTCATCTACCTGGTGTTCAACGAAGGCTACGCGGCCTCGTCGGGCGACTCGCTCACCCGCCACGACCTGTCGGGCGAAGCCATCCGCATAGCGCGGCTGGTGCAGGAATTGCTCCCAGAACCCGAAGTGATGGGGTTGCTTGCTTTGATGCTGTTGCACGAGTCGCGCCGTACCGCGAGAGCAGACCCTGCCGGCGATCCCATCCCTCTGGAAGAGCAGGATCGCTCGCTGTGGAACCGCGGCATGATCGAAGAAGGCTCGGCGCTGGTTGAACAGGCGCTGCGCTCGCGCCGCTTCGGCCCCTACACCCTGCAAGCAGCCATCTCGGCCCTGCACGCCGAGGCGCCCGACATGGCCTGCACCGACTGGGAGCAGATCGTCGGGCTGTACGATGTGCTGGCACGCCTGGAACCGTCGCCGGTCATCGACCTGAACCGCGCCGTGGCCATCGCCATGCGCGACGGACCGGCGGCCGGGCTGAAACTGGTGGATGATCTGCTCGCAGATGGAAATTTGAACAACTACCACTTGGCCCACGCCGCCCGGGGCGACCTGCACCGTCGTCTGGGGAACAAAGCCGAGGCCAGGAAGTCTTTCCAGCGCGCCCTGGATTTGTCCCGCCAGGAACCCGAACGACGCTTCCTGGCACGCCGACTCAAGGAATTAGCCTAAAAAAAGCCGCAGCAGCTTGTCGATTCCGGGCACAGCCGTTCGACAAGGGAGGACAAAACCCCTTTCCGCGGAGCGGAAAGCCTCCTGAAACAGCGGATCATCCTATGAGCCCAACAACTGTACTGTTTGGTTATGGAGCAGACCATGAAATACCTATGCCTCGTCTACGCCGAGGAAAAAGCCCTGGAAAGCGTGCCCGACAGCCACTGCGTGGCCTTCGACGCCGGCCTGCGGCAAAGCGGCCATTGCCTGGCCTCTGAAGCGCTGCAGCCCGTGCACACGGCCACCACGGTGCGTGTGCGCAACGGCAAGGTATCCATGACCGATGGCCCCTTCGCCGAGACCAAGGAGCAACTCGCCGGTTTCTACCTCGTCGAGGCCGCCGACCTGAACGAGGCGCTCAAGATGGCGGCCAAAATCCCTCCGGCCGAGGTGGGCAGCATCGAGGTGCGTCCCATCCGCCAGCTTCCCGGCCGCGGATTCTGATATCGATTTCCGTCCGCGCCATTCGACCAGGTCGCGGGACCCGTTTATTTCGAAAGGAACAACCATGCAGCATATTCAGCCCTATCTGTCCTTCGACGGCCGCTGCGAAGAGGCCTTGGAGTTCTACAAAAAGGCCGTGGGCGCGCAGGTCGACATGCTCATGCGCCTGAAGGACGCCCCCGAGCAGCCGCCCCCCGGCGCCGTGCCGCCCGGCTCGGAGAACAAGATCATGCACGCCAGCTTTCGCATCGGCGACTCCATGCTCATGGCCTCGGACGGCTACTGCAAGGGCAGTCCGACCTTCCAGGGCATCTCGCTGTCCATCGGCGCCAGCGACCCGGCCGACGCCGAGCGCAAGTTCAAGGGCCTGTCCGAAGGCGGCACCGTGAGCATGCCGCTCACCAAGACCTTCTTTTCGCCGGCCTTCGGCATGCTGGTGGACCGCTTCGGCGTGTCGTGGATGGTGCATGTACCCGGACCGCAGCCGTGAAATACCTGTGCCTGGCCTACGAGGCGGAGGAAATCTTCAAGGCTATGCCCAAGCACGAGTGGGATGCGCTAAGGGAGGAGGTGCTGGCCTACGTCGATACGCTGAAAGCGGGCGGGCACCTGATCTCCACCAACGCGCTGCAAAGCGCGCGCACAGCGGCCACGGTGAGAGTGCGCAACGGCAAGCTGTCTGTCACGGATGGACCGTTCACCGAGACCAAGGAGCAACTTGGGGGCTTCTTCCTCATCGAAGCAAAGGATTTCAATGAAGCCATCCGTTTAGCTTCCCAATGGCCTTCAGCCCGCCTCGGCAGCATCGAAGTACGGCCAATCGAAGAAGCATTGCGGGTCGATAGGCGATATTGAAAATCCAATAAAATTCGATAATAAAATTCAAATTCGTTCATCCGGCCGGTGCCTGGCATCCATCCGGCCCCGTAGCGCCCAGCTCAGGGCGCGACCAAAAAATCCGGCAAGGAATTTGACCTTCCCGCGTGAGCGGGAAGCCTCGTTCAAGAAATTAACATTAACTGATATGAAAAAAGATAAACGCTGGCTTGCGCTGTGGATCTTGTGCCTGGGCGATCTCATGATCGTTCTGGACACCACCATCGTCAACGTAGCCCTGCCCTCCATCCGCACCGACCTGGGTTTTTCCGATACCTCGTTAGTGTGGGTGGTGAATGCCTACATGCTCACCTTCGGTGGATTCCTGCTGCTGGGGGGCAGGCTCGGAGACTTGTATGGTCAACGCCGCATATTCTTGTCCGGCATCGTGTTCTTCACGCTCGCTTCGCTCGCCTGCGGCATTTCAACCAACCAGTTCATGCTCATCGCCGCGCGCGCCGTGCAGGGTATCGGCGGCGCGGTGGTGTCGTCGGTGGCGCTGTCGCTCATCATGAATCTCTTTACCGAGCAGGGTGAGCGCGCCAAGGCCATGGGCCTGTTCGGCTTCGTCATGTCGGCGGGCGGCTCGGCCGGGGTGCTGCTCGGGGGCGTGCTCACCAGCGTGCTCAACTGGCACTGGATCTTCCTGGTCAACCTGCCCATCGGCGTGGCCGTGTGCGCGCTGGGCGTCATGCTGCTGCCCGGCGGCAAGACGGCCGGGCCCACGCGCAAGCTCGACGTGGACGGCTCGGTCACGGTGACGCTGTCGCTCATGCTGGCCGTGTACGC